>Ga0210396_10000536_pt1 | contig 49319 bp, 45 predicted proteins | sample IncBWH17OmetaG_FD_155466 | JGI IMG/M metagenome (GOLD analysis project Ga0210396, IMG submission 155466) | Forest soil microbial communities from Barre Woods Harvard Forest LTER site, Petersham, Massachusetts, United States - Inc-BW-H-17-O ... | reverse complement strand
CTCCCGCTGACGCTTCTGTTCCGTCGGCGCTGGACGTGGCTGCCGGTCATGACCGGAATCTTCGTTCTTTTCGAGCTGATGGGCTTCTGCATTCCCTGGCGGCTGGCGATGTCGCAGCCGGGCGGCAAGGGAACGGTCCGGATCGTCACCGCCAACCTGCACGCCCGTGAGGCCAACGCCGCCATCGTCAACGATTTCCTGACGCGGACCCAACCGGATGTCATTGTCCTCGAGGAATACGACCCACGCATGGTGCTGCCATACGTTCGCCGGCCCGGCTGGCACCTGGACTACGGGGGCTCGATGCTGATCGCCTCGCGGTGGCCGCTGGGCCTCTCCAAGGCACTGAATTTGGAGGAACCCCCGCAGACGGCGGAAGAACTTGACACGCGGATCAACATCTGGGGCACGGCGATGCGCTGGATCGTCTATTCCCCGGCGGGGACGTTTCAGCTCGTCGGGCTGCACCTGATCTCCCCGCACGCCGCCCTGAGCATGACGCGGAAGGACCGCGACCGGGCCGAGCAGTTGCTGGACGACAACGCCGCCCGGCGGCTGCATGAATTGGACGTCCTGCGGAAGCGGATCGCTGAGGTGCCCGGCTCGACCGTCATCGTCGGCGATTTCAACACCACCGACGACAGCCCCATTTTTCGCGAAACCTTCCCCGACTACTCCGACGCCTTTTCCGTCGCCGGCCTTGGCTTCGGGACCTCCTACGTCAAACACCGCACCTGGCTGCGCATCGACCACATCCTGTTCGATTCCACCTGGGGCTGCCGCCGCTGCTATACCAGCGCCGATGTAGGCTCCGGCCACCGCGCCGTCCTGGCCGAGCTGACGCGGTAGCCGCGGCCGCAAATGACGAAGCACGAATGACGAATGACGAATCAAATTCGAATCACGAATGACCAAAGCTCGAAACCTCTGCTGGTGGAGTCGCTCGTTTCGTCATTCGATCCTTCGGTCATTCGGAATTGATTCGTCATTCGTCATTCGAGTTTCGAATTTCCGCCCTGGCAACTCTTCGGCGGTGTGGACAACCTGCCCGATTTCGACACAATGCGGCGACGGGTTTTCAAAAAGGAAAGGCTAGGACATGGCAGAGGATACAACCACCGGCTCGACATCGGACGCGGCGTCTAACGTGCAGCTCATGCTCGACGAACGCGACATGCGCGCGACCTTTTCCAACGCTTACCGAATTCACACCACCGCCGAGGAAGTCGTGCTTGATTTCGGCTTCAACATGCTCAATCCCAATCCGCAGACCGGCCAGCAGCAGATGCTCTTCAAGGTCTCGGACCGGATGATCATGACTTATTCGACGGTGAAGCGCCTGACGGGTTCGCTGACGCAACTGATCCGCCGCTACGAACAGCAGTTCGGCGAAATCCCCATGCAGCCCGGCCAGATCGGCGCCGGCGGCGCCGCCCCGCCCCCGCCGAGGAATCGATAACGCAAATGACGAAACTCGAATGACGAATGACGAATCAAATCCGAAGTTCGAATGACCAAAACCCGAAACGCTCGAGCGCTAAGGCGCTCTGTTTCGTCATTCGCATTTCGGTCATTCGAGCTTGATTCGTCATTCCTCATTCGAGTTTCGTCATTGCCGCGGTCGCGTCTTACCCAGCCATCCGTGCGGCGGCCGGCAGCGCATCGCGCTGGTAAAGCTGCGACAGGATCTGCTCGGCGCTGACCGGCTGATTTCCGATTTCCTGCGCTTCGACGGCGGCGGCAACCGCGCCCAGAAACGCGGCGGCGGCAAGCGAACCGCCCCCCACCAGCGCCAGCGTCGCGGCCGAAAGCAGCGCGTCGCCGCAGCCCAGCGGATCGATGGCATGGCCGGCCAGGGCCGGCACGTACTCGCTGGCCAGCCGGGCCGGAAGCGGACGCTGGTTGCCGTCGAAGCTCACCATCCCCTGCTTGCCCAGCGTGACGATCGCATTGCGGGCCTGCGTCTCGTTGAGCATCCGCCACGCCACAGCACCCAAGCCGCTGGAAAAATCGTGCAGCGTTTCTCGAATCTCCCGTTCGGTCGGGCACAGCAGATCGACGCCGCGGAAATTCAGCAGTTGGCTTTGCTGCCCGCTGACGTCACCGGAAATGATTTCAACGCGCTTGCGGAGCTCGGGCAAAATGCGAGCGAGCAATCCGGCGGTGATCATGCCGTAGCCGAAATCGACGATGATCGCCGCGTCGGCCCCTTCGCAGGCGGCGATGATTTTGGCCGCCAGCAGCCCCTCGAGCTGCGAATCGCCCGGCGACGGCGAGCCGTCGTCCACCTTGAACAATTTTGAATGGTCCACCAAGTATCGGTGCTTGCACACCACCTCGCGCCGCCCGCCATGGCATTGCACGTCGACCCCGCGGCTTTCCAGCCGCATGGAAATCTGCGCCGACAGCTCGTCGTCGGCCAGCGCCCCAATCAGCGTCGGCCGGGCCCCCATCGCGGCCAGGTGCAGGGCGATGACGCCGGCGCCGCCGTCGTAATCGCGCTGCTGCATGGGCCGCAGCGAGAGCATGGGCCCTTCCCCGGCAACGCCAGTCGCGTCGCAGAAGTGGTAACGGTCCAGGATGTAATCGCCGATCACGACGATCCGCCGCCCGCGCCCGCGATGCAGCAAGCCACTGAGATGGCTGGTGGTGAGTCCGTACTCTTCGCGCAGCCGCGAGACTTTTTCCGCGTGAAAGCGCTCGGGCCGGGTCAGCGTTCCGATCAGCTCGGTCGAGGAGAAGACGACGTCGCCGCTGGAGAAAACAACGCGGCCGCCGTGCCGGACGACCGTTTCCTTCTCCGCGACGAAGCGCGGTTCGACGTTCTGCTCGTACTCGCGCCCTTTGACGTAAACGTCCGGCCGCAGCTCCGCGAGCAACTCAACGGCGGTCGGATGCGGATTCACATACACCGCATCGACGCACTCCAGGGCCGCCAGGCTCTGCGCCCGCAATTCATCCGGAATGAGCGGGCGATCCAGCCCCTTGTTCACATGCGGATCGGCGGACACCGACACGACCAGCAAGTCCCCCATCGATTTGGCAAACTGAAGATGGTGAATATGCCCCGGATGCACGATATCGAAGCACCCGTGACAATGCACGACCGAAGCCCCCTCGCCCCGCGCCCGCTCTCGAAGCGCGAGCAACTGCTCGCGCGAGACGATCTTTCGTGTGGATGTCACCTCGTTTTAATCGGCGCAGTGAGCAACTGATCTTTATTATCGGACCTGAATACTTCCCACATCCCAAGGGAACCGACCAGGGGCGCTTTGCCCTACGCAATAATACGACAAATGTCCCATTTCGCCGAAAAAGTGGGACATTTTGGAACAATTGGGACATGGCGGGTCCGTGGGGGGGAGGCGCGGGCGGGTGCTGCGCGTGTGACAGGTGAAACACTTGAGACGCGGGGCGGGGGCGAAAAATGTGAGCCATTTCGGGACATTCGAGACATTGGGGACATCGGGCGCGGGCCAGGTTCTTGCGGCGAAATAAATCGCTAGCGTTTGGGCGCACGCGGCTTTGGCGCAGGCGAGTGTGCTGGCTATTCTTGTGCACCCCTCGCGGCGGGCTAACGCGATGACGCCGGTGGGGACAAGCAGTTGGACCTGCGGGAGTTGGACGTGCGGAAGGAAGGACTCGTTATGGGAATGTCGATGTCGGGTCGTCGAGTTGGCGGCTCGAGAATGCCGGGCTGGTGCCTGGCGGGAATAGTGGCGCTGGCACTCTGCACCGGCGTCGCCCGGGCGGCGATTCCCGGGCCCGATCCCAATGACGCGGTGCTGGCCGCCACATTCGACGCGCCCCAGCAGGCCCGCGACACCGCGCCCACGACCGCCACCGCCGAGCCATCCACTGGTCCGCTTCTTCCAGCGATCGCTCCGGCAAGTCAGGAAGATCGAATGCAGGAACTTCCCCGCGAGGGAGAGATCGTCCCGCTGGAAGAAACGCGGCGCGGACCGCTGACCTTTTCGCTGACCCTGCTTTACATGTACGGCGGCGTGATCGGCCAGCTCCAGACGCCGGTCGCCCACGCTACCGCTTCAACCAGCGCCAACCGTCCGACCTTCGACGAGATCGGCATCAGCGATGCGAATATCGGCGACGGGGAATTCGGCGTTGGCTGGGATAATCAGCAGATTTTCTTCGGCGCCCAGTACAACCACATGTCCGGAAGCAGCACCCTGGGCCGTTCGCTGGTCAGCGGCGGGGTCACTTTTCCGGCCCATACGCACGTCAACTCCGACGTTCGGATGGACTGGTATCGGCTGGGGTATCGCTACACGTTCGTGCTGGACACGGCGCCGAACAACGTTCCCGATCTGACGCTGACGCCGATGATCGACGCGTTCTATTGGGATTACGGATATTCGCTGGACGCCGGGCGCATCGGACATGCGGGAAACTCGTTGCAAAGGTGGGGGTTTCAGCTCGGCGGAACGTTCGCCTGGCGGCCCTACGGCGGACGCTTCTCCATCGAAGCCAATCTCGCGGCCTTCCCCCAAAACCAGCGGCTGGCCACCATTTCCACTGAGAGCGTCATCATGCGCTATCGTTTCTACCAGTGGCGGCGTTACGACTTCAACGTCCTGCTGGGCGTGGCGTGGGAGCAGCAGTACTACAACGATCACAAAGTCGGAGCGCCCAACAAGATCAGCGCCGATTTCGGGACGATGCTGCTCACCGGCATCCAGATGAATTTCTGACGGGCTGTGATTGAGCCCGCCTGACCATTCGATCGAGTTGTTGCGTCCGATAACCCATCCCTTTCATCACGCCAAATTCCGGGCCCGCGACAAGATAGCGCAACTCCGCGCAAATGCTTCAACGTCGATGGAACGCGCGGGTAACAGACTTGGGAAGGGTGGAAAAGGGCTCAAGCTCAGTGCCGCTTCGGGGCCGATGGCACCAGTGGAGTTGAAGCGGCGTCCTTGGGCGGATCGGCCTGGAGCGCTGGATTCTCCAGGAGGGAAGCTGGAGTTGTGTGACATGAAACGAGGCGTTGTGATTGCGTGCGTGGGTGGGTTGGCGGCGGGCGCATTGTCGATCGGCGCGCTGATGCAGCCGTCCGTCCCATCCAATTCTGTTGCCCTGACAACCCCGCCGGCAAAGCGCACCCGGGCCCAGGCCGCGGCGACGCGCGCCGTCCGGACAGCCCGCGCAGACGCAGTCGCGGCCGCACCGGTTGCAATATTGCCGCCGGCTTATCGCATGCTGCTCACCCGAAGCATTTTCTGCGGCGGTCCGGTGGCGCCGTCCCAGGCGCATCCGACCTCTGTCGCCGGCAATCTGGCGCTGCGCGGGATCATGCAGCAGGGCCGCGGATTCATCGCCTTTGTGGAGAACACCACGTCGCGCGAGGCACAGCAGGTGCGGATCGGGGATGCGGTCGGGCCGGGTAAGATTATCGATATCGATCTTCACGCGGTGAAGTACGCGACCGGCGGACGCTCGATGCGCGTCGCCGTCGGCCAGACGTTCGACGGCGGGTCGTCCAACGCGTCCAGCGCCGATCCGACGAACGACGCCCTGGCCGTGATCCGCCAGGGCCCCGAATGACAAAGGACTCCCGTCTGTGCGCGTCGTGGCGGCGTCGCGCTTCACATTGAAGGGCACCTCGGCGGCAAGTCAGATTTCAAAGGGTCAAAATGCGCCTGTTGAGAACACGATTGTGGTTGTCGGCCCTGGCGCTCACCGGGGCGGGGGTGCGGCCCCTGTGCGCCGAGCCGGCCACGCAGCCGGCCTCCACTCAGCCCGCCGACATCCGCCTCAATTTCCGCGACACGCCGCTGGACGTGGTGCTCGAGCACCTCTCGCAGGTCGCCGGTTTCAACGTTGTCAAGGAAGCGCCGGTGGACGGGCGGGTCACCGTGATGAGCATGCAGGCGCTTACGCCGGGCCAGGCGGTCAACATCCTCAACACCGTCCTCAAGGCCAATGGATTGACGGCCATACAAGACGGCACCACCCTCCGCATCGTCGCCCGCGACAAAGCCAAGAAGAGCAACATTCCCGTCCACTTCGGCTCCGACCCGGCGCAGATCGACGGCGGCGACGAGCTGATCACCCAGGTGCTGCCGATCAAGAACGTCGATGCGGTGAAGCTGCGCGACGATCTGCGCGTGCTGATCGGACCCGACGCCGACGTCGCCGCCAACGGCGGGAGCAACGCCATCGTCATCACCGACGTTTCATCCAACATCAAGCGCGTGGCGGAGATCATCAGTTTGCTGGACAAGAAGGAAGCGACGGCGTCGGTCATCCGTGTGATCCAACTCAAGAACGCCAGCGCCGCGGGGGCGGCGAAGCTGATCGTCGCCATCTTCCCGCCCCAGGAACCGCGCGGTCCGCGCAACCAGCAGCAACCACAACAGCCGCCCCCACCGCCGCAGGAAACCACGGCGCTGGGCAACGGTGTCGATCAGGCCCTGCACGGAGGCAAGGTGACCGCCGCGGCGGACGACCGCACCAACACCGTCGTCGTCGCCGGTCCGGCCGAAACCGTCAAGGTCATCGAGGACATGCTCAAGGAGCTGGATGCGAATCCCGCCCAGGTCGTCACCATCCGCTCCTTCCACCTCAAGACCGCCAGCGCCGATGAAGTGTCGAGCCTGATCACGTCCGTATTCAACGGCGAGGGAAGCGGAACGCAGATTCGCGGTGTCGGCGGGGGCGACCAGCCGCTCCGCGCCCATATCAGCGCCGTCGCCGAATACCGCACCAACACCGTCGTCGTCACCGCCCCGCAGGAGGCGATGGCCGCAATCGAAATGCTGATCAAGGAACTGGAATCCAACCCGAGCGGCGAGCAGCAGATCAAGTCGTTCCACCTCAAGTACGCCGATGCCACTGCCGCCGCGACCGCACTCGAATCGGCATTGGGTGGCTTCCGTCGTCGCGGCCCGGGCGCTTTGGAGCGGGTCGTGGTCACTCCCGACCCACGGACCAATACCGTCATCATCAGCGGTCCGACCGACAGCATTCACGAAGCGGAGACCCTGCTGGTCAAGCTGGATACCAATCCCACCGAGGGTTCGGTGATCCGCTATTTCCATCTGAAGATGGCCGACGCCGGGACGGCGGCAAAAATGATCGACGGCTTCTTCCAGCCGGCAGAGGGCAAAAAGTCGGGCGGCGCCGAACATGCCGGCGTCAACGCCCAGGCTGACGACCGCTCCAACACCGTCGTCGTCAGCGCCCCGCCGGATGCGATGAAGACCGTCGAGCAGATCATCAAGGAAATCGAAATGCAGCCGTGGGTATCGTACGACATCCGCTCCTACACGCTCACTTACGCCGACGCCGACGCGACGGCGAAACTCATTAGCTCGATCTTCGCGCCGGACCAGAATCCGAATAACCCATACACGAAGAATCAGGCGGCCCGCGCCGCAGTAATCACCGCCTCCGACGACCGCACCAACAGCGTCGTGATCACCGCGCCGCAGGAAAGCCTCAAGGTCATCGACGCGATCATCAAGATGCTGGATGCCAATCCGGGAATGAATTCGGAGATGAAGGTCTTCCCCCTTCAGTATGCCGACGCCGAGTCGGCGTCGAAGCTGATCCAGACGATGTTCCCGCAGCCCAATAGCGGCCAGCATCCCCCGCCGGGCGCGTCGGGCCTCCTGCTGACCCACATGCCGGTGGTGATCACCTCGGCGGATGATCGCACCAACACGCTGGTCGTCACGGCGCCGTCCGATGTGCTCAAGGTCGTGGAAACGCTCGTTCGCCAGCTCGATTCCAATCCCGCGTCCAAGCAGACGTTTTTCATCTACCGCTTGCGCAACGGGCAGGCGGTGGACATGGCCTACGTCCTGAACCAGTTGTTCGGCAACACCCAGGGTAATCAACAAAGCCCGCAGCGACCCGGCGGCAGTGTCTTCGCGCAAAATGGGCAACGCAGCAGCTACTCAGCCAGCGGCGGCGGCCTGGCCGGGCGCGGCGGCGGCCTGGGGTTAGGCAGCGGCGCCGGAATGCTGACAAGCAACACCTCCCGATCCGGCTCGTCCCTGCTCAGCGGCGCTTCGGGAACCAGCTCGCTCTCCTCCAGCGCCGCCCTGCTGGCCAACTCGATGTCCGGGCAGGCCCTGGTCGTCGCCGACCCCGATACCAATTCGCTTCTGGTCACGACCGCGACCCGCTACGAAAACCAGGTCCGCCAGGTGATCGCGGAACTGGACCGCTCAGTGCGCCAGGTATTGATCAAGGTGCTCGTCGCCGAAGTGACGCACGACAACAGCGCCGATTTCGGCACCGATTTCTCGATCCTCAACACCCGACCCAACGGCAACGGCCAGGGATTCACTCAGGCATTCGGCCAGCCGGGCACGGGATTGACCGTCAATTTCCTGGAGAACAATCTCAACGTCACGCTTCACGCCCTGGCCCAGCAGAACAAACTCGACGTGCTATCGCGCCCCTACATCCTGGCCAGCGACAACCAGGAAGCGTCGATCCTCGTCGGCCAGCAGGTCCCGATCGTCACCAGCAACACGACGACCGCGCTGGGACAGATCGTCAGCAGCTATCAGTATCAGAGCGTGGGGATCATTCTCGACGTGACGCCGCACATTAATCCCGACGGGCTGGTGACGTTGGACGTCGCGCCGGAGATTTCGCAACTGACTTCGCAAACCGTATCAGTGGGTCCCGGCGTCAATGCGCCGGTCATCGCCGACCGCAGCGCCGAGAGCCGCGTCGGAATCCGCGACGGAAATACCATTGTGATCGGCGGATTGATGCAGGACCAGAAAACGCTGACCGTGAACAAAATCCCGATCATCGGGGACATTCCATTGATTGGCTGGGCTTTCAGCCGGACACAGGTGGACAAGACTAAGACGGAGCTTCTGATTTTCCTGACGCCGCACGTCGCGCAGCAGCCCGATGAGCTGTCCCCGATGTCCAGGGACGAATTGAAGGGAACACGGCTGGCCCCCGGCGCCGTCGAGCCCGGAATGTTCGACGATCACCTCAAAGGAATGCAGCGGGGAGCGGAGCCTTCGACCCAACCCGGCGGCCGCATCGCGCCGCCCGTGACCGAGTTCCATCAGGAAGCCGAGCCGACCACCCAGCCGGCGTCGCAAACCATTGAGTTGCCGATCAGATAACGGGCCGGCAATCATCGGTCCCTGCCGGGCCCGAGCATTGCGCCAGAAATTTTAAGTTATCGAAGCCAACACCAGTGGTATCGAATTGAACCTGCCGATAAATGGGTCTATAACCTGATTCTTTCCTGGACCCCGCACGGGAGTCGTCTCATGAAAAGACTGATTTTCGCGGTAATGATCACGCTGACGGCGGTGAGCCTCGCTGGCTCCGCCGAGAGCCCGGACGCTTCGGATTCAAAGCAGAGTTCCAAGTCGCCGGGGCCGTCGACCACCCAGCCCGCGGCGGACAAGGAATTTCCCTCCCCTGCCGAGCTGATCCGCAAGATGAAACAGCTCGAGAAGAAGAAGGCGGGCCTCAGCAAGGTCGCCTATCTCGATTTTGGGCGGCCGATCGCGGAAAAGCCGGCTGACTTCTCGCTGTTCGGCGACGACGGAAGCCTCACCCTTCGCTCGGTCCTCGATCGTCTTCACAAGGCTCGGGGCGATGAAGACGTCAAGGCCGTCCTCTTGACGCTCGGCGCCCAGAGCGAAATCAGCTTCTCCCAGGCGCAGGAAGTGCGGGACGCCCTGGCGGCGATCGTCAAGAGCGGAAAGCCGTGCTTTGTCTATGCCGACGGCTACGACACCGCCGCCTACACCCTCGCCACCGGCGCCAATCACATCTGCATGCTCGAAGGCGGGGAAATCGAAATCCCCGGCGTCGGGCTGGAGGTGACCTTCCTCAAGGGCCTGTTCGACAAGCTCGGCGTCAAGGCCGACTATGTCCAAATCGGCGAGTACAAAGGCGCCGACGAAGAATACACCCGCACCGAAGCCAGCGAAGAGCTCAAGGGCGAGTTGAACAAACTGACCGATTCTCTCTACAACCAGATCGTCGACGGCATCAGCGGCCGCCGCGACATCTCCAAAGAAAAGGTTCGCGGGCTGATCGATCAGACGATCGTCGTCGGCAAGGACGCAAAAGAGGCCGGGCTCGTCGATGAGCTGATGGACCAGGACGACCTGCGGCCCTTCCTCAAGAAGCAACTGGGCAATGACGTCGACCTGCTGAGCGATTACGGACGGCCCGCCCGCGAGAATGTCGACCTGAGCAACCCCTTCGGCCTGTTTTCGCTGATGATGCGTCGCCCACAGCCGGCGTCCGACAAGCCCGCGGTGGCGATCATCTACGCCGCCGGCGTGATCACCGACGGGGACGGAGACGGTGGAATGTTCCAGGAGGACGGCGTCGGCTCCGAAACCATGCGCAAGGCCTTCCGCAGCGCTTCCCGTGACGACAACATCAAGGCCGTCGTCATTCGCATCGACTCCCCTGGGGGAAGCGCGCTGGCCAGTGAAGTGATGTGGCAGGCCGCCCGCCACTGCGCCCAGAAGAAGCCCGTCATCGTCAGCGTCGGCAGCATGGCCGCCAGCGGCGGCTACTACCTTGCCAGCGCCGGCGACAAAATCTATGCCGATCCCAGCGCCATCGTCGGCTCCATCGGCGTCGTCGGCGGAAAGTTCGTCCTCAAGGACCTCTACGACAAGCTCGGATTGCATTCACAGACATTCTCCGTGGGCCAGAACGCCGGCCTGTTCGGCATGAGCGAGCCATGGACCGACCGGCAGCGGGAAATGGTCACCCACTGGATGAAGCAGACCTACGACCAGTTCACCCGCCGCGTCATGTCCACGCGACAGGGGAAGATCAAGGACATCGACAAGGTCGCCCGCGGGCGGATCTTCCTGGCCGGGCAAGCCAGATCGCTCGGGTTGGTCGATGAAATCGGCGGCCTTGAAGACGCCGTCGCCTATGCCGCCGGCAAGGGCGGCCTGAAGCCCGGCGAATACGACGTCCGCGTCCTTCCCGAGCCCAAGACCCTGGCCGACTACCTCATGGGCAACGGTCCCGACGCCGCCACTCCCATCCGGCCAAAAATCGAACTCAAGGACCCGATTCTGGGCGATCTTTCCCCTCTGCTCCGCAAGGCAATCGGACGCCCGCTCCAGATGATCCAGCTCCTCCAGGACCGCCCCGTCGTGCTCGTCGCGCCGTTTGATATTACAATCAGATAGAGCCAGGCCGCCGCGAGCCAACCGCGCAACGGAAAAACGTCAAGACGTAAAACGTGACGATGCCATCACGTTTCACGTCTTCACGTTTCACGGGTGGCGTCCCCAACATGTTCCGATTCAAGAAGCCCGATCCCGCGGTCGTCCGTGTCAGCGCGCGGCTGTGCACGGATAAATTCAACGGCAAGTATCCGCATGTCGGTCTGTATGATTGCCGCGAGTGGAAGGTCTGGGTTTGCAAGCCGCTGTCCGGCCAGGCCATCCGCACCAGCCATGCACGCCTGATTACCGGCGCGGAGAATGCCACCAGCACCATCTGGAAGGACCGCTTTCTCTGCTTCTGGTTCTACACGCCCAACACCGGCGAAGGCTATATCCACGGCTATCCCATCGAATGGGAGGAAGCCCACCTGCTGGTTCGCATCGATCCGAACTGGGATTACGACCGCGAGCGATTGATCCCCAGCGAGCTGAGCGACCAGGTCAACGAAAACCTCGAGCGCCAGTTCAAGCACGGCGAGCGGATTTTTGAGTTCTATCGTAACTGCGGTCTCAAGTTCCCCTTCAGCCTTCACTTCATGGGCCAGCGGGCGGCGGACTCGCTCTTCTACGTCAAGCGCGCCGAAAAGCCCTCTTAACCAAACGCTCAGCGAACAACACAAAAAAATCTGGACACTCTGGCCAAACATTGCGACAATCCGCCCATTCGTGCATTTCAGCCACGTACTTTTTTTTCGCGTGCGGGCGATGTTCTTCGCCCGCGGCGAGAGGACGCGTCATGGCATCTCTGATCATCACGAACGGCCGAAAGACGGGCAATTTCTATCCGCTCGGGCAGGGCACCAACGTCGTCGGCCGCGATGAGGGCGTGCTCATTCAGATCGTCAACGAGTTCGTTTCACGAAAACACATGCAGGTCCGCTACGACCAGGAAGCGGACCTGTACCATGTCCAGGACATGAAGAGCCGTCACGGCACCTTCGTGAACGGCAACCGAATCTACGAAGAGGTCGCTGTTTCCGAAGGCGATCTGATCGACATCGGCGGCGTCACCCTGATGTTCACCCGCAAGGACTTCGAGGACCGCGAAGGCGCTCTTGCCTTCTCCCGAGAATCGGGTCAGCGCCCCCGCGCGACCATGGAAGCCCACTCGTAAAGCCCGACTCCTGACGCGATCGCAGTCGCCGTGCCAGCCATCGCGTTGTGGCGCGCTAACCGGGGCGGATACGCGGCGGTGTTAGCGCCCGTGCATGCCGCCACCCGCGTGACCGCCGCCCATTCCGCCCTGCGGGTGCGAGGCGCCGACCGGGTGGCCTTCCCATCCGTGCCCATCTGCCCATCCATGTCCGCCGTACCCATACCACCCGTGATAGCCCCAACCGTGATGGACGATGACCACGCCCGGCCCCCACCACCCGTACCCCCAGTATGCCCCGAAATAATATGGGTAACCATAATAGGAGGGGTACGGATAGGGGTAAACGTAATCGGCACTTGGCCGGTTGGCGACGTAATAATAGGGGGACGGTGATTGGACGGACTCGTACTGGGGCAGGCCGTCCGGCGACGACGCCACCGGCGGCGGCGGTGCGGCGGCCGCGGGCTGGGTCTGGGGCGCCGGCAGGTTCGCCAGCGACGCCGGCAACCCTCGCGCCACCTGCACCGCCAGCACATCCTCCAGCGGAAACAGATCGTCCAGCGGCGCTGTCGCATCAATCGGCGACAGGACCTTTGCCGTGGCCACTTCCGTCAGTTGCCCCGAAACCCGCAGTTGTTCCCCGGAGACCTGCGCCGTTGCTTGAACGACATACTTTGCTCCGGCGTGACGCGCCGCCTGCACAGCCTCGCCCTGATCCCGCGCTACGGGAGCCGACGGCGCGATGACGCGCGCCCGGGTCAGATGAGTCAGATCCACCGCCATATCCTGCTGAATGGCGGCACCCACCCAACCATGCTGGCCGACGGGCGCGGCCACCGGAAGCACGAGCAACGTCGGTTGTTCCGGAGCCTCTGAAGCTTGCGAAGCGATAACCGTCCACGCCGCGAAGACCAAAACCGCTACAAATGCTGAAGTGCGAAACATAACGTCTCCTCGACCCGCCCAACCCCGATAAATCATAGGGGTCTCACCTCGGTGAATTCTTCGACTATGATGGTATCGGAGGTTAGCACATGGCTTGGCGACCCCTTGTAGTCACTCTCTGGGCGGGATTGCTCCTGGCATGCGGGTGCAGCAGTAGCGGCAGCGAGCCCTACGAATCGGGCTACACATTTTATCCTCAGCCGGCCACCATCAACGTCCGGCGTGTGGGCAGCAATCAGCCGCCTCAGGTCACCGTACTGGTCACAGTTCTGGGTGTCCGAAATGCCGATCCCAAGGCCTATGTTCCTTACTCCGTCGCGTTGCGGATGCGGTTCGACAACGTCGGGCAATCGCGGATTTCCTTTGCACCAAGTTCCCTGGAACTGGTAACCGGGACGCTCATTCCGTTTCCGCCTCCGGTGGCGGAGCCGCCGCAGCCCTTCGAGCTGGCGCCCGGCGAGCGCCGCGAGTTAACAGCCTACTTCCCGTTTCCACCGAACACACAGGCATCTCAGATGGGACTCCAGAATCTCCGCCTGCGCTGGGACACCAAGATTGACGGCGTGAGCGTGCCGCAATCCGCGGTCTTCAACCGCATCGAAGGTCCCGCTCCGCCCGGCCCCGACCCGAATGTGGCTTATTAGGACTCGATTGACGTCATTTGTCCGCACCGGGCCCGCGGGCGTCGTCGGCGTCGTAGGCCTGATCGGTGGCTTCCCCCTGCGCCTCGATTCGGACCATGGAAATCGCCCGGCCCGTTTCCGGATCGACCTCGGCAAGCGCCCCACAGAGCCGCACGTCCCCGGTGGCCACGTCGAATGGCTGAGGCATGTTGGTCGTCATGAACTTCACCACGCGGTCCTTGCGCCGCCCCAGGACCGAATCGTACGGCCCGCACATCCCCAGGTCGGTGATAAAGGCACTGCCGCCAGGCAGGATTCTCGCATCTGCCGTCGGGACGTGCGTGTGGGTCCCAAACATGACCGAACAGCGGCCGTCCAGATAGTGGCCGATCGCCGTCTTTTCGCTGGTGGCCTCGGCATGGATGTCGCAGACGCAGACGCGGACGCTGCCCGGCACCTGCTGAAGCACGCGATCGGCGGCGGCAAAGGGATCGTCGCTGGGAAGGTTCATGAAGATCCGGCCCAGGACGCAGAAGACCGCGACGTTGACTCCGGAGTTGGTCGAGACCACGGTGAATGGCCTTCCCGCCGCCGAACTTGCAAGATTTGCAGGACGGACGATCCGCTCGCTGTTCTGGAGCGTAGGAACGATGTCAAATTTTTTATAAATGTGGTCACCCAGGGTGACCACGTCGACTCCGTAGGTCCGGATTTTGTGGAACAGGTTGGCGGTGATGCCGCTTCCGCCGGCGATATTCTCCGCGTTGGCCACGACCAGATCGACGTTGTGCTGCCGGACCAACCCCGGGAGCCGCTGGTGGACCACTTGCCGGCCGGGCCGTCCCACGATGTCGCCAAGACACAAAATCCGAAGGGGCATGTGGCACGGAGTATATCGGCCGGCCTTTTGCAAAGCACGGGAGTCGCGCGGCCGTGAAAAGTGAAACGGGAAGGCGTAAAACGTGATAAAATGCGTCCGGCCCCTTGCGTTTCGCCTTTACCGTTTCACTTGCCGTTCACGGGCTGACGGCATGAAACCTTCGCTAACGAGGACTTTCCTCCTTGTCACGGTTTCGCGAAATCGCTACATTAAGAGACCGACGTTCACATCGTTGGTCGTTCAATTCAGCGCTTGGTTTGTGAAGGGCACAGTTGTATGGAGCCGACACCTGTTGTCTATCTTTTTGTGCCGATGAGGTTCTCCTACGGGCGGGAGATCATCCGCGGCGTGCGCGAATACACGCACAAGAACCGCCTGTGGCAACTGGCGGTTGCCGAGCCTACCCCCAGGAACATCAGGGCCGCCAAGTCGGAACGGCCCGACGGCATCATTGGATTGTTTGCCACCGATGAACTCGAACGGCTGGTCCGCTCGCTGAAGGTGACCGCCGTCAACGTCTCCTCGCGCTGCAAGGGCATTCGGCTTCCCGGGGTGATTCCCGGGAATACGGCAATCGCCCGGCTGGCAGCCCGGCATTTCATCGAACGCGGGTTCCGCCAATTCGCGTGCGGCGGGCACCGCGAGCACTACTTCTCGCAGGTGCGCTTTGCCGCCTTCAAATCCGCCCTCAAGGACGCCGGCTTCGACGACTGCCACTATCTCCCCGACGGCCAGGACCTCCGTTCGCTGCGCGGCCTGGCCAAACCGGTCGGGATTTTCGCATGCAGCGACGACCGCGCCCGCCAGATCCTCAGCGCCTGCGTGCGCTGCCACATCAAGGTGCCGCAGGAGGCGGCGGTGGTGGGCGTGGACAACGACGAGGCGATGTGCGAGCTGGCGGACGTGCCGATGAGCAGCATCGATCCCAACGGCCGGCGGATCGGCTTCGAGGCCGCCGCCGCCCTCGACGAACTGATGGCCGGCCGGCGCCTGGAGAACAAGCTCGTCGAGATCCCCCCCGCCGGCCTGGTCGTCCGCTCCTCTTCCGACGTCCTGGCCATCCCCGACGAGGAAGTCGCCAACGCCATGCGATACATGCAAGCCCATGCATGCGACCCGATGCGCGTCGAGGACATGATGGGCGTTTTGAGAGTGTCGCGGCGGACGCTGGAGAAGCGCTTCCGGACCATCGTTGGCCGCACCCTGCACGACGAAATCCGCCGCCTCCAGTTCGAGCGCGCCCGCAAGCTCCTGTGCGAGACCGATATGAAGATCCCCCAGGTCGCCACCAAGTGCGGCTTCCGCGACCCCAAGCGCTTTACCACCCTCTTCCGCGAGGAATTCGGCGCGCCCCCGGTCGCTTTCCGCCGCGACGCCCGCACCGCCAGCGGACGATAGCCGGGTTTTGTCATTCAGAATTCAGAATTCGGAATTGGCATCACGGCTGGCCCGATTGCACCACCAGCCACTGTGCCCTCCGCAGATTGAGGGCAGCGTAGATGGGTTGTCCCGCGCCGGGCCAGCGGGTGAAGGCCAGGTCCGAGTCGCTGGGGCCGAACAGCACGTCGGCGGTAGCCTGCGTGACGCCGGCCGGCGGCGACGTCGAGTGCTGCGCTCCGGCAGTCAGGACGCTCAACTCAAAGGCTGACCGCGTGATCAGGCTTCCCGAGCCGCCCGATGGCACGATCACCAGCGTGTATTGTCCATCCGGCGACTTGACTGGCGGGGCGCCGGCGGCCACTTTCTGGATCTCGTCCTTGTGCATCTCGAAGTACGCCCCCTGGTGAAAGAGCTGCGGTTCCCACGCTTTGAACGAGCCCGGCACGGGGCCGTTGGCGGCGATGTACTGGAGGATCGCGTCGTTGTGGCCCCGGATAAACTCGGCGCTGAACGGGTCCACGACGCCGCTGCTGTTGATGAACTGCTGCGGCAAGCCGGTGCCCGCGTCAAAACCGGTGAAGTTTGACCCCGCCTGCACGTACCACGTCACGTCCTTCTGCACCAACTCCTCGGAAAAACGATCGCGCCCGCGGCTGAACGCGTCCGTCTGTCTCTGGCGGATCTCTTCGGGCGTGTCGTGCCTGCATCCCGGCACGACCAGCATAAAAGCCAACAACACCAGCGCCGCTTCTCTCATCGTGGTTTCCCTCTACTGGACGATTGCATTCAATATCGTTGTGCGATGAAAATCATACCGTGCGTCGTCCAGAACGGATACGGCGCCCGTTGTCGCGACAGGCTGGTCCAGCGGAACGCAGCTCTGACACCCGGCATACGCCGGAGTATTGGCAACCATGAGCGGACTCGCGAGCCGATACACCCGGACCAGCAGCAGGTAAAGCGGATTGGCCGGCTTGTAGTGGAAACGCATGTCGATCAGCGGCCCGGTCCAGACATGCTCGTCTTCGATCGCATCCATTTGGGCGCGGGAGCGAAGCCGAACGATGTCCGTAACGGCGCCGGCGGCGGAAAGCTGGATCTGACCCGGCTCCGATTCCACCGGCCTCACGCCGCCATGCGCTTCGGCCTTCAGCATCTTCGTACTCTGATGAAGGTAGGTCGGAAAAAGCAGAAACTGCGAATTCTCCAGCTCGAACTCCCCCGCCGCCTCGTAAATGCCCCCTTTGCGCAGCAGGATCATCTGCCGGCCTGATTCCATCGCGCTGCAGACCGACGCCCATTCCTTTAACGCGATCGACAGGGAATCGGGAAGCAACATGGCATCTTTTCCGAGGCTAATCAATCCGCTGAAGTCCTCGCCGGTTGGGTCGGAGGCTCGGGCGACCTGGCCTCCTGAAGGATCGTCCACAGCGTCTCCAGCAGGCTGTCGATTCCCTGATGCGTGGCGCCGGAGATGGGGAAAATCTCCTTGTCGGGCAGCGCGCTCATCAAGCGATCGATCGCCTCGTCGTCCACCGCCAGATCCATCTTGTTGGCCGCGATGACCTCGCGCTTTTTGGCGAGCTCCGGACTGAAGGCTTCCAGCTCGGCGCGAATCTTCCGGTAGTTCTCCACCGGATCCGAGCCGTCGATCGGATACATGTCCAGCATGTGCACGATCGTTTTGGTGCGTTCGATGTGCTTGAGAAAAGCATGACCCAATCCCGCACCGTGCTGCGCGCCTGCGATCAGCCCCGGAATATCCGCGACGACCATGCGCCGAAAGCCTGGCAGCTCGACGATTCCCAACTGCGGATCGAGCGTGGTAAACGGATAGTCGGCGACCTTGGGCCGGGCCGCGGAAATCGCCCGCAGCAGCGTGCTCTTGCCGGCATTCGGCATCCCAACCAGCCCGACGTCGGCGATCAGTTTCAATTCCAGCTTGAGCCGGCGCTGCTGCCCTTCGCCACCGGGCTCGGTGTAACGCGGCGCCTGGTTCGTCGATGAGCGAAAGTGCCAATTCCCCTTGCCACCCTTCCCGCCCCTGGCGACGACCACCTGCCGGCCCGGCGTATCCAGGTCGGCCAGCAGTATCTTGTGCTCCGCGTCATAAACCAGCGTCCCCGGCGGAACCGGAACCAACAGGTCCTGTCCGCTGAGCCCGGACATCTTCTTCCCCATCCCCGACTGCCCCTGTGGCGCCGTCCAGTGGTGTTTCCCGGAGAAATCCAGCAGCGTGTCCTTGGAAGTGTCGGCAACAAAGATGACGCTCCCGCCGTGCCCCCCATCGCCCCCGTCCGGTCCGCCCTTGGGAATATATTTCTCCCGCCGAAAAGAGACGCACCCCTGCCCCCCGTCCCCCGCCTTCACCTGAATGACTGCTTCATCGACGAACATTGCAATCAAAAGGATACGTAGGGCGGGCATTGCCCGCCACCAGCCGATCACCGCACAATTTGCCATTCGCTTGCCGCGTTCCTACGGTGATGGGAACCGGCCAGGGGTCCGATTGCACAGGAGGCGCCATGGCGAAGCCCGCGTTGTTCGCGGTGGATGACGACCCGCAAGTGTTGCGGGCGGTTGAACGCGATCTGCGGCAGAAATACGGGGAGAACTATCGTATCTTGCGTGCCGATTCGGGCGAGTCGGCGCTTCAGGCCGTCGAGCAACTGCACCAGCGCGAAGAGCAGGTGGCGCTGTTCGTCGTCGACCAGCGCATGCCCAAGATGAGCGGCGTCGAGTTCCTCGAACGAGCCAAGCTCACCTATCCCAACGCCAAGCGAACGCTGCTCACCGCCTACGCCGACACCGAGGCGGCGATCCGCGCCATCAACTCCGCCGGCATCGATTATTACCTGATGAAGCCCTGGGACCCGCCGCAGGAAAAACTTTACCCCGTGCTCGACGATCTGCTGGCCGACTGGACCGAGGATTACAAGCCCAACTTCGAGGGGATCAAAGTCGCCGGCCACCGCTGGTCGCCCGAAGCCCATCGCATCAAGGATTTCCTCGCCCGAAACCTGGTTCCGTTTCAATGGCACGACATCGAGCAGGAGCACACGAGCTGTGTGATCCTCGAAAAAGCCGAAGCCGAGCATCCCGGGCAGACACTCGTCGTCTTTCCCGATGGCACCCACCTGCTTGAGCCCACCAATGCTCAGCTCGCAACCAAGCTGGGCATGCGCACCACCGCCGAGAAACCGTTCTACGACCTGGTGATCGTCGGCAGCGGTCCGGGTGGTTTGGCCGCCGCCGTTTACGGCGCGTCCGAGGGCCTGAAAACCATCGTCGTCGAACGCGAAGCTCCCGGCGGACAGGCGGGAACCAGCTCGCGCATCGAAAACTACCTCGGCTTCCCCAACGGCCTCTCGGGCTCAGACCTGGCCCGCCGGGCTCTCACCCAGGCCAAAAAATTCGGCGCGGAAATCCTCTCCGCTCAGGAGGCCCGCTCGCTGCGCATCGAAGACCCTTACCGCATCGTCTGCCTTTCCGACGGCGCCGAGCTGCGCTGCCACAGCGTGCTGATCGCAACCGGCGTCTGGTACAGCCGGCTCGACAAGCCCGGCGTCGAACGACTCACCGGCCGCGGCATCTTCTACGGCGCCGCCATGACCGAGGCCTCGGACTGCGAAGGCAAATCGGTGGTGGTCGTCGGCGCCGGCAATTCCGCCGGGCAGGCGGCGGTCTACTTCTCGCAACACGCCTGCGAAGTTCATCTGATCGTTCGCGGGTCGTCGCTGGGCGCGAAGATGTCGCAGTACCTGGTCGATCGCCTCGAGAACGATCCAAAGATGCACGTCCATCTCAACACCGAAATCGCCGAGGCGCACGGCGATGACTATCTCAGCGCCGTCACCTTCGTCGACCGCCGCAGCGGCGAGAAGACCAAAATCGAAACTCCAGGCCTGTTCATCTTTATCGGCGCAACGCCCCAGACCGACTGGGTTGGCCAGACGCTCAAGCGCGACGACAAGGGTTTCATCCTTTCGGGATCGTCGCTGGCCCAGGGCGAGAGCCGCCGGCCCAAGGGCTGGCCGCTCGACCGCGATCCGTTCCTTCTGGAGGCCAGCGTGCCCGGTGTGTTCGTCGCGGGGGACGTGCGCTGCCAGTCGGTGAAACGCGTGGCCGCGGCGGTGGGCGAAGGCTCCATCGCCGTCCAGTTCATTCACGAATATCTCCGCGACGTGCGCGGGGCAGGAGACGGCTTATGATCGACAACGCACGCCTGTTTCCAAAACTCAGCGATCATCAGATCCAGTGCGCCAAGGAGGTTGGCCAGGAAGTCCAGCTTTCCGATGGCGAGGTCATCTTTCGCGAAAATCAGGGGGCGGCGGATTTCTTCGTTATCCTCGACGGAAAAATCAAAGTCACCCGAAATGGCGAGGGAAACCAGGAGACGGTGCTGGTCGTCCATGGGCCCGGCGATTTCACCGGCACCACCGATCTTCTCACCGGCGAGGCCGCCACCGCAACCGGACTTGCCCTGGGCCCCACGCGCGTCGTGCGCGTCAAGGCCGAGCAGTTCCGCGACCTGCTCATGGTCTGTCCGGAAATGCGCGCCCTGCTTCTGCCCGCGCTGACCGAGCGCCGGACCGCCGAATACGCCATCGCGGTGCAACAGGAAAAGCTGGCGGCCCTGGGCAAGCTTTCGGCCGGCCTGGCGCATGAACTGAATAACCCCGCGTCGGCAGCCCGCCGTTCAGCGCAGGGGCTCACGCGGCTCCTTTCGGACATCGAGGGGATTTCCTGCCACATGCTTCAGTCGGTCATGTCCAAAACCAACGGCGACGGCGCCGCCCTCAGCAGCGTCTGCGCGCTTGCCCGCCACAACGGCAAGGAGCTGGACCCGATCACCCGCAGCGATCGCGAGCAGGAGCTGGGCGAATGGCTTTCATCGCAGGCCGTTCCGGACGCGTGGGAAGCCGCGGCGTCGCTGGTCGCCGCCGGGCTCATGCGCGAGCAGATCGAGCCGCTCGCCAATCGCGTCGCCCCGCCGCAATTGCCCAGGGTGCTCTCCTGGCTCGCCAAGGACGTCGAAATCCGATTGCTCTGTCAGGAGCTGGAGCAAAGCACGACGCGGATCAGCGAGCTCGTGGGCGCGATGAAATCCTACACCTACATGGACCGCGCCGCGGCCAAGTCGCCCGTCAACCTTCACGAGGGAATCGACACCACGCTGACGATCCTGAAGCACAAGCTGAAGAAGAAGGACGTGTCCGTCCGCCGCGAGTATGGCCAGCTTCCGCCCGTGCCCGCGTTTGGCGGCGAGCTGAATCAGGTCTGGACCAACCTCATCGACAACGCCATCGACGCCGTCCCCAAGGGCGGCCATGTCGCCATCCGCACCGTACGCGAGGGCGACCAGGCCTGCGTCGAGATCACCGACGACGGCCCCGGCATCCCGCCGGAAGTCGGCCCGAAGATTTTCGAGCCGTTCTTCACCACCAAGGGCGTCGGCGAAGGAACCGGCCTGGGCCTCGACACCACCTACCGCATCATCCGCAACCATCACGGCGACATCCGCTTCGACTCCCACCCGGGCCAGACGCGGTTCACCGTGTATTTGCCGCTGAACTAGGTGCCGTCGGTGCCCTCACGGGCGGAATCCGGAGGCGCCGACACCGCCGGTGAGGGCACCGGCGGCACCAGAATCAGGAAACCCGCAACCGGAGAATGCTATGGCAAAGCGATGCACCCACATCGATCAGATCCGCCCCGTCGAGCCCGAGGCGCAAGACGTCTGCCCCGAATGCGTTGCCCTCGGCGACTCATGGGTCCACCTCCGCTGGTGCCGCACCTGCGGCCACGTCGGCTGTTGCGACTCCTCAAAAAACAAACACGCCACCAAGCATTTCCACAATACCCACCACCCCATCATCCAATCCCTCGAGCCGGGCGAAGATTGGAACTGGTGCTATGTGGACCAGGCGATCGTGAACGCGCCGCCGGCCGTGTGAAGAAGCGTTCCGCAAGCTCACGCAGAGCCGCAAAGACGATAGGGAGTTGGATCGATACGGACTCGGGAGGCCCAAGCTTTTAACTCTGCGGCTTGGCGGCTCTGCGTGAGCTTCCGTTATCAGCGGCCGCGTCAGCGTGGCGCCATGCCCTCAAACTCCCAGTGAAATCGGCGACGAAGGCGATCGACAACCTGTTCCCAACTTCGCCCTTTGCACTCCCAAACCCAGCGTTCCAGCAGCATAACGTTCGCGCGCCGAGGAGCCGCGATGACGCGCTTCCGCTCTATCGCGACGTGGGGTCCGTTCGAGCGCGAGACGCGTCGCGCCTCGGCAGAGCCTCCCGGCCCTTCGTGGAAGGGGATATCGATGGCCCATCAATGCTTCGGCGCCGCGCGGACCCCACGCCGCGATAGAGCGCAGCGTCATCACGGCTGCTCGATTCGCAACACCGCACCCACTTCCGCCTGCGTTGATGGAACCCACCGAGCAAGGTCCGCCACGTCGGGGCAATGAATGTCTTTGATCGCCGCCTTCATGAACCGTCACGCGTGGCACCGCCGCACGCCAAGTTACTTCCCGATCTCCTCCACACTCACGCGCCCACACTCTGGACATCTCTCGGGTGTAGCTCGCAGATCGTAGCCGCAGGCCGGACAGAACCCTCGACGATCCGGTTCCTTCGATCTTGCAGCATGCAGCGCGCGGCTCAACGGAAGCACGACGGACGTCGCGAAGACAAACCAAGCGGGAAGGAACGCGGCATAATGGTACTCACCCCACCGCTCGCCCGTTACCAGCCAAAAGCCACCGCCGCGAAACACGCTCCGCGAGCCCGGCATTCGCTCACAAGCGGTAAGCGGGCCATCAGTTCGCTTGTCCGTGGTATTGCCGGCGTGGTTATATGAGCAGATGGCGCACAGACCGGTCTGACGCTTTCGTCGAGCCTAGACAGAGCACCGCGGCGAGCAGTTCAGCGGCAATCACGGCCCACAGGGGCACATAAATCGATTCCGTCATGCTGTAGTCCCCGACCTGTTGGATTGGAGCGGAAAAGATGTGCTCGCCGCTTGGGCCAAGCCAACCGCCCCGCCATACGAGCCGAGCGTCACCCCGCGCGATCGAAACATGGCTCCCTCGAATGCCCGGTGAGAACATGACGTAATAACCGAACGTGTAACTCCGCACCCACAAGCCCACCGTCGCCAAGCACAAGATCAGCAAGGCAACCGACAGGCAGCCAAGTAGGTGGCCTCGCATGGGATCGCATTGTACCCATTCGTGTCGCCCACGCGACTATCACTTTGTTTTCGACCGCAAGCGGACGGCGTATCATGGCGGCATGCAGTTCGATATGGCCCCGTGCAAAATGGCTTACGAGGCGGCGCGCGACAATTTCGTGCGCTTCTACCGGGATACGCGCATGGCCAGAGCACCTCGGGACTTCCCCGAGCCGTTTCACGAAGCCTACCTGCGAGGCCATGAGCGAGGGCTCAACGATGGGATCCAATTTGATCCAATCGCTTCTGACGCGGTGCCGCCCGAATTCGATTTGGCTTTCGCATCGGCGTGGCGACGCGGGTATGAGGACGGGAATCTAACCGGAACGACTTATCGATCTATCTTGATCAAGAGGATGTCCTGACTGCATGCCGCGGCGGCTCGGTCGGTCCACTGAAATCCCACCCTATGAGGCCCTACCGCATTTCGTATCGCCAGTGGAGGAGTTTATACCGACGAGCATACCGCGCGCAGCAACGCGACCACAGCGAAGTATGCGGCGTGTTTGCTGTGGACAAGATCAATCGAGTCTCGATCCAATTCCTCAACAACGAGAGCGACCGGGCGGGCCATTTCGAGCTCAGTCCGCGAACCATTTCAGATGCTCGCCGATGCTTTCGTGCAAGCGGGTTACGTCCGGTCGGCCTGTTTCACTCCCACCCGATCTCTCAAGCCGTACCCGGTCCCGGTGATATCGAGGGTTCGGCCGTCAATGCCGTCCATCTGATCGTAGATGTTTGCGGACGCACCGCCCGGATGTGGAGAATCGTTCGGCGAGGCCGGACAAAGGCGCCTGTGGAATTGCCGTTGGAGATAAAGCGGACACCGGTCAGATTCCGGGCGTGACGGGCAACGCCGGACGTGCTCCTTCGTCGCAATCGACGTCGCGGGCGACCCCAAAAATGACGCGGCGCCCCGCGACTTCTCCCACTCTTTGCGTCGCGGCGGCTCTGCGTGAGATTTTCGACCTGCGGTCGAACACGACTCGACCGAGCTCGTCGAGGTCAGCCGACGACGGCGGCTTCGGTTCGCACGTGCACTTTGCGGCCCTGGAATTCGACGCGGCCGTCGGTGAGGGCGAAGAGGGTGTAGTCACCGCCGACGCCGACGTTGAAGCCGGGCTGGAACTTGGTTCCGCATTGGCGGACGATGATGGAGCCGGCGGTGACGACCTGCCCGCCGTAGGCTTTGACGCCGCGGTACTGCGGGTTGCTGTCGCGGCCGTTCTTGGTGCTGCCTTGACCTTTCTTATGTGCCATGACGATTGTCCAAAATCAGGTTCTGTAATCTCTTATCGAAAAAGCAATCCTAGTCGCTCCACGAGGCCGCGAATACCCCGCTTGCTTAGGCGGGGGCGGGAAAGATACCAGAATCGGGAGCAGTGAGGCAAGAGTTGGGCTTAACGTCCAAACTTAAATCAATTTCATGTTCTTGCTTCGGCGCAGACGATTCATTTCCTCGAAACCCGGATCGCCGGCGAACGCCCCCCCCCCGCGCTGCACCCACCAAGGCTGATTCCCTTGCGTCTGGGCATGGCGCATTTGCTGCTTCAGGCGGGCTCCGTCGGCCTCCACGTGTTCCAGCCGTTGTCGGATCGCAGTGACTGCATCAGGGGAAACAAGATCGGGTCCGGCCATAAGCACCTCATCGCGGGCATTATATCGCCCATGTCCCGCCTTGCAGCGGTTCGCGTTATAATAAGACAATGGGCGCGCTTGATTTGCCAATGCGTCCCCGGCGGCTGCGGCGCGACGCCAAGCTCTGGCAGGTGTGAGCCCATGCATGAAAAGATCCCTGACGATCGCCGCGGTGCAGATGGTCTTTCGGCCGCAGGTCGACCAGAACGTCGCGCTGATCACCGACACGATTCAGCGCAGCGCTGAAGGCGGAGCGGACGTCATCCTGTTCCCCGAATGCGCCGTCACCGGCTACAACCGCGACTTCACAAGAATTCGCCGCGGCGACATCGAACGGGCATTGGCGCGAATCGCCCAAACGGCCCGCCGCTCTCGTTGCAATGTGCTGGTCGGGAGCCCTACATTCGCGGGGCGCAAAAGGCTTAACTCGCTGCTGGTATTCGATCGGCGCGGGCGCGAGATTTTTCGCTATTCCAAGGTGCACCTGACGCGGCGGGACAGGCAAACCTTTGTTCCGGGGAACAAGCTGGCATTGTTCCACCTCGACCAAATCCCCTGCACTGCGATGATCTGCCACGAGCGGCGTTTTCCGGAACTGGTCCGGCTGCCGGTGATGCTGGGGGCGCAAGTGCTCTTTCACCCCAACGCGGGACTGGATGCGCTGGAGGTGTCGAAAACCAAACACCGCGGGCGCGATGGCATGATCGTCCGTGCATTTGAGAATCAGGTGTACTATGTGTTCGCCAATTCGGTGGGGCCGCAGGGCGATGGGCTCTGGTCGGCGGGCGATTCCAAAATCGTCGCGCCCGACGGCCGCACGCTGGCCCTGGCCGATAATCGCCGGAAGGCGGTCATTCACGCCAGGGTCGATCTGTCCCGCGCGGGTCGCGAGTACGCGATCGAGGCGCTGCGGCAGCCTGCGTTCCTGCGTCCATACTGGAAGTCGATGCTCGCGGCTTGCAAACGGCAATTGAAATGATGCTCGCTCTCCTCATCGGGGCCGATGCGAATTATTCACCACGGAGGCACGGGGAACACGGGGAAGATTCTGGCGAGTGTCTTAATTTGGGCAAGAATATACTGGACTCCCGCTAGGGGCGGTATGCTGCGTTAATGAAGCCGATCCAAACGCTTTTGTTCATCGTCCCGATTTCGCTGATTGCGTCAGGGTTCGTCATTGGGGGTCGAGACGGAGCAATTCTCTCAATTGTCGGATCAGTTGCACTGCTGGCCGTTTCAGTTTGGCAGGTGGTCAAAATCGCAAAACAGCAGTGGAAGAACTGACTTCGTGCCTCAACCCGTGGTATTGTGCGGGAACGTTGGCGACCACGCTAATGACCCCTCCCTTTGACGGTGGCGATCGTGTGCAACTGAACGTCATCCGACGACCCACCGACCAGAAGCTCGTAATCACCCGGCGGCACCACATATCGCTTCTGCGCTGAATCCCAGCGGCGAAACCGCTGCGCCGGGATTTCGAGGGTGACGGTGGTGGTCTGGCCGTGTGCCAGGGGGAACCGGGTGAAACCGCACAGCGTCAGCCGCGCTTCCGCCGGCTTCGCACGCACGGGCCGGAAATAAACCTGCGAAACTTCCTCGCCATTGCGCAGGCCCTTGTTTGCCACGGCGAAGGTCAAGCTGACAGACCCATCGTCGGTGATCGAAGATGAACTCGCCTTCGCGGCTGCGTAAGCAAATTGCGTGTAGCTCAGCCCATGTCCGAACGCGAACAGGGGTTTGCCCTGGAAGTACCGATACGTTCGGTTGGCCATCGAGTAATCTTCAAAAGCCGGTAGATCAGCCGTGGAGGCGTAGAAAGTGATCGGCAGGCGGCCGGCAGGATTGATCTGGCCGAACAACGCCTGCGCGACGGCCTGGCCCCCTTCTTCTCCAGGATACCACGCCTGGATGATCGCCGGCAGATGTTCCGCTTCCCAGGGGATCGCCATGGCGCTGCCGCTACAGTTCACAAGGACGATCGGTTTGCCACTTGCGATCAAGTTCCGCAGGAGCTGTTCTTGTGCATCAGGCAGCTCAATTCGGGTGCGGTCGCCGCGATCAAATCCCTCGTAAACCGTCTCGCGCGGGCCGCTCTGTTCCTTCTCCAGGGTGGCATCGATTCCGGAAACAAAGATGACCATGTCCGAATTTTTTGCTGCGGCGACTGCCTCGGCCGTGTCCTGCTCTCTGGGCTGATTGGATTTGTCCGCCCGAAGAGTGGCGGGGCAGCCGGCAACATACGTCACCTTTATATCCGCGCCGGCGATCTGCCTGATGCCGTCCAGGATCGTCACAGAATGAGATGGCCGGCTGGAGTAGTTGCCATTCTGCATCGCGGCGGAGTCGGCGTTGGGGCCGATGACGGCGAGCCGGTGGACCTTGCTGCGGTCAATCGGCAGAATACCGTCGTTTTTCAACAGGACTATTGATTCCTCAGCCACCTTCAAGGCAAGGGCACGATGTTCGGGCGTGTCGTCCTGGTCGATCTTGATGCTGGAGAATGGGACCCGCTCCGGCGGATCAAACAGCCCCAGTCGGAAGCGCATCGTCAACTCACGCGTGACAGCCTGATCGACCTGGTTCTCAGTGATCAGTCCCTGTTTTACGGCCGCGGGCAGTACGGAAAACGCCGACCCGCCTCTCAGAAGGGCATTGATTCGATCGGCGTTGTCCGTTCGCGGGTTCGGGGCCCGGCCCATGCCGCCCGAGGAGACGTCGCAGCCGGCTTTGACGGCAGATGCCGCAGACTCTGTGGGACCGGCGACGAATTTATGTTGGCCCCAGATGTCGCCGATCGCTCCGCCGTCTGAGAAGACAACACCGTCGAAACCCCATTGCCTGCGCAGGAGATCCGTCAGGAGAAACGGATCGGCGCAGCAGGGCACGCCATTCAGTGAACTATATGCGCCCATGACCGAATCGACGTGTGCTTCGCGGACCGCCGCCTCAAAAGCGGGAAGATACGTTTCGTAGAGGTCACGGTCCGAAGGCCGGGCGTCGAAGGTGTGCCGCAGCTTCTCCGGCCCGCTGTGCACCGCGAAATGCTTCGCGCATGCGACCGACTTGAGGTACTTGGGGTCCTTACCCTGGAGGCCCCCAATGAAAGCGACCGCCATCTGTCCTGTCAGGAACGGGTCCTCGCCATAGGTCTCCTGGCCGCGGCCCCAGCGCGGGTCACGAAAGATATTGATGTTGGGTGAGTAAAAATTCACGCCGACATGCTCGCCGGAGTCTCCGTTGTGTTTGGCGATGTAGTCGTTGTGGATTGCCCGCCCCTCGGTGGAGATGACGTCCGCCTCCTGTCGAATCAGGGGAAGGTCCCAAGTCGCGGCCATTCCGATAGCTTGTGGGAAGATGGTCGTGGCCCCGCTGCTGACCACGCCGTGCAAACATTCATTGCGATGGCTGTAGGCCCGGATCCCAAGCCGGGGGATGGCTGGAGCGTTCGCCATCATCTGTGACGCCTTTTCCTCCAGCGAAAGCCGTCGAACCAAATCCAAAGCGCGGACTTGGGGCGTCTGCGCGGGGTCCTTCCATAGCGCCGGTGGTTCGCCGGCGGCGGTACTTGCCGGGCCAGTACGCGCAAACACCTGTGCGCCCCACCACCCGACCAGGAACAAGAGAATGGCCCAGTTCCGTGAATTGCGAAATACTGACATTCTCCACGCCCTTGCTTGGAATCAATTGTTTGCCATGTTAGCGAAGGGAGGCGTGACGAGCGAGATACGTGTGGATCAACAGGCAGGGGGGAACAAATTAAAATGCACTTTCTATGACGGCACATCCTGTTCCCGATAGAACCGCCGCGATGGATTGACGAGAAACCACATCGAGCCGGACAGAACATAGAAGACGGCGAAGACCAGGAAGAGCCGGTTCCAGCCGAAATGGGCGAAAATCCACTGGCCGACGATTGGCTGGAGGATATTGCCGAGATTTCCAACCGTGTTGACGAAGCCGGTGGCGGTGCCGGAATAGATGCCGCCCACCTCGATGGCGGCGGCCCACGTTGGCCCCATCGACAAGTCATAAAAGATATTCGACAGGCACATCAATGCAATCGCGGCGCCGGGCGTCGAGGCATAGCAGACGCCAAAGATCGCGATGGCGCCGCCAAAGCGTCCGATGATCGGGAACAGGGCACGGCCAAAGCGATGTCTCCCGGTGGCGCGGATGATTCGGTCTGACAGCCATCCGCCGATGAAGCACGCCGCCCCTCCACACAAGAGCGGCAGAGAACTCATCACTTCCGAATTGGCGTATTCGACGCCATATCCCTGCTTCAGGAATCGGGGCAACCAACTGACGAAGAATGACCATCCAAAACTTCCCAGCGCCTGGCACATCGCCAGCGCCCACAGGTCGATGCTCAGCGCGAGGCTCAGCCAGATCGCCAGGTTGTAGCGCCGCTTGGCATGGCGCTGGTTCTCCAAACGTCCGCTGGTAATCAGTTGTAACTCGGCGGCGTTGACCATCCGGTGGTCGGCGGGATCGTCGCGAAAGAAGGGATAAAACAGCAGAACCCAGCCGACACCCAGCAGCCCACATACCCAAAACGCCAGCCGCCAGGCCGGCAGCCCGCTGACCGCGTGCAAGCCGATTAAATTCAGGGACCCGCGAAACGTCCGCGAATCCACCCGCCGCAGAAGGATGCCGAACAACAGCGGCGACAGCGCCCCGCCCCAGCGCGCCACCAGCCAGATGATCCCGCTGATCCTCCCCTGGTGCTGCGCCGGTATCCAGCGCGATTGCACCCGCGCCGTATTGGGAAACGCGCCGGCTTCACCGGCGCCAAACGCGAATCGATACAGATAAAGCGAGACGAAGCCGACCGCCGATCCGGTCAGCGCCGTGAAGATCGACCAGGCCAACACGATCCGCGTCAGCGTCTTGCGCGCGCCGAACCGGTCTCCCAGCCAGCCGCCGGGTATGTCGAATATCGCATAGGCCAGCCAGAAGGCGCCGAACACCTTTCCCATGTCGGCGTCGGAGATACCGGTATCGCGTTGAATGTCTGCCTGGGCGCGGGTGATGCAGACCCGATCAAAGTAGCTCAGGAACGCCAGCACCCCCAGAAATATCAGCACGGCGTAGCGCACGTGCGTTGGGCGGGCAGGCGGCGCGGAGGATGCACCCGACCCGGGGAGATGCAAAGCTCCGGGCCGAGCGCCGTCGAAGGGCCCGGACTCTGCCGATTGAACTGTTGCCAACGGCGCCTCCTCGACGGAGATGCGGATACGGCGCGGGATTATCAGCGTAAATCAATCCGTCGGGAAGCGCTTTCGGCCAGCGTCGGCGCCGCCGGTCAGATCGCCTCGATAGGATATGTGGTTACCCAGATATCGATCTGCTGAAATCGCGCCTTGATCCGGTCTTTGAACTCCTGAAAGAACTGCCGGCTGTCGGGCACATCTTCAACGTCTACGAAGACGCGAACCAGATCGTCTCGATACTCTTGGTGCTGCTGCTCCCAAAACCCGCGAATGGTCTGCGTCTCTGACGAAACTGCGCCGAAACGCTGTCGCAGTTCCAGCACAGTGTCTGCGATGATTTCGTCGGGAACAGGCCGGCCGTCATTGAACCGTAGTGGCAGCAGGATTTCGAAGCGGCGGAGCGCTCTGCTCATAGGTGGCAGGTCCTTCGACGATAAACGAGATGCCTTCGAGAGCCAGTGCGGCCAATGCCGCTTCGGGAACGACGGTGTCCCCGTTGGCCCAACTCTTGAACGGGAAACGGCCGGGCAAGAACCCCAATGCGCGCCGCTCGGCCTGCGGACTGGTGAAACGGATCCGGATCATGGGATTATGTTACGGCTGTTTTGTCCGGAAAGCCAGACGGAGGAGGCGCGATAAGGCGCTTTAAGGTCGTGCCCCAACACCCAGGATTTTTTACAATGCCCCGACGCAACAGGAGACCTCTTGCCTACCGCCGAACAGATTTCCGGCTGGGTTGACGACGCGATGTCGGCGACTCCGGTCTTCGACATTCACACGCACCTTTACCCGCCGGCGTTCGGGCCGCTGATGCTCTGGGGGATCGATGAGCTGCTCACTTACCATTACCTGATCGGTGAGTCGATCCGGGCCAGTGGGATCGAGTACGAGCGATTCTGGTCGAAGAGCAGGCCGCATCAGGCGGACTTTATCTGGCAGACGCTGTTCGTCGAGCGGCCGCCGGTCAGTGAAGCCTGCCGGGGAGTGGTGACGGTACTCAAGAAACTCGACCTGAATCCCAACGCCCGCGGCCTGTCGGATTTCCGTGATTTCTTCCGCTCTCTCACACCCGATGCTTACATCGACAAAGTGCTGAGCCTCTCCAACGTGCGCACCGTCACCATGACCAACGATCCGTTCGACCCGGCCGAGCGTGCCATCTGGATGCCTGAGCCGGAGCGTGATCCGCGCTTCAAGGCGGTGCTCCGCATCGATCCGCTGCTACTGGGCTTTCCCGGCGTGAGCGCGACGCTTTCGTCGATGGGGTACACGACGGACGCCGACCTGGGCATGCGCTCGATCGCGGAAATCCACCGGTTTCTGCTGGACTGGATCGATCGCATGCAGGCGATTTACCTGGCGGTTTCCCTGCCGCCCACCTGGCGCTACCCGCAAAACGATATTTGCACTCGCGTGATCGATGAGGCGATCCTCCCCGTCTGCCGCGAGCGCGATCTGCCGTTTGCGATGATGATCGGCGTCACCCGCCAGGCCAATCCCGCGCTGCGTCTGGCCGGCGACTCGCTTGCCAAGGCCGACACCTCCAGCGTCGAACGCCTCTGCGCCGCTCATCCTGGAAATAAGTTTCTCTGCACGATGCTGTCGCGGGAGAACCAGCACGAGCTGGCCGTCGCGGGGCGGCTGTTTCCCAACCTGATGGTGTTCGGCTGCTGGTGGTACGTGAACAATCCCAGCCTCATCGAGGAGATCACCCGCATGCGCGTCGAGCTGCTCGGCCCGACCTTCATTCCCCAGCACAGCGACGCCCGTGTGCTCGACCAGCTCATCTACAAGTGGGACCACAGCCGGCAGGTCATCGGAAAAGTCTTGAAGGACAAGTTCACCGACCTGGACAAATCGGATTGGCAGGTGACGCAGGAGCAGATCGGTCAAGTCGTGCGAGGATTCCTTCAGGACAATTTCACCCGCTTCCTGGGCGCCGGCGGAAAGTGACCTATCCCGAACCGCGGCAATCGTCCTAAGATTTGGCCAGGTGAACCATGGCCATTGTGACTTGCCCCAACTGCGGAACGAAAAATCGCATCGACGAGAACCGGGCCGGCCAGCTTCAGCCGGTCTGCGGGAAATGTGGAACAAAGCTGCCTGTTCCCTCGGAGAGCGCCGACGGGCACCCCCTCGTGGTGACCGATGCCAACTTCGATCAGGTGGTCGCTCAGGCGAAGCCGGTGCTCGTGGATTTCTGGGCGGAATGGTGTGGTCCCTGTCACATGATCGCCCCGGCTCTGGAAGATGTTGCCCGTGAGTCCGGCGGGCGATACGTCGTCGCGAAGCTGAACGTCGATGAAAACCAGCAAACCGCCGGTCGCTATCGCATCGAAGGCATTCCCACCCTACTGATTTTCAAATCGGGCCAGGTCGTTGACCGACTCGTTGGCCTCCAGCCCAAACAATCGATCATGCAGCATCTCCTTGCCAAACTTTGACTTAACGACAATCCCGAAAATTATCCGAACTTTCTCCTTGACGTCCCATAATTGTTAGGGGATAATTATCCCTAACATAAAGCGATCATAACCACGACGCGATCTCCTGCGTCAGGAAGGAGTCTGCCATGATCACGGTCCGTCAAATCGAGCGCCGTTGGGAAGCAAAAACCTTCGATCGCCTCTTTGGCGAATTGCTAACCGCGCGTCCGGAGGCAGCCCTGCGGCTGGGGATCGATGTGAGCCGGCCGATCTGCTCCGCCGCCCTGGCGGTCATTCGCCTTGACGAATTGAGCCAGTCGCATGTCCCGCTCTACTCGAAGCTGGTGAAATCCATCGTCGCCGCCCAGGAAGCGGACGGTGGGTGGGGAGATCTGGTCACCACCGCACTTTGTCTGCGGGCTCTTCTCTGCGGCAACGGCGCGGGCCTGACGATTGATCGCGGGCTGAAATACCTGGCTGACCTGCAAAAGTCGGAAGGGATCTGGCCCAACGTCCCGATCCGCCGCATGCCCGCCGATCCGTACGTCTCGGCGCTGATTCTTTATCAACTGGCCGATCAACCGAGATTCCGCCAGGGGGTCCGCATCCAAGACGCGGCGGCGTGGTTCGCCGCCAATAATTCCGCTCTCGACGATGAAACGCGACAGCTTTGGAGCCGGGCAAGGATTCGCGGCCGCTTTGGCTTGCCCGCCCCGCTCTTGCAGCCAATCCTGTGCTGACCGGCATCAGACATGACCCGGGGCCGGCGCGGCTTCACAACCCGGCGCCGGCCCGGGCCGGGCGTGCCGGAAGCACGAAACTCGAATGATCCCGGCGCGCCGGGAACGAATCAAACTCGAATTCCAAATGATCGAAACCCGAAACCTCGCCGCGAAGAGGCGCCCGTTTCGTCATTCGGTCCTTCCGTCGTTCGGATTTGATTCGTTCCCGGCGCGCCGGGATCATTCGAATTTCGGGTTTCTGCACCAGGCAATGGTCGCGGTCAGAACTCCATCGGGAACGGCGTGAGGTTCTCGACGCCGGTTTCGGTGACCCGGTATTGGTTCTCGATTCGCAGGCCTGCGGCCAGCTCGGGGGCGTACAAACCTGGCTCGACGGTGAAGACTTCGCCCACAAGCAGGGTGTCGTCCCACTTGGGATTGAGGTGTGGAAATTCGTGCGGCTGAAGGCCGACGCCGTGGCCCAGATGGTGCGGGAACGACTGGCCGACCGACTTACGGTAATAATCATCGATAGCGCCGTAGATCTCCCGGCACTTGGCGCCCGGCTTGGCGATTTTCTCGATGATCGGAAACACACCGGTCACGATGTGCCAGGCCTGCAACTGCGCGTCGGTGGGACGTCTGTTCACACTGATGGTCCGGCAGTTGTCGGAGAAATAGCCACGGTACGCCGGCCCCAGGTCGAGAATGTAAAGCTCCCCCGCCTTGGCCCGGCGGGCCTTTCGCGGCGGGCCGCCGCGCTCGCCACAGGCGTAATCGTTTCCCAGGTTCGCCGGGTTAAGCGGCTCCTGCGCCACCTGCACCGCCGCCGCGTGGAGCTGACTGTAAACTTCGATCTCCGCCATGCCCGGCTCAATGATTTCCCGGGCGCGCTCGTACATCGCCCGGCAGCACTCGATCGCCACCTTCATCAGCGCCAGCTCGTCCGGATCTTTCACCCGCCGGAGTTGCCAGAGGTCCGCGTCAACGGAATTGCAATCGAGTCCCGATTCCAGAGCCACCATCGCGCTGACCGCCGAGCTGTCGATGCCGATGCGGGCTGCGCGGCGCTTGGATAGCTCGCCGAGCATCGCCGAGGCCACCAGCTCGGGCTGCTCCTGACGTTGCGTGCTGTTCCAAGTCGCTTCGTAAGTGGTCACGGTGTCCGCAGCAACGCCATCCACCTTCTTTGCCGCCACCAGGTCTGAACGGCCGTCGCCAAAGAGGATCAGACCCGCAAACTGCTGCCAGAAAGGAAGGTGTGCCGTCAGGTAATAAATGTGCGGCGAAGCGCCGAGCACCACCGCGTCCAGCTTGCGTTCCGCCAGCACCGACAGAAGCCGTTTTTGCCGAACCGTCGCCTGAGTCGGATTGAGCATGCCTCAACTCTATCGCCGCCGCATCCTTCGCAAAAGCCGCATTGTCATTCCGGACCGAGCAGCAACCCCGCGATCAGCAAATCCGATTGGGTAGTGATTTTGAGATTCCGTTCCTCGCCCTCAACCAGCCAGACTTCGCCTCCGCACAGCTCCAGAAGCTGCGCGTCGTCGGTGATCTGCTCGAGCGGCAGCGGACAATTCTCGAACGCCGCGAGCAAATCGGCCCGCCGCATGACTTGCGGGGTCTGCATGGCCCAGAGTGATTGCCGTGGCACGGTCCGCTCGACCCGCGCGGGAAGCGGGCCGGTGGCTTGTTTGATGGTCAGTGCGACAGGAAGCGCCGGCACGGCGGCGCCGTACGATTTTGCTGCTTCCAATGTTCGATCGATCAGCGCCTGAGATACGAGCGGCCTTGCTGCGTCGTGGATAGCTACCCACTCAATTTGCAGCGGGACTTGGCGCAGCGCGTTGAATACGCTTTCCGCACGACAGGCGCCTCCCACGCAAAATCGAAGCCGATTCTGCGACGGAGAGCTCCCGTTTTCACCCTCTGCCACCGGGAGAGGGTTGGGGTGAGGGGGGATCGGATGTGGCATAGCCACCCTCGGCTGTGCCTCCGCACCAGCGAAATCGCTTCGACCTCCGGTCGAACACAGCCGAGGGCGGCTGTGCCACAAGGCCCTCTCCCGAATGGAGAGGGGGTAAGAGATCGCCTCCCGCAAGGGGGAAAAATCCTCTGACGGGGCGGCGATGATGATCTCGGATACATCGCGTCGCGCCAGGAACGCCCGGACCGCATGCCGAATGACCGGCTCGCCGCGCAGCAGCTCCAGCAGCTTGCTGCGGCCGCCCCCGAAGCGCATCGACCGCCCCGCCGCCGGGATGATGACCGCGATGGAATTCATTGCTGATTGCTGAATGCTGATTGCTGATTTGCGGTTGAATTCAGAAATCCGCAATCAGCAATCAGCAATATTCTCACGGCGCCGCATGCAACAGTTCCGTCTGCGCGAATATGGCCATCACCGGCTTGCCGTCAATGTGGTCGGGCGGCGGGATGGAAAGAGCGAAGCACGCAGTCGCGAAGGTATCGTACGTGGCCACGACCAGCGGCTGAATGCGCGTGAGGTCGAAATTCTGCTTCACGTCCGGGCCGGCGGCGATCCAGGGGATGTGCTGGCTGCGGGGATCGAGCCCGCCGTGCGTGCGGCCGTTGCCGCCGTGGTCGGCCGAGACAATGATCAGCGTTTTGTCGGTCAGGTGCTCTTCATCGAGTGCATCGAGCACGCGGCCCAGCGCCTGATCGGCGTGCGATACGGCGTCGATCTGCCGCGGCGTCCCCCACCCATCCTTGTGACCCACTCGATCGCAATCGGGAAAGTGCACGAACAGGACCTCGGGCTGGTGCTCGCGGACGATCGCCACCGCTGCATCCGCGACCTCGTCGTCGCTCGCTTCCTTGATGAATTTCCAGTCCAGCGCGCCAGGAGCCGCGAATACGCGAAACTTGCTTTTGCCCGCTACGCAAGCGGTCGTGCGACTCTGCTTTTTGGCGAGTTGGAAGAGCGTGGGAACCTGCGGGTATTCTGGCCGGTTTTCCGCATCGTTGTCATTCCAATGGATTCCATGTTTATCGGGAGTCACGCCGGTCAGCATGCTCGTGTGCGACGGCAGCGTGATCGCCACGTCGGTCGTGTGCGCCCAGAATGTGAACGACCCCCGCACCATCAGCGCCCGCAGGTGGGGCATGTCGGCCCGCAACGCCACGTCGGGCCTGAGCCCGTCGATACTTACGATCGCCACCCGAGTCGGGAACCCCGGCGCTGCCGGCGGCGGGCCGGCCACCTGCTGCGCCGATACCGGACGGGACAGCAGCAATCCGATCAACAGCATCCGCCACTTCATGGTCGCACCGCCCTTATTGTCTTGAAAACAGATCGATCGTTGAGATACTCTCAAGGTTTCTACCCCGAGGAGTACCCCCCTTGAAACCAGTCGTCGGTGTCGTCCTGACCGCGATCATAACCACCGCCGGCTGTTCATCACAGCAGCAGAGCGATGGCATCCACGAACAGAATCTCTCGGCTTCTCCTATGGGAACCAATGGCGGCGCATCCGCGGCCGTCAACCCGCCCCCGGCTCTGGCCGATCAGCAGGTCCTCGCCCGCATCGCAGGCCAGCCGGTCATGATGCGCGAAGTAACGCAGCCGCTGCTTGAATCCCGCGGCCTGGCCCTGCTGCTCAACATCGCCCAACTCGACGTGGCCAAGGAAGATGCCCGCAAGGCGCTGGTGACTGTCACGTCTGAGGACATGAGCCGCGAGATGGACCTCACGCTCGATCGCATGTTCCACGATGCCGACCAAAAGGAGCAGGACCAGCTTGCCGACGCCGAGTTGAAACATCAGACCGACAAAGCGAGCAAGCTTCGGGCCACCATTCGTGACGATCGTAACAAGCTGCTCGATCAGTATCTGGAGAATCAGCATTACAGCCGCGGCGAGTTTCAGATCGTCGTCGAGCTGAACGCTTATTTGCGCAAGGCCGCCGAAACCCAGCTCCAGGGCAAGATCACCGATGACATGGTCCAGAAGGAATTCGGGCTGGAGTACGGCGAGACCGCCCGCTGCCGCGTCATTCAGCTTCCCAACATGCAGGAGGTCAACAAGGCGCAGCAGGCGTTGAAAGCCGGCCGCGACTTTGCCGACATCGCCCGCGAGATGAGCATCAACAGCCGCACCGCGCCGCTCGGTGGCGAGATGCCTCCGTTCAGCCTTCAGGCGCCTGGATATCCCACCGAGTTCAAGCAGCTTGCCTTCTCGCTTCAGCCGGGCCAGGTCTCCGATCCGCTGATCCTGGGCAGCGATTTTTACCTGATCAAGCTCGAAGCCAGGATCCCGCCCAAGGCGGTCAAGTTCGCCGACGTCAAAGACAGCCTGCGCCAGAGCATGTACGAGAAGCTCACGGAAGATGTCATGAAAACCCTGCGGCAGAACCTGGCCACGCAGGTGATGACGGAAATGACGATCGACGACCCGATGCTGTCCAAGCAGTTTGTCGATCTCAAGGCCAGGCAGGAAGGCGCGATTAAGGAGCGTCAGAAGCTCAACGAGCAGTGGAAAAAGGAGCGGGCGGCGGGAACCCAGCCGGCGGCGACGCAGCCCGCCGCCACCTCGCCCGCCGGGCAATGATGCGGTTAAGCGGAATCATCCTGCTTTTCTCTACTCTGATCGGCGGCTGCGCCAGCTACGAATACGAGATCATCGCGCCCGCCGACCTGGCCCGGCGCATCGGGTCACAATCCGACGTCGTCGTTCATCTTGACCCACTGGTTTACCGCCTGCGCAGCTATGAGAATCACCTGGTGATCCGCATTTGGAACCCGACACCGGACACCATCCAACTCCGCGGCGACTTGAGCTTCATTGTCGATCCCGACAGCCAGAGGCATCCGGTGCTGCCTCAATCGATCGCTCCAGAAACGTACATCAAGCTGATTCTCCCGCCGCTTCCGCCCGAGGTGGCCGTTGTCCCTCCGCCGGTGAACCCCGGGATCGGCCCCAGCGGCGATTTCGGACCGTCGGTCAGCGAGATTCTCTACCCGCCCGGCAAGCGCTACGCCAATGACGCCAGCGACTGGGATTGGCGCGACGAGGGGAAGGCAAGGATGAATCTTACCTTTCAACGGCTAAACCAGCCGCCTTTCACGCAGACATTTCTGTTCGGCCGCACGAAGGTGTAGACTCCGGTCCTTCAACTGTGGAGGACTGCGATGAAACTGGCGGCGATCCTATGGGCAACCTGCGGTCTGCTGGGCACTTTAGCATCCGCGGCGGACCAGAAACCGATCCGGGTCCTGCTCACCTACGGCGGCCACGCCTTCGAGCAAAAAGAGTTCTACGCCATGTGGGACGCGCTTCCGGGGATCAAGTACACCAAGTGCGAACTGCCCCGCCAGGCCGACATCCTCAAGCCCGGCCTGGATAAGGATTTCGATGTCATCGTCATGTACGATATGTCTAAGGATTGGACTCCCGAGCAGGAAAAGAATTTCGTCGAGCTGATTCGCGGCGGCATGCCCCTGGTTTGCCTGCACCACAACCTCTGCTCGCGCGACGATTCGCCGGTCTTTCACCAGATCATCGGGGGCCAATATGTTCACAAGCCCACGACCATCGAGGGCAAGCAATACGCCCCCTGCACCTACAAGCACGGCCAGCACATGGAGGTGAAAATCGCCGACCAGGACCACCCGATCACCCGCAACCTCTCGGATTTCATCATCGACGACGAGGCCTATCACGGCTTCTGGGTCTCGCCAAAGGTACACGTGCTGCTTACCGTCGATCATCCCCTGTGCAACCACGAGGTCTGCTGGACCGCCGAGTTCGGCAAGGCCCGCGTCTTCTACCTGATGTTCGGCCACGACCACACCGCCTGGCAGAACCCCATGTACCCGGTGCTGCTGGGCCGCGGGATCCGATGGGCGGTCGGAGGCAATGAGGTAGCGCAGCTCACGCGACGATGAACATGGGAATGGCTATCAAGACGAACAGTGCCGCTGCCGCAGCCAAAACAGCGTTGGCCCTCTCCCGTCGTTGAAACATTCCGCAAACGGCGACGATGAACGCGGTGCATGCCACAAGGGTTGCATCCTCGAGGATGCTGTTATGCAAGCCTGACACGCGACTCGTCCCACCAAACACCATCACCGCCGCGACAATCACCGACGCGATTGCTGATAGAGTCAGCGAGACATTCGCGAGGGAAAGGCGTAAGGGCGCCTCCTCTAAAGGCGCTCGATAACCCAACATCATCTTGCCTGTTTTCCGAGTCGTCGCCAATGCGTCACCTCTGATTCCAATAAATCCTGACATTGTGAGTGGCGCGTCCGACCGCGACGATGTCGATGCGTCCGTCGCCGTTCAGATCGGCGGCGGCGAGGTCTTCGGCAGCCATGTCCTTGTCGTCGATCACGTGCTTCTGCCAGCCTCCGTCGTCATTCGGGGTGTACACGAACACGCCGCGACCCGGTCCCGCGGCACCGGCCCGGCTGCACGCGATGATCTGGTCTCCGCCCTCGCCGGTCAGGTCGGCAAGCCAGATGCCGTGACCCTCGTGCAATCCGCTATCGAGCACCGTCCGGTTCCACAATCCATCGGCCGGCGTGTAGACGGCCACCTCGTTTCCGTGCCAAGGCTCGATCGCGGCGATGAACCGCTTGCCGGATTTAGTATGGCCCAGCTTCACTTCGCTGGACCCGCGACTGGCGTTCGGATTGCTCTGTTCACCCGCGCCGATCTGCTTTGCCGTCCATGAACCGTCCGAGCCGGGAGTCACAAGCCAGAGGCCCTCGTAGCTCGCCACCAGCAATTCGCTCTTGCCGTTCCCATCAAAATCGACCGGGGTGAAGTTGTGCATCACGTGAAACCGGTCGGTAATCACCGTCGGCATCCACGGACCGTCAACTGGATTTGCCGGGATCGCGTATTCCAGCAGCTTCGGCGTCGTCTCCGAATAATTCCCCTTCTGGCTCGCCCCGCGACCCAGCAGCGGCGCCGCGATGATCCGCGGCTTGCCATCGATCGTCACCACGTGCACACGGTGCAGCGCCACTTCGTCAAAAGCCATCGGATGCAGCTTCCACGGCTGCGTCACGTCGTCGCCGGGCTCGAGCCACTGAAGCGTGCTGTTGTCTTTGGTGTTGTATCCCTTCCACCCCGCCGCCAGTACCAGGTCGGTCTTGCCGTTGCCGAGCATGTCGATGGCGGCGAGGGCGACATTGTCCGGCGTGGTCTGGCCCTGAAGAATCGTGTGCATTTTCCACGTCGGGTTCTCAAACCAGATGACGCGCCGGGAATCGGCGACGACGATGTCGGGTTTGTGATCGCCCTTCAGGTCCAGTAGCTGCACGGCGTATCCAACGGTCAGCTTGGCATCGAGTTGCTGGGCCTTGAATGTCGGAAACGGCGCTTCCGCCGCCAACGTTAGACTGGAACAGGCTGCGACGACTGCGACCAGGCATTGGCAGAGTGTTCGCATAGGGTTTCCTTCCGCGAATCGACCGCCGATTCTAACCGCGACAACGCCCCGTGCGAGCAACCCGGACGACCCCGAGGCACCGGGAGGGGGTATGCAAGATGAGTGGTGTAGTGGCATAGATTACCGGTATCCGGTATAGGAATGCCGACATTGCTGTAGTGTTTGCCGCTTTTGACCCGATGTAGGGCGGCGGTAGAATCGGTCTCAACATGAGGTTTTCATGACGAAGTTCCGACATCTGCGTTTCCCGACCCTCCTGCTGGGCATTCTCGTGCTGGGCGGCTGCGGCGGCACTTACAGCGGCGTGCAGGCAATCGCACCCGCCGGTCAGGAACAACTCGTCGGCACGGCGCCCGATTCCGGGCAGTTTACGCTCTATCGCGCCACCGGCTACATTCAGGGGCATAACGAGGAGATCGCGCCGGTCTGGACGGTCTCCGCCTCGGCCGGGCAAAAGCTCGGGTTCCGGTGGCACACCGTTGAAGGCCACAATTATGACATCAACGGCGGCTTTCACCTGGTTGCGTTTGCCGGCAACGAATCACGCGACCTGGGCCCGATCCAGCAGCGGGACATCAAATACGTCTGGGCCGGCTCGCACGGCGATGTCGCCGGCTACTTCAGCAACAAGGACGCCAGCGATACCATCAAGACGCTTCTGATGTATTAGGGATGTTCGCTTGGGACTTGGATTGCGGATCACAGGGGCGTTGGTCGGCTTTGCCCTGACCGTCCTCATTCTCGTCGACTGCTTCGAGGGGATCTTACAGCCTCGTCGCATCACGCACCGCTTTCGCTACGCGCGTGCGTTCTACCGAAGCACATGGATCGTCTGGCGGGCGACCGCGCTGCGAATCAGATCGGGGAAATGGCGCGAGGGATTTTTGAGCGTGTTTGGCCCGCTGTCGCTGATCAGCTTGTTCGTGACGTGGGTGGGCGGGCTGATCTTGGGGTTCGCACTGATCCAGTGGGGGTGCCGTACGGCCCTGCACGGTCCGGACGAAGCCACGTCATTCGGGACCTACCTGTATTTGAGCGGGACGACGTTCTTTACCCTGGGGTACGGCGACGTGACACCCGCCGGGGCGCTCGGGCGAACGCTGGCGGTGATGGAATCTGGCCTGGGATTTGGATTTCTGGCCGTCATTATCACCTACCTTCCGGTTCTATCTCAGGCATTCTCCAAGCGTGAGACGGTTATTTCGGTGCTGGACGCACGGGCCGGCTCACCTCCCAGCGCGGGACAATTTCTCCTGCGTATCGCGCGGTCGGGGAACCTGGCGATGATCGATCCGGCGCTTGCCGAGTGGGAGCGATGGGCCGCCGAGCTCCTGGAAAGCCACTTGTCGTATCCGGCATTGAGCTATTACCGCTCGCAGCACGACAACCAGTCCTGGCTGGCCACCCTGACCACAACCCTGGATATCTGCTCGATCCTGCTGGCGGCAGTCAAGGACTTCAACAAGTACCAGGCGCAACTGACGTTTGCGATGGCCCGCCACGCGGCGGTGGACCTGGCCCTGATTCTCCGCACGCCGCCGCTCGTTTGTGATCCTCCGCGGGTATCGGAGGCCGATCTCAAGCGGCTCTGGGAGGCGCTGGCTCAAGCGGGGCTGAAAGTGTCGAGCGAAGCCGAGACGGATGTGAAGCTGGCGGAATTGCGCGGAATGTACGAGCCGTTCATCAACGGGCTGGCGCGGCAGTTTCTGTTTGCCCTGCCACCGCTGATCGCCGAGGACTCGGTTGCCGACAACTGGCAACGCAGTGCCTGGATGGCTCGTCTGCCGGGCATCGTCAGCCTTTCCCAGCCGGATCGCGACAATCTGCATTTTTGAGAGTTCAATGTGTTGACTCGCTGGCAGGTTTGTGAGACGATGACGCCCTCGTAGCATTTCGGTTCCTTCAAATCTTGGTTGAGCGGTCGGAAAAAACTATGCGCGCCTGTCAGCCTGCACCAGGAATGGTGTCATCAGGATTCATCCCCTGCTTTGAAGCAAGGAGTGGACGCGGCAGCGTGTTTGTCGTGTTGTGTAGCTTCGTTGCCGCCGTGACATTGACGCTTGCGGCTGGCGCCTCGCGCCCACTCGGTACCGTTCAAAAACTCGTCGATCAATCGACACTGGCCCAGGCCGATTGCTGCGCGGGCACGGGCGGGTTGAACGTTGATCCCATCGCCTCGGCGGTTCCGGGCACGATGGTGCTGGAGTCGGAGGGGTGGCGAATCTCCAACACCGACGCCGAGCCGCTTGTCGTCAAGCGGGTCATGATCAACGGAGAACATCCGGCGCCAATCGGATGTGGTTCATGCGGACACGTTAGACGGGCAAAGGATCTCAGTTATCCCGTGACCGTCCAGAGCGGTGAATCAGTGCGGATTTTCGGCTACGCATTGGGGGATTACCGCAGCTACTGCCGGCCGGTGAAGTATCTCGTGATCGAGACCGACCGCGGCACATTTCGATACAGCCCCAACTCCGGGGTAGAAGCCGAATAGGTTGGATCATTCCTGAGCGTCGGCGGAGGATCACTCAAGGGGGTAACTTCTGCCGGTGCCCCGACCCCCCGCCGACGCCCGGGAATGATCTCAAAAAGAGTACTCTCCAGCTTGATTGTTTTCAGCGCGAACGTCGGGCCTGAGCCGTCATCGCGGGTCCCTGCGGAACCAGTAGCGGGTAGTTGGGACGGCGACTGACCATCGGATTTCCGGTTGTCACCATGATCGGTCCGCCCTGTACGGTCATCAACGGGCTGCGGGTTATGGTGTTCAAAGGCCCGCCGGCAACCGTGTTCAGTGGGGCGCCTGTAACGGTATTCAGCGGGCCGCCTGTAACCGTATTCAGCGGAGCGCCGATCGTCGTGTTCAACGGCGCTCCGGTAAAGGCCGACAACGGCACCTCGGCGCTGTCTCCACCGAAGTCACCCAGCAGCGGCGTGATATCGTCTCCGGCCTGGAAAAAATCAATCGTTTCCTTCGAGCGCACCGGCTCCGACATCGGCGCGACCGCAGGGAAGTCGCTCTTCTCGAGGTCGCCCTCAGGCCGGCGCGGCGTCTGGGCCTGGTGTTCCTCGGCAGCCTGGCGGAGGACTTCAGGTTGCCGCTCTGCTGGAGCCGAAACTGGCCAATGTCGGGCGATCCAGTGGCCGGTGCTCCAGACGCTGGAGGGGCTCAATTCGGGAAAAGGAACATCGGGCGCCAGCGTGGCGATCGGAATTGGTGCCGCCGGTGCCCTCACCGGCGGTCTTCGCGGCGCCGGCGCGCCGTCGTATTCCGCCGGTGAGGGCACCGGCGGCACTTCATGGACAGACTCGGGCGCGTCACTGGACTGTGAAGACACGCGCGGTGACGACGCTACGTGGGCGGCGCTGGGCGTACGGGCAAGTCCGGCCAACACCAAACCCGATGTCATGAGCATCGTCAGGACGGCTGCCGCCGGCACCGCAGTGCGGGTCTCCCCATCCGGAACCAGGAGAATACGACGGATTCTGCCCAAGAGCGCCCCCCCCGCCGCTCCCATGGCCAGTTCCAGGGCCGAGGGCCGCAAATCGTCCAGATCAGCCAGACATCCGGCGTAGAACGTGCGGTCTCCGCAAGCGGTCACCGCCAGATCGTCGCAGCAGTTCTCGCGCTCTTCGCGAATCCGCGCCGAAACCCACCAGACCGCCGGGTGATAGAACAAAAGCGTCTCGACGAAACTCTGTAGCAAATTGACCAGGTAATCATGCCGGCGGATATGAGCCAGCTCGTGGGCGAGAATCGCCTCGATCTGAACCGGCCAGAGCCCGGTGATGGCGGCGGTCGGAAGCAGGATCATCGGCCGGACGAACCCAACCACCGCCGGACCCTGCGCCAGCGCCGATTCCATGAGCCGCACCGGCTTCTTGATGCCGATGCGGAGTGCCATGACCGACATGCGCCCCTGGATCGGCATGCAGTTAATCGGGACGGCGGCGCGGCGCACCTGCTGCACCCGAACCCAGCCGAACAGGAGCCGGGCCAGAAGAAACGCAACGCCGACGCTCCAGGCGCCGACGAGGGCCTTGAGCAATTGATTGGCGACAGGAGAGTCGAGGAGTCGGCCCAGCGCCTGGAGCATCGCGTTGATAGTCGACGCCGGTACAGCGTCCCCCCCGGACGCTGTTACCCGGCGGACGAATTCCGGCGCAAACGTCTCAAGTGTCAAAACCGGACAGATCAACAAAGCGACCATTGCGACGCACGCCGCAACATAGCGGCTTTCCGACGAGCATCGCCTCATCGCCCTAAGTACAAACGACAACACCACCGCCAGCAGCGCGCCTTGCCACAGAAAATGAACCAGAGTCCATCCCAGCAGGAGGACCTGAGACTGGCTGAGCAAGTCGCGCAACCACGTCATTTCGACCCTCCGCGCTGCAAATCAAGAAGTTTACGGACTTCCGCCATCTCCTGGGCCGTGGCTTTGGTTTCGGCCAGCGCCTGAACAAACAGCTTCTGCGCCGAACCGCCGAAGGCGCGGGTCAGAAGGTCGCGAATCAGTTGCCGCTGGGTTTTTTCCTCGCTCGATTTGGCCCGATACACGTGGGAGCGGTTGGATTCGTCGCGTTCAACCAAACCCTTGTCGGACATGATCTGCATCATCTTCAACGTGGTGGTGTAACCCACGGGTCGATCGGCATGCATCTCCTCATGGACCTGGCGGACGGTCTGGGGCCCGTTAGCCCAGAGAACTCTCAGGACGCTAAGCTCGGCGTCGGTGGGTCGCGGCAGTGCTGGACGTGCCATGTACATTCTCCTTTGGTCTGACACCGATTATACGGTTTCGTTCGTATAGATAAAGAGAAATTTTTCGCTTTTCGATCCTGGATTTACAATCGCTCTCCTAATGGCCGCGTCCGCTTCAAACATCCGCCCCGCCACCGAAGCCGACCTGGTGGCCATAAACGACATCTACAATTACTACGTACGCTGCTCCACCTGCACGTATCAGGACGAGCCGTCAAGTCTTTCTGAGCGCCGCGACTGGTTCGCCGGCCACGGACCATCGCATCCCGTCGTGGTTTACCAGGAAGGCTCAGAAGTGGGCGGCTGGGCATCGCTTTCGCGATTCCATGCCCGATCGGCTTATCGCCACACGGTGGAGAACTCGGTCTACGTCCGCTCCGACTTGCACGGACGCGGCATCGGATCGGTTTTACTCGGGCATTCAATCGAGCAAGCCCGTCAACTGGGGCATCGCACGATCCTCGCGCTCATCGACGCCGACCAGACGGCGAGCATCGCGATTCATCGCAAATTCGGGTTCGAGGAGGTCGCGCACCTGCGTCAGGTGGGATTCAAGTTCGGACGCTGGCTGGATGTGGTATATCTGCAACTGCTGCTGTGAAGATTGGAACGCTCAGATCAACCGCACCGGCACGCCGTTCTCGCTGAGGAATTGCTTGGTCTGGCCGATCGAGTAGTTGCCGAAGTGAAAAATGCTGGCGGCCAGGGCGGCGTCGGCCCGGCCCGTGGTGAGCACATCGAGCATGTGTTGCGGCGAGCCGGCGCCGCCGCTCGCCACGACCGGAACTCGCACGGCGTCGCTCACCGCCGCGGTCATCTCCAGGTCATACCCTTTTTTGGTCCCGTCGGCGTTCATGACATTGAGAACGATTTCGCCCACTCCCAGGGACTCCGCCTGCCTGACCCAATCCATCACTTTGATGCCTGTCGGCACGCGGCCGCCGTTCACGAAGACTTCCCAAAGCTCGGTCCCTTCGGACTTGACCCGATTCGCGTCCAGCCCAAGCACGCACGCCTGCGCTCCGAATTTTTCGGCGACCTGATTGAGAAGCTTCGGATTGCGAACCGCCGCCGAGTTGAGGCTGACCTTTTCCGCGCCAGCCTGGATGAGCTGCGTGGCATCCTCAAGGCTGCGGATTCCCCCGCCGACGCACAGCGGCATGAACACGCTTTCGGCCACCCGCCGCACCAGGTCCGCCATGATCTGCCGGCCTTCGTGGCTCGCGGAAATGTCGTAGAAGACCAGTTCGTCAGCCCCCTGCTCCTGGTAGCGCTTGGCCTGCTCGACCGGGTCCCCGGCGTCGATATGATCGAAAAACTTCACCCCCTTGACCACGCGGCCGCGGTCCACGTCCAGGCACGGAATGATGCGTTTGGAAAGCACGGATCAGTAGGCAGTGGACAGTAGGCAGTAGGCAGTAGGCAGTAGGCAGTCGAAGGCCTCTTTTCTGGCTACTGCCTACCGCCTACTGCCTACCGTTTGACGGGTGACCGACGGGATTCGAACCCGCGACGTCCAGGACCACAACCTGGCGCTCTACCAACTGAGCTACGGCCACCGTTGACCCCAATTTGTATCCGCCCAATTTGTATCCGCATTGTGGTGAGTGTCAAATTCGGCCCGGCGCGGCAAGATTTGAGCAGACACCGCCGGCACCGGCGTGGTAAGATATCGGGTCGAAAGCAAAACGATTGTTGACAGCCGCTTGCGTCTTGACACTTGCATTTTGCAAGCTTACGTTGAGCCACCTGCAAACTTCCGGAGCTTCAAAACCGCTTGGCAATTTGAACTGGTCTTGCCATGGCCGAATCTGACAAGCCCGGCACGGGACTGGCGACCAACCTCGACACCGAGGTGGGCAAGTTTGTGCTCGATGCCGGCCTCGTCGCCACTAACGAACTGGACTTCTGCCGCGAGCAGCAGAAGCAGGCCTCCGACCCCAACCAGCGAAGCCTGGCCGACCTGTTGGTCGAGAACAATTTCCTCACCCCGACGCAGGCTCGGCGGATCAAACAGCAGTTTGAGGACCGCCGCAGCAGCCAGATCCCCGGGTATCAGCTCATTTGCATGATCGGCAAAGGCGCCATGGCCAAAGTGTATAAGGCCAGGCAAATGTCGCTGGACCGCATCGTCGCCATCAAGGTCTTGCCCAAGCGGATGAGCGACAGCCAGGAGTTCGTCAGCCGGTTTTATGCCGAAGGAAAGGCCGCCGCCCGGCTTTCACACAGCAACATCGTCCAGGCCATCGACGTCGGCTCCACCGTCGACGGGTTCCATTACTTCGTCATGGAATTTATTGAGGGCAAGACGCTTTACGATCTGATGCTTCCCCGCCCGCACGGCGATGGGCGGACGTTTTCGGAAAACGAGGCCCTCGACATCACCATCCAGATGGCCGAGGCCCTGAGCCACGCCCACGAAAAGGGCCTGATCCACCGCGACGTCAAACCGAAGAACATCATCCTCACTCCGCAGGGCGTCGCGAAGCTGACCGACCTGGGGCTGGCCCGCGAGGTCGACGATAAGGCGGCGGCCGAGTCGGAAGCCGGCAAGGCCTACGGTACGCCGTACTACATCAGCCCCGAGCAGATTCGCGGCGACGTCGACATCGACTACCGCGCCGACATCTACTCGCTGGGCGCCACCATGTATCATCTGCTGACCGGCCGTCCGCCCTTCGAGGCTGACACGCCCAGCGCCGTGATGCACAAGCATCTTTCCGAGCCGCTTCGCCCCCCTGACCACATCAACACCGCTCTCAGCGCCGGCATCAGCGAGATCATCGAAGTCGCGATGGCCAAGAACCGCGACGAGCGCTACGCCAACACCAAGGACATGCTCGAAGACCTCAAGGCTGTCCGCTCCGGCCATCCGGCTCTTCACGCGCGGCGCATCGTCACGCTCGAAGACCTGGAAAAATTCGAAGAGTCCGGCAAGACCGTCGACATCGCTCTCCCCGTCCCGCAGAATGCCCTGGCCGAGCTTGTCAAGCAGCCTTTTGTAATCGGCCTGATGACCTTCCAGGGCGTCTCGCTTCTGGTGATCCTGATTCTGGTGGTGGTTCTGCTGGGCCACAAGTAAACTTGCCCGCATGGCTTCTGAGCGCATCGCATTCATCGGCACCGGGATCATGGGCGGCCCGATGGCCGGGCACCTTTTGTCCGCCGGCCACCCGCTGACCGTCAATACTCGAACCAAGTCGAAGGCCCAGTCGCTTTTGGCGCAGGGTGCGCGCTGGGCCGAGAGTCCCGCCGACGCCGCTCGCGAGGCCGACTTCGTTTTCATCTGCGTTTCCGATACTCCCGACGTGCAGGCGGTCATTTCAGGCCAGAGCGGCGTGCTCTCGGCCGCCCGCCACGGAATGATCGTGGTCGACCACTCTACGATTTCCCCTGCCGCCACGCGGACAATGGCCCAGTCGCTCGCCGCCAAGGGCGCCGCGATGCTCGATGCCCCGGTGAGCGGCGGCGACACCGGCGCCAAAAACGCCACCCTCTCCATCATGGTGGGCGGCGACAAATCCGCCTTCGATCGCGCCCAGCCTTTGCTGGCTCACATGGGCAAAACGATCACCTGGTGCGGCCCCAGCGGCGCAGGACAACTGACCAAGCTTGTCAACCAGATCCTCGTCAGCGTCACGAACCTGGCCGTTTGCGAAGCACTGACCTTCGCGCGGTCCAATGGCCTGGATGAGCAAAAGACGCTGGCCGCGGTCTCCGGCGGCGCCGCCGGCTCCTGGCAGCTCACCACTCTCGTCGCCAACAT
>Ga0210396_10000532_pt1 | contig 49441 bp, 45 predicted proteins | sample IncBWH17OmetaG_FD_155466 | JGI IMG/M metagenome (GOLD analysis project Ga0210396, IMG submission 155466) | Forest soil microbial communities from Barre Woods Harvard Forest LTER site, Petersham, Massachusetts, United States - Inc-BW-H-17-O ... | reverse complement strand
CAGCGGCATGTGGATCGTCGGGCGTGCAGCCGGGCTTGGCCCCAACGGCATCGGCGGGGCAGGGGCCGCTTCCGGGGCCCCATGCAACGCATCTGCCGCATCCAAGGCAGCGTGCCGCCCGGTTCGCCCCTCGCCACCGGAATCGGCAGCGGGCGGAAAGACGGTGTCCGAAGCGGCGCCATCCCGGGGGACGGATTCCGAAAAGACGGGATCCCGATACGCCGAATCCCGGTAAGCGGCATCCGGAGCCGCGACATCAGGACCGGCGACATCCGGATCGTCGGGTTCTGAAAAGACGGGATCCCGATAAACGGCATCGGGAGCCGCCACCTCAGGAGCGACGATATCCGGATAGGCGACATCCGGAGGAGCGGCCTCCGAAAAGACATCATCCGGATACGCGGCATCCGCGGTGGCCACCTCAGGAGCAACGATATCCGGATAGGCGACATCCGGAGGAGCGGCCTCCGAAAAGACATCATCCGGATACGCGGCATCCGAAGCGGCCACACCGGGCGGAGGGCCCTCTGAAAAGACATCATCTCGATACCCGGCATCCGGATAGGCGGCATCGGCATCGGCGTCCGCGTCCGCGTCGTCGACATCCGAAGGGCCTTCCGAGAAGACATCATCCGGATACGCGCCATCCTCGGCGGCCACATCCGGAGAAGCGGCTTCCGAAAAGACGGCATCCGTCACGACGGGCGTGGGGGTCGTATCCACCGCGTCGGGATCTTCTTCTTCGAGTTCGAGGTGCTCATCGGATTCGGACCGCATTCCGCTGCCATACGCCCCGGCGGGCGGCACCTCCTCGGCCAAGCCGCCATCCGTCCCGCCCCCACCCGTCCAACCGGCCTCCGGTGCGGATCCGAATTCCCGCGCCAGATAATCGGCCGGCTCCAGGTCGCTGGGTGGGTAGCGCTGCTCGGCGTCAAAGTGCGCGTCATGCGGGGGCCAGTGCGCGTCGGCATCGTAGCCGACGTCGACGTCGTGATCATGCTGGTAGGCAGCGATCTCATGGCCGGCATGACGACGACGCAACCACCCGAACACCACCAACGCCAACATCACGAGCACCAACAGCACCACGACCGCGGCCACCAGCCACCACCAATGCCAGGTGAACTTCTTGGCATGGGGAGGCATCGCTGAACCACTCGGCTGGTTCTGCCCTGACACCTGTAGACCGGACAACAAGGGCGCCAGATTCGCCGGGTCGGTGCTGAACGTGTTATTCGCGCGGTTCCATGCGATCTTGCCGCCGGTGAACTTCTGCGAGATGACATCACCGTCGACCGCTTGATCGCCGACCGGAGCGCCGAGTTTGCCGGTGGGACCGCGGAGCTTGTCCCACGCGGCCTTCATGGCTCCGCGCACGACGAACGCACCGTGGTCAGGCGTCCAGAAGATCACCGGCTTGTCCGCCGCGGAGAACGTGCAGATCCGGCTGGAGGGCCCGATACCGCCGTCGGTCTCGTTGGCGATGGGGAAACCCAGGTCGCTGCCGACCGGCCCGCCCAGCGACTCGTATTTCGCCAGAATGTCGCTCTCGACGGCACTCGCACCGGTGGCTGGGCTGAAAAATACCTTGCCGCCGGCGAAAGCCTGGACAATTCCGTCGCCGCCGATCGGCTGCTGGCCGCCCTGCTTGGCACCCAGCGGACCGTTGGCGCCGCCGGCCGCGCGCCAGGCCATGTTGATGGCGGCGGTTGGATCGAGGGCTACCTGCAAACCTTTCAGTTGGTCGCCGAGTACGGCCGGGTCTGTGGTGAACGCGTTGGATTTCCTGTTCCAGGAGACCGCACCGCCGGTGAACTTCTGCGAGATAACGTCGCCGTCGTAGGTTTCATCCCCGATGGGAGCTCCGAGCACGCCGCCCGAGCTGCCGAGTTGGTCCCACGCGGCGTTGAGAGCACCGCGGACGACGAACGCGCCATGGTCGGGCGTCCAGAAAATCACCGGCTTGTCGCTGGCGGAGAAGGTAGCCACTCGGCTGTCGGGTCCCGCAAGGCCGGGAACTTCGTTGATGGTCGGGAATCCCAGATCGCTGCCTGCGGGCCCGCCTAACGACTCGTATTTGTCCAGGATCGGCCCGTAAACGTATTTGGCACCGCTATCCGTGGTGTAGAACATCTTGCCGCCGTCGAAGTCCAGCGCGAATCCGTCACCGACGGGGTAGACGTCACCCTTCCTGGCGCCGAGCACCGAAGTGTCGCCGCCGGCCTTCTCCCAGGCGGACATGATGGCAGCCTCGGCGTCGCCTATCGGAGATGCCGCCACAGTTGGCGCCAGCAATGCGGCGGCCACCACCGTGGTCGCCAAGCTGACCAGCGCCCGTCCGACCAGCTTGCCCAATTGACCTCTCTGCCCGTTCACCAAGCCTCCCAGCCGACGGATACGACCTTATATCTGTGGCCATGCCCGCACCCTGCTCGCCCGGTGAGCGGGTGGTACGCCCACAGTAGGCGCTCCCGGGTTATCTCCGTATTATCGCGGGCTCGCATAACTTTGCTCTAGCGAACGACAATTGCGCAGTCAAATCGAGAATAGTACGAAAACGGATACCCAGTTGATGTCGAAATGATGCCGTGTCACGTCAGTGCTGCGACAAATCGTGCCGCGGCCCGAACAGCGTTTCGGTCACCGCGGCGCACATTGGGGCCGGGACAGCCTGGCTCATGATCGCGAGCAAACACGGCGGAGGTGGGTGTTTGCCCACTCGTCTTGGCGCTCATCGGCGTGGCACGTCGTTCGGCTCGCGTTGCGCGCGGCCCAGCCACGCCATCGCCAGTGGCCATCTTCAGGGCCCAAGTATGGGAGCAATCGTGGGCTGGTACTGGAAGAGTTGCACCCCAACAAGATTCCGACACCGGGCTAGACGCCAAGGCCGCGGCCGATGATCTCCTTCATGATCTCGGTCGTGCCGCCGTAGATCGTTTGCACCCGGGAGTCGAGATAGGCACGGGCAACCGGGTATTCGCGCATATAGCCGTATCCCCCGTGCAGTTGCAGACAGCGGTCGATGAGGTGCACCTGCTTCTCGCTGGCGTACCATTTGGCCATCGCGGCCTGTTCGGCAGTCAGCTTCTCCTCGAGGTGCAGCCTGATGAACTCGTCGACCATGATGCGCACCACGGTGGCCTCGGTCGCCAGCTCCGCGAGCAGGAAGCGGCTGTTTTGGAAACTGCCGATCGGTTTCCCAAAGGCCTTGCGCTCCTTGGTGTATTGCAGCGTCCGGTTCAGCACGGCTTCCATCAATGCGGCTGCCGTGATCGCGATCGAGATCCGTTCCTGCGGCAGGTTCTGCATGAGGTAGATGAACCCCATGCCCTGCTCTCCGAGCAGGTTCTCGGCCGGAACACACACGTCCGTGAATGACAATTCGGCCGTGTCCTGCGCGTCCAATCCGATCTTGTCCAGTTGGCGGCCGCGTTCGAATCCCTCCATACCGCGTTCGACAACCAACAGTGAAAAGCCCTGCGCGCCTTTGTCCGGGTCGGTCTGCGCGACCACGATCACCAGGTCCGAGTTGATCCCGTTGGTGATGAACGTTTTTGAACCGTTGAGCACGTAGTGATCACCCTGCTTGACGGCACGGGTCTTGATGCCCTGTAGGTCGCTGCCGGTTCCGGGCTCGGTCATCGCGATGGCCGAGATCAACTCCCCGCTGCAGAACTTGGGCAACCAGCGCTGTTTCTGCTCTTCGGTGGCCAGCCTCACCAGGTACGGGGCCACTACGTCGTTTTGCAGCCCGAACCCGAGCCCGCTGTAGCGCGCGGCGGCGGCCTCCTCGGTGACGATGGTGTTGTACCGGAAGTCGGGGTTGCCCCCGCCGCCGTACTCCTCAGGCACCGCCATGCCCAGAAAGCCCTGTTTGCCGGCCTCGAGCCACACACCGCGGTCGACGATCTTCGCCTTTTCCCATTCATCGTGATACGGCGCGACGTGACGATCGAGGAAGGCCCGATAGGACTCCCGAAACAATTCATGCTCAGGCTCGAAAAGGGTGCGCTGATACCTGACGGCACTGCTCATGGATGACCTCCGGCGAACGGGAACTCTGCCGCCTAACATATATCAACCGGGCGGTTGGTTGACGGGGACGGGTCGCAACCAGACGGCCAGCAGCCGTGCGGTGGCGCCGCCGGCGCCGATTCTTAGTGCGCGGAGAACTCCCGCAGGCTCGCGGCCAACGCCACCGGAACCCGGGCCTTGATCCGCGTGCCGTCCGAGTTGTGCTCCGCCTCCTGCACACGCCCGTCGGCGTGCACGCGGGCCACCAGGTCACCGCGGTCGTAGGGGATCACCACGTCCACTGCGGTGTCGTTGGGAACAGCAAGCTCGGCCATCCGCCGGCGCAACGCGTCGATGCCCTCGCCGGTGCGCGCGGAGACAAACACCGCGCCGGGCAGCGCGTGACGAAGCTTGGCCAGCATTAGGTCGCTTGCGGCGTCGACCTTGTTCACCACCAGGAGTTCTGGTGGCGGATCACCGTCGTGGTCGGCGATGACTTCGGAAATCACCTGACGAACCGCGTTGATTTGTGCCAGCGGATTGACGTCGGAGCCGTCGACGACGTGCACCAGCAGATCCGCGTCGACAACCTCCTCCAGCGTGGAGCGGAACGCCTCGACCAACTGGGTGGGCAGGTGCCGCACGAACCCGACCGTGTCGGTGAGCACGAACGGCCTGCCGTCATCGAACTCGGCGCGACGGGTGGTGGGTTCCAGGGTGGCGAACAAGGCGTCCTGGACCAGCACCCCGGCCCCGGTCAGCGCGTTGAGCAGGCTGGACTTGCCCGCGTTGGTGTAGCCGACGATGGCGATCGACGGCAAGTCGCTCTCCAGCCGGCGGTTGCGCCGGGTATCGCGGGCCTGCTTCATCGCTCTGATCTCGCGGCGCAGTTTGGCCATCCGCTCGCGGATGCGGCGCCGGTCGGTCTCGATCTTGGTCTCACCTGGACCGCGCAGGCCCACCCCGCCGCCACTGCCGCCGGCGCGGCCACCGGCCTGCCGCGACATCGATTCACCCCAGCCACGCAGCCGCGGCAGCATGTACTGCATCTGCGCCAGCGACACCTGGGCCTTGCCCTCCCGGCTGGTGGCGTGCTGGGCGAAGATATCCAGGATCAGCGCGGTGCGATCGATGACTTTGACCTTGACCGCCTTCTCCAGCGCCGTCAATTGCGCCGGGGACAGCTCACCGTCGCAGATCACGGTGTCTGCGCCGGTCGCCACCACGACTTCGCGGAGTTCGGCCGCCTTGCCTGAGCCGATATAAGTCGACGGGTCGGGCCGGTCGCGACGCTGGATGAGCCCTTCGAGCACGTGTGAACCGGCGGTTTCGGCCAGGGCGGCGAGTTCGGCCATGCTCGCCTGGTTGTCGGCGGCGCTGCCCTCGGTCCAAACCCCCACCAACACGACGCGTTCCAGCCGCAGCTGGCGGTATTCGACCTCGGAGACGTCAGCGAGTTCGGTGGACAGCCCGGCGACGCGGCGCAACGCCGATCGGTCTTCGAGGGCAAGTTCACCGGCGCTGGGTGCGGGGTCTGGCAAGTCTGGGAAGCCCATGTCGGGCGAATCTGGATATGTCATAGCCAGTATCCGATGGTGGCACGTCGCCGGGTTCGATGCATCCGAATTACAGCGCGTCCCACCATGCGTCCGCGATCTCGCCGTGGGCCACCAGCACCGACGGTCCGCGCAAGTAGCTGGTCGCGTTGGTGATGGTGACGTCGACGTCGCCGCCCGGGACACGGATCGTGAGCGTCCCGGTGTCGGCTCCGTCACCGGCCAGCGCGGCGACCGCGGCGGCGACCGTCCCGGTTCCACACGAGCGGGTCTCACCTACCCCGCGCTCGTGGACCCGCATTCGGACCACTCCGCCGGCCGGTGCGGTGAGCACTTCGATGTTGACGCCGTCCGGGAACTGCGCACGGTCGAAGTCCACCGCCGCCGCTACGTCCAAGGCTGCAAGTTCTTCAGCGGTCAGTTCCGGGTCCAGGCACGCCAGGTGCGGGTTGCCCACGTCGACGGCCACGCCGGCAAACCGCCTTCCACCGACTGTCGCCTCCCCCGTGCCCAGCCGATTGGCCTTGCCCATGTCGACGGTGACGTCGGCGTTGGTCGCATCGACGTGGTGCACAGTGACCGGTCGCGGGCCGGCCAGTGACCCGACGACGAACTCGTCGCGGGCCTCCAGGCCGGCCGAACGCAGGTAATGCGCGAACACCCGCACCCCGTTGCCGCACATCTGCGCGGTCGACCCGTCGGCGTTGCGGTAGTCCATGTACCAGTCGGAGGCGCTGACACCGTCCGGCAGGCGATCGAGCACACCGGCCACCATGGCGGCGCCCGCGGTGGTGACCCGCAACACCCCGTCGGCGCCCAGCCCGCGGCGCCGGTCGCACACTGCGGCGACTCGGGCAGGGCTGAGCGTCAGCTCGGCCTCGACGTCGGGCAGCAGCACGAAGTCGTTCTGGGTGCCGTGGCCCTTTGCGAATATCACCAGATCAGGATACGTTCCGCCACGCCTGCAATGTGCCGTCGACGATTCCGGGCTCCCCCACTTCAAGCCAGTGCACCCGGTGGTCGCGGCGAAACCACGACCGCTGCCGTCGCACATATCGGCGGGTGCCCACGTAGGTCTGCTCACGCGCGTCGCGCAGTAGCTCGGCTCCGCCGCCGGCATCCAGAGCCGCGATCACCTGGGCGTAGCCCAGTGCGCGTGACGCGGTGACGCCGTCGCGCAGGCCCGCACCCAGCAGCGCGCATACCTCCTCGACCAGGCCATGCTCGAACATCGCGTGGGTGCGCCGGGCCAGTCTTTCATCGAGAACTGTTGTGTGACCGTCTAATCCGACGATAGCGGTGTCCCACCGCGGAGCGCCGATGCTCGGCGCGGACGCGGCGAACGGCTGCCCGGTGAGCTCGACCACCTCAAGTGCCCGCACCGTGCGCCGGCCGTCGGTGGGCAGGATGGCCGCGGCGGCCGCCGGGTCGCGGCGGGCCAGCTCGGCGTGCAGCCTGGCCACCCCGACCTCTGCCAGTCGCTGCTCCCACCGCGTGCGCACGGCCGGATCGGTCGCGGGAAAAGACCAGTCGTCGAGCAGCGACTGAATGTAGAGCATCGAACCGCCCACCACGACCGGCACCGCTCCCCGATCCACGATCGCCTCGATATCCGCGGCGGCGGCGCGCTGATAGCGGGCCACGGTCGCGGTCTCGGTGACGTTCAGCACGTCGAGTTGATGATGCGGGATGCCGCGGCGCTGCGCGACGGAGAGCTTCGCGGTTCCGATGTCCATGCCGCGATAGAGCTGCATCGCGTCGGCATTGACAATCTCAGCGCCGACCTGGTCGCTGAGTCGCTCGACGACGTCGAGCGCGAGCTGAGACTTGCCGGTGCCCGTCGGGCCGATGATCGCGAGCGGTCTCACGGCTGCCAGACACCGGTGAAGTACCCCACACCGTAGGGCGCTCCGCGGTAGAGCTCCTTGGCCGTTCGCGGCCCCGGCTCGGTGAGGCCGGCCAGCACCTGAAATGCCGCCCGCCCCAGGATCTGCCCGGGCAGCCGGGTCAGGGCGGCCACGTCGCCGTTTGCCAGCGCGTCGTCAAGGGCCAGTTGCACATCGGCGGCGCCAGGGTCATAGCCGCCGGGGGCCGTCGGAGTCAGGGTGTTCGCGCCGTCGGCGACGACCAGCACACCGATCGGATCGGGCGCCTCGTCTATCTCGGCGCGCAGTTGCCTGCCGCGGGCCAGCACAGTGTCGGCATCGTGGTCGCTGCGGTAGACGCGCACCTGTGCACTGGCGTCGGGCTGGGCCTGGCCCCGCACCCAGCCGGCGAGCAGTGCGCACACCGGGAATTCGACCGGAAGCTCAGCGCGCTCACCCGCCCGCGGTGAGAGTCGAACCCGCAGGTCGGCCCCGAAGCCCGCGAAGGTACCCACGGAGTTTGGGCCGGTGGGGCCCAGGACGTCGTCCCTATCGCCCGTTCCGATGACGATCCAGCGCGGCGGTAACAGCGCGGCCGCTGCCAGCACCTCCGCCCTCAGGTCGGCCACCTCCGCGCTCGCCGCTCCGCCGAGTTCAGGGACAAGCACCGGCGCGGACGGAACGATCGCGATGGCGCTCAACACGCCACCAAACTAACGTCTCGGCGAGGCGAGCATTAAGAGCCGTCCTGGGGCCAGACCAGAACTAGGGCACGGAGTCCTGCGCCACGATGGCGTCTCCGGCTGCGCCGCCGTCGCCGGGCAAGCGTTCGGACGGTGCTTCATGCTGGTTGGTGGTTTTAAGGTCGTGGCCGGTCTCGGCGGCGATCGAGGCGGCCTCGCCGCGGGCCAGGCCGACCGTCGCGACGATGACTACCGCCACCGCCGCGATCAGCACAAACACTTCGGGCCCACCGACGTCAAATGTCTCGTCAAGCAGGAGAACGCCGAGCGCACCCGCCACCACGGGCTTCGCCACGGTCATCGTCGGCAACGAAGCGGTCAGCGCACCGGCGCGGAAGGCCGCCTGCTGGAAAATCATCCCGGCCAATGCCACCGGCAGCCAGGGATAGAACTCCGGCGATCGCAGCACAGCCCCGAGGCCGTCTTCGGCCACTTCGACGACTCCCTTCGTCAGCACCGCGAAGATGGCCAGCGACGATCCCGAGACCACAGCCAGCAGCACAGCAGCGACCGGACGACCGGCCCAGATGCGCGCGCCGAGCACACATAACACCAACGCGGGGCCCATCACCAGGGCCACGATGACCCAATTTCTCAGCGGCACCCGCTCATGGCCGGTCTCCGGGTCCCCGACGATGATGACCACCGCCAACGCACCGGCCAGCACGACCGCCCACGTCCACTCCCAGCGGGTCACCCGGTGACGGGTCAGCCGCGCGTAGATCGGCAAGGCAAACAGCAGCGCGGTCACCTGCAGCGCCGTCACCAGCACCACTGAACCCCAGGCCAGGGCCGCGGCCTGCAGACTGTAGTTGGTGACTGCCGCCGTGCCACCCAACCACCACCGGGTGTCGCGCAACGACATGCGGAACAGCTCGAGGTGGCCAACCTCTTCGTCGGTGATCTCCTGCGCGGAGCGCTGTCGGATCACATCGCCGATCGCGGAAAACAGTGCCGCGAGCAAGGCGATCAATGCCGCGATATCCACCTTCGACATCGCCACCCCCTCACAGCGTTTCCGACCAGCATTCCCGCCAGAAGGTGTGCGTACACTTGCGGTTTGATAGCAGTTCAACGAGCACTTTAGTTGCTACCGCGCCACGGTCTCGACCCACCGGCCCGTGGCATTTCAAATTCTTATGTCAAGAAACTATGCAGTGCCCATGCAAAAACCTGTGTAAATGCTGGGACGACGGCTAGGCCTGGCTGGCCGCGACCGCCGCGACCGCCGCGACCGTCGCGACCGGAGATCCCACATCCGGTGCGGTCACAGGTATGCGGCGGATTGTGACTAGCCTCTCATCGGCGGCCGCCATGGATGCGGCTTCGCCGCGGGCCAGGGCCGCGGTCGCGACAATCACCACCACCACCGCGGCGGCCAACGCAACCAGCTGCGGTCCGTCGGCGCCGAGAGTCTCGCCCAGCACGGTGACACCGAGCAGCGACGCCACCACCGGCTCGGTCACCGTCATCGTCGGTAGCGACGCGGTCAACGAGCTGGCGCGAAACGACGACTGCTGAAACACCGTCCCGAGCACCGCGACAAGCAACCAGCCATAGAGCTCCGGCGTGCGCAGCAGCGCACCCAAGCCTTCATCGGCCACGTCGACGATGGCCTTGGTGAACACCGCGAACAACGCCCACGACGACGCCGACACCACCGCGAGCAGCACCGCCGCGACCGGGCCCGACCAGATCCGCGCGCCCAGCACGCAGAACACCATTGCCGGGCCGATCACCATGGCCACCACGGTCCATGTCTGTACCGATGCCCGCTGGTAGCCGGCGGCTGGTTCACCGACCATGACGAACATCGCGACCGCACTGGCCAGCAGTACCGCCCACCCCCACTCCCGGCGAGTCAACCCCTGCTTGGTCAGCCACGCATAAACCGGCAACGCGAACAGCAACGCCGTGACTTGCAGGGCCTGCACCAACACCACCGACCCCAGTGCCAGCGCGACGGCCTGCAGGGCCGCGCTGACCACGGCCGCCCCTCCGCCCAGCCACCACTTCATGTCGCGCAACGACATTCGGAGCAGCTCGACATGCCCGACCTGCTCGTCCGTGATCTCCTGGGCGGACCGCTGCCGGACCACATCACCGACACCCGATATCAACGCGGCGATCAGCGCGAGCAACGCCGCGATATCCACTTTCGCGATGATCACCCTCCCCCACGGGCCCCGAAAGGCCCTCGAGCAACGCCAACTTTCTGCGTCACGCTACCGGGCGAAGCTCCCTCACTCCGCTGCCCGAGGCCGAGTTGTAACCGGCCCGTGCACGGCGTGATATCAGCGGCCGGCCGGTTGCTTAACCAGCCCTACGGCTGATGGAAGGACCAAGGTGCCACGCACTGCCCGCCAAGCTGGTTCAATACTGTTGGAAGCGAATTGGGAGAACCTGGTGACGGCAGCAGGGCCGTGCTAGATGCTTCCGACCCGTACAGGTGCCGCTACGCGCGGCAGGTGCGCGGGATAGCAACCGCGCGAAGAATGGCAAAGGGCAGGTGACTAGCGGATGACGGCCGACGAGCCCCGCAGCAACGATTCACTCAGGCCGGCGCCGCGGCCCGGACCGCGTCCCGGTCCCGGGCCGATGCCGCGACCTCCCGCGTACCTGGTGGCAGCACACCCACCCGGCGATCCGCACCAATTCGGACGCGTCGATGACGACGGCACGGTATGGCTGGTCAGCTCGGCCGGCGAGCGCATCATCGGCTCCTGGCAGGCCGGCGAACCAGAAGCCGCGTTTGCCTATTTCGGCCGTCGATTCGAAGATCTGAACACCGAGATCACGCTGATGGAGGAGCGGCTGGCTCAGGGGACCGGCGATCCTCGCAAGATCAAAGCCAATGCCACCGCGTTGACCGAGACGTTGCCCACGGCCTGTGTGCTGGGCGACGTCGATGCGCTCGCCGACCGGTTGGCGAACCTGCTTGCTCGGATCGATGTCATCGTCACCGCGCATCGATCCCGACACGACGAGCATCGGGCCGCTCAGACCGCCCTTAAGGAGGCGCTGGCGGCCGAGGCCGAGGATCTGGCTGCCAACTCGACTCAATGGAAGGTTGCCGGCGATCGGATGCGCGCAATCCTCGACGAATGGAAGACGATCACAGGTCTGGACCGCAAAGTCGACGACGCGCTGTGGAAGCGATATTCGGCGGCCCGGGAAAACTTCAACCGGCGGCGCGGATCGCATTTCGCTGAGCTGGACCGGGAGCGTTCGGGGGTTCGGCAGTCAAAGGAACGGCTCTGCGAGCAGGCCGAAGAGCTGGCCGCGTCGACGGACTGGTCCGCCACTAGCGGCGAATTCCGAAGGCTGCTCACCGAATGGAAGGCGGCGGGACGCACGAGCAAAGATATCGACGACGCGCTGTGGCGACGCTTCAAAGCCGCCCAGGACTCATTCTTCACGGCTCGTAATGCCGCCACCGCGGAAAAGGACGCGGAGTTGCAGGCCAATGCCGCCGCCAAAGAGGCGCTGCTGGCCGAAGCGGAAAAGTTGGACATAACCAACCACGACGCCGCGAGGGCAGCGCTGCGCTCGATCTCTGACAAGTGGGACGCGATCGGCCGAGTGCCCCGGGAACGGTCCGCCGATTTGGAGCGGCGGCTGCGCGCAGTCGAGAAGAAGGTGCGCGACACCGGCGAATCCGACTGGTCGGATCCGCAAGCGCAGGCCCGCGCCGAGCAGTTCCGCACCCGGGCTGAGCAGTTCGAACGGCAGGCGCAAAAGGCTGCGGCGGCCGGCCGGACCAAAGAGGCCGAAGAGGCGAGGGCCAACGCCGAGCAGTGGCGACAGTGGGCTGACGCGGCCGCTGAAGCACTGACCCGCAGGTCCTAGCGGCCGGGCTCCTGATCCTCCGGAGGCGTCCCGGCGTCCGGGGTGTCGGGGTTGTCGGCGTCGCTCTGGAGGCTGTCGAGCAGCGTCCTCGATTGCTGCTGCGCAACGACCCGCCGGCGCTGTTCCTCGGCCGCCAGTTGCACGATGGTGCGCGACCACACCACGCGGGCCCAGTGAAACGTCAACAGGATCACGGTGATCCACGCCACGATGAGCCCTATACCGGGGCCGGGATGACCCGCGGCCACGGTCTGGCGCGACCAGACAGCCAACAGCCCAGCCGCACTGGCTATCGCCGTACCCGCCAGCGCAACCCAGGCCAGTGCCCAGCGTCGTGTCATCAACGCCAGCGTTGAGAAACCGACGCCGAACACCAATGCCAACCAGGCGAACACCCGCGAGGGCAGGGCCACCGCGGCCGCGCCGGCACCGTGACTGCCGAACAGCACATCCCATCCGCGCACATCGCCGGTGTGCGGCAAGATGAACGATCCCAGCAGCACGAACACCAGGACGGCGACCACGACCGCCCGTGGGCCAGGCTCGATCTCGCGCGCGACCCGGCGTTCCGCCGCTTCGATTTCAGTCCGGAAGGCGTCGAAGTCCGTCCCGTTGTGTTCTTCGGTCATCGGGCACATGCGAGGGGTTCGACCGGACCGTCGGGCTGCCCAACACCGGGCATGCCAAGACCGACACCGCGTGGGCGTTGTCCGGTGGCGTGCGCATCGCCGGCACGCGTGCGGCGGTGTGTCAGGATCCCCGCGTCCGCGATGAGATGGTGCGGCGCGGCCTCGGTGACCACCGCGGTGACGATGTCGCCGGGCCGCACCTCATTGTCACCGGCCGTGAAGTGCACCAGACGGCCGTCGCGTGCCCGCCCGGTCATGCGCGCCGTTCGGGCATCCTTGCGTCCTTCACCGGTAGCGGCCAACAATTCGACGGTCTGCCCGATCAGCGCGCCATTCCCCTCCATGCAGATCTGCTCCTGCAGCCGGACCAGCCGTTCATAGCGTTCCTGCACAACGGCTTTCGGGACCTGCCCGGCGAGTTCGGCGGCGGGAGTGCCGGGCCGCTTGGAGTACTGGAAGGTAAACGCGGCAGCAAATCGGGCCTGCCGCACCACGTCAAGGGTGGCCGCGAAGTCCTCTTCGGTCTCACCGGGAAACCCCACGATCAGATCGGTCGTGATGGCGGCGTGTGGCATGGCCGCCCGAACGCGGTCGATGATGCCGAGATAGCGCTCGGCGCGGTAGGACCGCCGCATCGCACGCAGGACCCGGTCGGATCCGGACTGCAGCGGCATATGCAAGGCGGGACAGACGTTGGGCGTCTGCGCCATAGCCTCAATGACGTCGTCGGTGAACTCGGCCGGATGCGGGGAGGTGAACCGCAGGCGTTCCAGTCCGTCGATACCTCCGCAGGCCCGCAACAACTCGGCGAACGCACCGCGGTTGCGGGTCAGCGCCGGGTCGGCGAAGGAGACCCCGTAGGCGTTGACGTTCTGCCCGAGCAGAGTGACTTCGAGCACGCCGTCGTCGACTAGCGATCGCACCTCGGCGAGGATGTCCGCGGGGCTACGGTCGACCTCCTTGCCCCGCAGCGATGGGACGATGCAGAAGGTGCAGCTGTTGTTGCACCCCACGGAGATGGAAACCCAGGCGGCATAGGCTGATTCGCGGGCGCTGGGCAGCGCCGACGGAAACTGCTGCAGCGCCTCGGCGATCTCCACCTGAGCGACCTTGTTGTGCCGGGCCCGCTCGAGCAGCGTAGGCAGCGATCCGATGTTGTGAGTGCCGAAGACGACATCGACCCACGGTGCCTTGCGCAGCACGGCGTCTCGGTCTTTCTGGGCCAGGCAACCGCCCACCGCGATTTGCATGTCGGGATTGCCACGCTTGCGCGGAGCCAGGTGGCTGAGGTTGCCGTATAGCTTGTTGTCGGCGTTCTCACGGACCGCGCAGGTGTTGAAGACCACCACATCTGCATCGGCATGGTCGGCCGCCCGTTGGTAGCCGGCCGCTTCGAGCAAGCCCGCTAACCGCTCGGAATCGTGAACGTTCATCTGGCAGCCGTAGGTGCGGACCTGATAGGTACGCGCCGGCCCAGAGCCCGCGGCCGCGGCGTCAGCCACCATCCAAGTCACGGGGCCATGGTACGGCGACTGGCTTGGCTTACTAGACCCGGCGGCGCTCCCGTTCGGCGGCCAGCTCGGCGACGACCACCTCGCACGCCAGCGTCTGGCTGTACCCACGGCGCGCCAGCATCGCCACCAGCCTGCGACTCACCCGCGCACCGTCCTCGCCCAGCGCCTCCCGCCGCAGCCTGGCCCGTACCAGCTGCTCAGCCCGCTCCCGCTCGGCATTGGCACCGAGCCCGTCCAACACCGTGGTGATCACGTCGTTGTCGACCCCCTTGGTCTGCAGCTCAGCAGCCAACGCACGCTTGCTCTTTCCCGCGTTCGCCCGCCGCGAGCGCACCCACTCTTGGGCGAAGTCGGTGTCGTCCACCAGGCCGGCGGCCGCCAGTCGATCCAATACCCGGTCACGGATGTCGGCGGGGTAGCCGCGTTTTTTCAGCTGACCCGACAACTCGGCCCGCGATCGCGATCTCGCAGTGAGCAGGCGCAGACAGAATGCCCGCGCCAGCTCCTCGCGAGATGGCTCAGAAATCGACGGGGGCGGGCAGGACACCGTCACCAGAGGGGTCATCGGTCACGACCGCACCAATGCCAAGCTTTTCCTTGATCTTCTTTTCGATCTCGTTGGCCACGTCGGCGTTCTCCAGCAAGAAGTTGCGGGCATTCTCCTTGCCCTGGCCGAGCTGCTCACCCTCGTAGGTGAACCACGAACCGGACTTGCGGATGAAGCCCTGGTCCACCCCCATGTCGATGAGCGAGCCCTCCTTGCTGATGCCTTTGCCGTAGAGGATGTCGAACTCGGCCTGCTTGAACGGCGGCGCCACCTTGTTCTTGACGACCTTGACCCGGGTGCGGTTGCCGACTGCGTCGGTGCCGTCCTTGAGCGTCTCGATCCGCCGCACATCCAGGCGCACCGACGCGTAGAACTTCAAAGCCTTTCCACCCGTCGTGGTTTCGGGGCTGCCGAACATTACCCCGATCTTCTCGCGGAGCTGGTTGATGAAGATCGCCGTGGTTCCCGAATTGTTCAGCGCACCAGTCATTTTCCGCAGCGCCTGGCTCATCAGCCGGGCCTGCAGACCGACATGGCTGTCCCCCATCTCGCCCTCGAGCTCCGCGCGCGGCACCAGCGCCGCCACCGAGTCGATGACCACAATGTCGAGCGCGCCGGAGCGGATCAGCATGTCGGCGATCTCGAGGGCCTGCTCACCGGTGTCGGGTTGACTGACCAGCAGGGAATCGGTGTCGACGCCGAGCCTCTTGGCGTAATCCGGGTCCAGGGCATGCTCGGCGTCGATGAACGCCGCGACGCCGCCGGCCGCCTGGGCATTGGCCACCGCGTGCAGCGCGACGGTGGTCTTACCCGACGACTCCGGGCCGTAGATCTCCACGATCCGGCCGCGGGGCAGGCCGCCGATGCCCAAGGCCACGTCCAGCGCGATGGATCCGGTCGGAATGATCGAGATCGGCTGACGCATCTCGTCGCCGAGACGCATCACCGAACCTTTGCCGTAGCTCTTTTCGATCTGGGCCATCGCCAGCTCGAGAGCCTTCTCACGGTCGGGGACTTGCGTCATGTTGCTTCTCCTGTAGTCGGTGTTCAGTGACCGGTATCGGTCGGTTGGCCGTGACCCTAGAGAAGGCCACCGACAAGTCGGCATCTCCTAATGATCACCACAGTAGACGAACATCTGTTCGATTCAAGTTCGACACGCCGTACCGGTTGCGTGTGGCAACATCACCTACCGAAGAGCGCATATGAACATCTCCCTGGAGCTGTCCGAGATTTCCTCCCATGGGGGGTTTTTCGCGCTGACCGTGGGCGGAGACGCTGCGGGATGGCTTCCGGTCGGCCAGTCCTACGCCGACGGATTCACGGACCTGATCGACGCCACTGTCCGCCGTTACCGCACCACGGAGTCGCGGGTCGGCGCCTCCCTGGTGCACCTCGGCCATGCCGCCCGGCTGTGGTCGCCCGTTCTCGCGTGCGCGTTGAGCCACGGCGTCATCCCGGACCTGACGGACCTGCAGCGTGCCGACGACGGGGCTCAGCTACGACTGCCCGAACCCGTCGGACAACCGGTCGAGTCGCCTGCGGCGGAGTTGTTGTATCGCGTTGTCGTGCAAGAGCATATGCAACCGCTCGAGGCCGGTCTGCGCGTCAAGCTGGCGCCCGCCCTGCTGTCCGGCAACATCGCGTCCGCGCTCGTCGGAGCGTCCCGGGCGTTGCTTGCAGCGCGCCCCGACCTGCGTCAGCCCATCGTCGGGATCACCGAATCCCTCCTGGACACCGGCCGGCTTGCTGGATCCGGGACGATCACCAGCGGCGATCTGGACTTCACGCGTCGCAGCTGCTGCCTTCTCTACCGCGCCTCCGCCGGATCCAAGTGCGGCGATTGTCCGCTTTAGAGCCGACGGACGCGTGTGGACGCAGGCTCGATCCGAACGACGAGATCACCATTGATCACCATTGATCACCACTGATCGCGGGGCACGTCGAAGTCGACGCACAACGCCCGCCAGACGTCGCGGGGCTCGACGCCGTCCTCGATCGCCTGCGCGGCGGTACGGCCGTCGAAGCCGGTCAGCACGTGGTCGACCAGCACCGATGCGCCGTACGCGGTGCCGAATCGCAGAACGACCCGCTCATTGAACTCCGTCAGCCGCACGCCCGCCAACATACTGGGCCAGCCAGGAGGCCGGTCACCCCGCGAGCGCGAGCGCCTCGTGGCACACCCGCACCGGATCGGCGACCCCGGCGACGCTGGCGGCGGCGCGGTGCGCGGCCTCCCGGTACCGCGGCGACGACAGCACCTCGCCAACCGCGCCCGCCAGCGCGTCGGCGGTCAACGGCCGAATCAGCCGCGCGCTCCCCTGCCGTGCCACCCGATTGGCCATCTCCCATTGATCCCCGCCGCCGGGAACCACAACCAGCGGCACCCCGGCCAGCAGCGTCTTGGCCACCATCCCGTGACCGCCGCCGCAGACCACCACATCGGCATGCTTCAACAGCTCGGCCTGGCGTCCCAGCCCGACCACCGCCCAGGGCGGCACCGTCAGGTCCCCTCCGCCCAGACGGGACACCACCAGGCGCGAGCCCGACGGCAGCGTGCCTCCCGGCGTCAGACATAGCAGCGCTAGCTCCGCCAATCCGGTAGTGCCGGTCAACGCGGTGGACGGCGCGACTACCACCACCGGTCCGGAGCCGAAGGGGATCTCCAACACCCGATCGGTCGGCTCGAAGTGCAACGGTCCCACCACGACGGCCTCGGCCGGCCAATCGGGGCGAGGAACCTCCAGCGCGGGCAGCGTGGCGATCAGCCGCCGCAGCGGCCCGGGGTCGCGGGCCGGCAGCCCGATCTCGGACCGGACGGCCGCACGCTGCCGCAGGCCGGCGCGCCACGACCGCCCCGTCATCGCCCGCATCACGGCGTCCCGCAACCGGCCCCGCACGCCGGTGCCCGGTGCCAGGCCGCTGCCGATCGGCGGTAGTCCCTTCGACGGCAGGTACAGCGGATGCGGGTTGAGCTCGATCCACGGGATCCCCAGCAGCTCGGCGGCCATGCCACCACCGGCCGTGATGACGTCGGAGACCACCAGATCGGGCGCCAGGTCACGCAGCGCCGGCACGTTGAGCACGGCCATCCGCGCGGCACGCCGGTGGATCCTGGCCCCGGCGTCAAGATCGTCGTCCAGGGCGGCGAGACCATCCAGCTCGACGGTGTCGACGCCGGCTTCGCGGCCGACTTGGGTCCATTCCACCCCGGTGAACAGCGTCGGCACATCGCCGGCTGCGGCGAAGCGTTGGCACAGCGCGATCGCGGGAAACGAGTGCCCGGGATCCGGCCCGGCGACCACCGCGACGCGCACCGCCCTACCCTGTCACAGCGCCGCACCGCCATGCTTCGAATACGCTGGCAACCATGACCGACCTGACCGCGACATCCCACGAAACTGCTGAAAACATTCGCACGGTCGAGGGTTTCCTGAACGCTCTGCAGGAAGAAGACTTCGAAGCCGTAGATGCAGCACTGGCCGACGATCTCGTCTACGAGAACGTGGGTCTGTCGCGAATCCGCGGCGGCCGCCGAACGGCGAAGATGCTGAGCCGTATGGAAGGCCGCGTGAGTTTCGAGGTGAAGATCCACCGCATTGCCGGTGACGGCGCAGCGGTGCTCACCGAACGCACCGACGCGCTGATCTTCGGCCCACTGCGGATTCAGTTTTGGGCCTGCGGCATTTTCGAGGTGCACGACGGGCGGATTACTCTGTGGCGCGACTACGTTGACGTTTACGACATGTTCAAAGGGTTTGCGCGCGGTTTGGCCGCGCTGATGATCCCATCATTGAAGGCAACGTTGTAGATGGGCGACGACAGCGTCCCGACCGAACGTCCTGCAGTACATCCGCTACTGCTACTGCGGCCGGCTGCCACCAGGCATACATCGAACGCTACGGGCCGCGATCCGACGCTGACCGCTAGTGCCGCGGCAATCCGCCGAGTTCGTCGAAGGCCTGCGCCCAACCGACCAGACGATCGGTAGCCTCGACCAGCTCGGCGCGGTAGCGCTGCTGTGAGCCCGCCTCAGAACTGGTCCTAGCGTCGCCGTTCGCCGAAGCGACCAATTGCGCTGCGGCGGTTACCATTTCGTTATACTGACGCACACCGGAGCTCAACTGCGCGGTGAACGCATTGATGGTGGGCACCAGATACGACCGCGATGCTTCCGAGTAGTGTGCCGCCCGCTCCATCGAAACCACCTCGGTGGCGGTGGCCGCCATCGCGGCCGAGGTCCGGTTGGCTGCCGCGGTCAAGTCGCGGATTTCGGCTGCCGGCAGCATGGCGCCCCGTTCGATCACGCCCAGCAACGAGAAGAACCCGCGTTCGGAGGCGCCCAGCGCGGACATCGCGGGTCGCGCGGCCGAACCAGGCGGCGGTAGACGACGGGTGCTGGCGGCCCGCGGCGCCGGCAGCGGCTCCGATCGCAACCAGCGGTAGCGAAACAGCAACAACGTCGCCGGAATGGCCTGCACGACCGCGATGAAGCCGGTGATCTCCAGCAGCAGCGCGAACCAGCCCCAGGCCGCCAGCACCGCCGTAACGACGGCCCAAAACGCACACCCGGCGCTGAATATCAGGCCCCACCGCAGCGCGCGGCGGCGGCGGCGCAACAGCCGGGCGCGCGGATCCGCTACCGCGCTGATCTTCTGGGCCACGAAGTCGGACAGATCGCCGGCGGTGTCCAATCCCCGCTGCAGCAGCCCGCGCCAAGGCCCGCTCTGCGTAGCTTTCACCGCCATGTCAGGTCGTCTGCCCTACTGCTGGCCGAGGGGTTTCTCGGCAGCCGGCCCGCCGGTGGTCCCAGTCGCAGGAGTGGCCGGGGTGGCTGCGGGAGTGGCAGGTGTTCCGCCCGTCGGCAGGGCTTCGCCGCGCATCGAGGCGCGGATCTGTTCCAGCCGGGAATGCCCGGCCATCTGAATGCCGGCCTGCTGCACCTCGAGCATGCGGCCCTGCACTGAACTCTGCGCGAGTTCGGCCTGCCCGAGTGCATTGGCGTAGCGGCGTTCGATCTTGTCGCGCACCTCTTCGAGGCTCGGGGTGTTGCCGGGTGCGGCGAGCTCACTCATCGACCGCAGTGACGCGCTGACCTGCTCCTGCATCTTCGCCTGCTCGAGCTGGCTGAGCAGCTTGGTGCGCTCCGCGATCTTCTGCTGCAGCATCATCGCGTTCTGTTCGACGGCCTTTTTGGCCTGAGCCGCCGCCTGCAGTGCCTGGTCGTGCAGCGTCTTGAGGTCTTCGACGCCCTGCTCCGCGGTCACCAGCTGGGCCGCAAACGCCTCGGCGGCGTTGTTGTACTCGGTGGCCTTGGCGGCGTCACCGGCAGTGGTGGCTTGGTCCACCAGCGTCAAGGCCTGGCGCACGTTGACCTGGAGCTTTTCGATGTCCGCCAGCTGCCGGTTGAGCCGCATCTCGAGTTGCCGCTGGTTGCCGATCACTTGCGCCGCCTGCTGAGTCAGCGCCTGATGGGTGCGCTGCGCTTCCTCAATGGCCTGCTGAATCTGCACTTTGGGATCCGCGTGCTCGTCGATCTTCGCGTTGAACAACGCCATGATGTATTTCCACGCTTTGACGAACGGATTGGCCATGAGTTAGCTCCGCCTTCGCTTCTTGTGTGCCGGATACCCTGCCGCTCAATTTATCGGGTCAGGACCGATCGCCCCACCCATAATGCACTTCTGCTGGACACGCCGCGCGACTACTCAGGCCACTGCCAAAGACGCCACCGGTGGGATGACGACCTTGGTGCCGGCATCAATGGTGGCACCGCTTGCGCTGGCGCTCGGCACGCTACCAGCGTCGCGCTCCTGGTGCGCCATCTGCTCGCCGGCGCCGATGAGCACCTCCGACAGCGGGACCTCCAAGGCGTCGCAAATCGCGTTGAGCAGCTCACTCGAGGGCTCCTTACGACCGCGCTCGACCTCCGACAGATACCCGAGGCTCACCCGTGCTGAATCGGACACCTCGCGCAGCGTGCGGCCCTGCGAAGTCCGGACCCGCCGCAGCACGTCGCCAATGACCTCGCGCACCAATGACGCCATCGTGCTCTCCTTCGTCCGGTCAGCCCTGCTCAACAGCTCGTCAACCCAAATCAGCTTTGGGGTCATTAGGTGAACGCCGGCAACGGTGGTGTTGGTTCCCGTGATCAGCCGGTCGGCTCGTGAACGTCCTTGACGGCCTTGATCGCCCCGACCACGTAGTCGACACCGGTGACCACGGTGAGCACGACCGCAATGCCCATCACCACCGATGCGGCCACCAGGAATGGCCCCGACAGCGGTAGCACGAACAGGCCGATCGCCACCGCCTGGACCAGGGTCTTGAGTTTGCCGCCCCAACTGGCCGGAATGACGCCGCGGCGAATCACCGCCAACCGCAACAGCGTCACCCCGATCTCGCGGGTCAAAATCACCACCGTGATCCACCACGGCAAGTCACCGAGCATCGACAGTCCGATCAGCGCCGACCCGATCAGAGCCTTGTCGGCGATCGGGTCGACGAACGCCCCGAATTCGGTCGTCATGCCGTAGTTGCGGGCCAGCAGGCCGTCCAACCCATCGGTAAGGCAAGCAATCGCGAAGATCACGAAAGCCGCGATGCGACCGGCGATTTCGTGGCTATTTCCAGCGAACAAGGCACACAGGAAAATCGGGACCATCAGCAACCGCAAGCCAGTCAGGATATTGGCGAGGTTGGCGATGCGGGCACGGCCTGCCATCGAACCCGTTTGCGGCTGCCCCGACACCGCAACAGAATAGCGGTTGACCAGCTCACCCGTCTTGATGTCAATACTGTTACCCGTGACCCAAAGTCCACAGGATCACCGGCCGGTGGTCCGCCGCGCGCGGACATCTGACGTCCCCGCGATCAAACACCTTGTCGACACCTACGCGGGAAAGATCCTGCTGGAAAAGAACCTTGTGACGCTCTACGAGGCCGTCCAGGAGTTCTGGGTGGCCGAATACGAAGGCAACGTGGTCGGTTGCGGGGCCCTGCACGTGCTGTGGTCCGATCTCGGCGAAGTCCGTACCGTCGCGGTGGACCCAGCTGTGACCGGCCACGGTATCGGCCATGCGGTCGTCAACCGGCTTCTCGAAGTCGCTCGCGAGCTGCAGTTGGAGCGGCTTTTCGTGCTGACCTTCGAGACCGAGTTCTTCGGCCGGCATGGCTTCACCGAGATCGAGGGCACTCCGGTCACCGCCGAGGTGTTCGAAGAGATGTGCCGCTCCTATGACATCGGGGTCGCCGAATTCCTCGATCTGAGCTACGTCAAGCCGAACATCCTGGGCAACTCCCGAATGCTGCTGGTGTTGTGATTCGGCGAGCAGAAGCAAAATCCCGCGACACGCCGCGAAAAAGGGCGATTATGCGTCTGCTCGGCGAATTACTCTTCGTCTCCGCTGTCTGAGCCGTCCAGGCCCCGGATCGCGGCCAACGTGGCCGCCAGCTCGTCGGGCTTGACCAGCACCTCGCGGGCCTTGGACCCTTCGCTGGGCCCGACGATGCCGCGGGTTTCCATCAGGTCCATCAACCGGCCGGCCTTGGCGAAGCCCACCCGTAGCTTGCGCTGCAGCATCGAGGTGGAGCCGAACTGGCTGGAGACCACCAGCTCCACGGCTTGCAGGAAGACATCCATGTCGTCGCCGATGTCCGGGTCGACGTCGGTGCGTTCGGTGGTGGGCTTGGCGGTGGTGACACCTTCGGTGTACTCGGGTTCGGCCTGGTCTTTGCAGGCGCTGACGACGGCGTGGATCTCCTCGTCGGTGATGAAGGCGCCCTGCAGCCGGACGGTCTTGCTGGCTCCCATCGGCAGGAACAGGGCGTCGCCCATGCCGATGAGTTTTTCCGCGCCCGCCTGGTCCAGGATCACCCGGCTGTCGATCAGCGACGACGTCGCAAACGCCAGCCGGGACGGCACGTTCGTCTTGATCAGCCCGGTGACCACGTCGACCGACGGGCGCTGGGTGGCCAGCACCAGGTGGATGCCGGCGGCTCGGGCTTTCTGGGTGATCCGCACGATGGCGTCCTCGACGTCACGCGGAGCGGTCATCATCAAGTCGGCCAGCTCGTCGACGATCGCGACCACATATGGGTAGGGGCGGTACTCGCGCTGGCTGCCCAGCGGCGCTGTGATGGCACCCGAGCGCACCTTGTCGTTGAAGTCGTCGATGTGGCGCACCCGCGAGGCCTGCATGTCCTGGTAGCGCTGCTCCATCTCGTCGACCAGCCACGCCAGCGCGGCCGCCGCCTTCTTCGGCTGGGTGATGATCGGGGTGATCAAATGCGGAATGCCTTCATACGGCGTCAGTTCCACCATCTTCGGGTCGATCAGGATCATCCTGACCTCTTCCGGGGTGGCCCGGGTCAGCAGCGAGACCAGCATGGAGTTGACGAAGCTGGACTTGCCGGAGCCGGTGGAGCCGGCGACCAGCAGGTGCGGCATCTTGGCCAGGTTGGCCGAGATGAAGTCCCCTTCGATGTCCTTGCCCAGGCCGATCACCAGCGGGTGGTGGTGGCGGCGCGTCGACGCGGCGGTCAGCACGTCGGCCAGCCGGACCATTTCCCGATCGGTATTGGGCACCTCGATGCCGACGGCGGACTTGCCGGGGATCGGGGCCAGCATGCGGACACTCTCGGTGGCCACCGCGTAGGCGATGTTGCGCTGCAGGGCGGTGATCTTCTCCACCTTGACGCCCGGCCCCAGCTCCACCTCGTAGCGGGTGACGGTGGGCCCGCGGGTGCAGCCGGTGACGGCCGCGTCGACCTTGAACTGGGTGAGCACTTCCCCGATGGCGCCGGCCATGTGGTTGTTGGCGGGGCTGCGCTTCTTGGGCGCTTCCCCCACGATCAGCAGGTCTAGCGACGGCAGCGTGTAGGGGCCGTCGACCACCCGGTTGAGGGCTTGGGTCTCTTTTCGGGGGGCGCGCCGCCGGCTCTTGGCGACGCCCGGTTCCGGAATGGTGGGAACGTCATCCTCGAGAGGGACCTGGGGGGAGCCCGCCGACGGCCATGCCTGGGGCCCATCGTCAAGGTTGAACGACCCGTCGTAGTAACCGTCGGAAAAGTCTTCGCGCGCGGGGTCCTGGTCGGCGGCGTACTCGCCTGCGTATTCAGAGTCGTATTCGCCCTCGCCCTCACCGGCGTAATCACGCTGGAACAGCCGGGTGCCGAACATGGCCCGGACCGCATCGGGCACCTCCCGGATCGTGGTGCCGGTCAGCAGCAGCAGCCCGAACACCGCGCCGATGAACAACAGCGGCGCCGCAATCCACGGCGTCAACCCGTCAGACAACGGCCCACCGATGGCGAAGCCGATGAATCCTGCTGCCCGTCGCCGTAATTCCGGGGCTTCCGGCGAACCCGCCCATAGGTGGCGTAGGCCGAGAAACGACAGAGCGATCAAGCTCGCGCCCAGGATCAGCCTGGGCCGCGCGTCGGGATTTGGCTGAGTTCGCATCAGCACCACCGCCACCGCGGCGGTGACCACCGGGAGCGCGAGGACTGCCGAGCCGATCAACGTCCGCAACACGGCATCCACCCACGCGCCGACCGGCCGGGCGGCATCGAACCACGAGCTCGCGGCGACGACGACGGCAAGGCCCAGCAGCACCAGCGCGATGCCGTCGCGGCGATGTCCAGGCTCGATATCGCGGGCCCGCCCGATCGAGCGCGCGGCACCGCCAGTGCCCCTGGCCGCCATCAGCCAGGCCGCACGCATGGCACGGCCGCACGTCACCCCGGCCGCGACAAGCAGCGACTGGTTGCGCCGTTTGGCGGGCCTGCTCACCCTTTTGCGGGGCATCGCTGGTCGCGCGCGTCGAGACCCGCCGGCGCGCGAAGTGGCCTTTGACCTGCTCGTTCGGGTGCCGGAGCGGGCGACGGTCTTACTAGCCATGCCCGCAAGCCTAGTCGCAAAGACCTCATCCACACCACCCGCCACACTGGTAACGGCGATGTGACCCACCCGCGTACATGCTGTAATGCTTCGGTCAGTGCTAAGCGCGCTCTCACATGGGGAGAATGAGATGCGGATCTTCCGTATGGTCGGTGCGGCTGCCCTCGGCATCGCCCTGCTGGCCGCCTGTTCCGCGGGCGGTTCCTCGAACGGGTCGTCGAAGGCCGCCAAGCCGTCCGCCCCGAGCTTCGACGGCACCTACTTGTTTGAATTCGACGGAACTCAGCAGCTCGCGGGCGGTGAACCCAAACCCACCAAATCGAGATCCCGAACCTATGCGGTGCGCTCGACATGCACCGATTCGGGGTGCGTCGCGACGGCGACCAAGCTGGCGGACGACAATCCGAAGCAGAAGTCAAATCCCCCGGTCGATCTCGTGCTCGACTACGTCGACGGCCATTGGCAAATGGCGCTGCGCGAGGACAGCGCGTGCTCCGACAGCGACGTCAAGGGCCCGTCGCTCACCGCGTGGATCCTGCAGCCCCAGCCCGACGGCACGCTGATGGGAACCTCCTACGTGGGCATGAACCCCAGTCCGGGTTGCGCCGTGGCGATGTCAACGCCGATGACGGTGACGCGCCAAGGTGACGTCGACGCGGGCATCTCAATTGCGGATCCCGGCAAAGCGGCACCGCGTTCGCCGTCTGCGCCCGAAGGCCTCGCCGGGCATTACAACGAGACGAGCGTTCTTCGCGACTCGTCGAAACCGGGGGTGCGACGCGTCGCCATGCAGACGATGTGCGTGCGCAACACCGACCAGTGCATGACGTTCAAGTCCTACCTGGCCTCGGGGAACACGCTCGTGAATTCGCTGCTGTTCAACAACGGCAAATGGACCCTCGACCAGCGCACCGAGGTCAACTGCCCCAGCGGCGCAACCGCCTCGACGGTGAAGCACGAGGAATACGGGCTCCCGCAACCCGTTTCGCGCCCGCTGCAGCGGGTCACCGGAGACGTCCGCTTCGATGCCGCGGATGCGTGCCCCGCACAACAGCTCGACATCACCCTGGACCGATCGGGAGACTGACCGACCGACCGCCGGGCGGCGTGGGTAGGGTGACGAGCGATTGAGGAGAGCTCAAGTTACCAGGAGGCCTAGCATGCCCGTCGTCGTCGTCGCCACCCTGACCGTCAAACCCGAATCGGTCGACACCGTCCGCGACATCCTCACCGGCGCGGTCGAAGAGGTGCACGACGAACCGGGCTGCCAGCTGTACTCGCTGCACCAGACGGGCGACACCTTCGTCTTCGTCGAGCAATGGGCCGATGAAGAGGCGTTGAAGACGCACAGCACTGCTCCTGCGATCGGGAAGATGTTCGCCGCCGCCGGCGAGCACCTGGCCGGCGCGCCGGACATCAAGATGCTGCAGCCGGTTCCCGCGGGCGATCCGGACAAAGGGCAGCTCCGCCCCTGATGGGCCGGCCGCTGGAAGGCCCGCTACAAGGGCGGGTTGCCTTCATCACTGGCGCCGCGCGAGGCCAGGGCCGCGCGCACGCGATCCGTCTGGCGGCCGACGGGGCGGACGTGATCGCGGTCGACTTGTGCGAGCAGATCGCGAGCGTGCGTTATCCGCTGGCCACTGCCGACGACCTGGCGGCCACCGTCAAGCTCGTCGAGGATACGGGCGCCCGCATCGCGGCAAGACAGGGCGACGTCCGCGACCGGGCATCGCTGTCTTCCGCCTTGCAGGCGGGCCTTGACGAGTTCGGCCGGCTCGACATCGTGGTCGCCAACGCCGGTATTGCTCCGATGCAATCCGGTGACGACGGCTGGCGCGACGTCATCGACGTCAACCTCACCGGCGTCTACAACACCATCAAGGTCGCGATACCGACGATGGTCAAGCAAGGCACCGGCGGATCGATCGTGCTGATCAGTTCGGCCGCCGGACTGGCCGGCGTCGGCAGTCCCGATGCCGGCTCCATCGGTTATGCGGCCGCCAAGCACGGAGTGGTAGGGTTGATGCGAGTGTATGCGAATCTGCTTGCTAGGCAGAACATCCGGGTCAACTCGATACATCCGTCCGGCGTCGACACCCCGATGATCAACAACGAGTTCACTCGGCAGTGGCTGGCCGACCTTGTCGCGCAATCCGATTCGCCACCGGACATGGGCAACGCGATGCCGGTGGAGGTGCTGCAGGCCGACGACATCGCCAACGCTGTGGCATGGTTGGTGTCCGACCAAGCCCGCTACATCACCGGCGTCACCTTACCGGTCGATGCGGGCTACCTGAATAAGTAGTAGCTGATGGCACGAAATCCCGTGGCGCAGACCGCCTTTGGCCCGATGGTGTTAGCCGCCGTCGAACAAAACGAGCCGGCTGGCCGCCGCCTGGTGGACGACGACCTCGCGGAACTGTTTTTGCCGGCCTCACTGCGATGGCTGGTCGCCGCGACCCGGTGGGGGCCGGCCCGCCGCCTGATGATCCGCGGATCCGAGTTCACCGGGCCCGGGCTCTGGGTCAATATGGCCTGCCGCAAGCATTTCATCGACGACAGGCTCAAAGAGGCGCTCGACGACATCGACGCCGTGGTGATCCTCGGCGCCGGATTGGACACCCGCGCCTACCGGCTGACCAGGCAGGTCAAGATCCCGGTCTTCGAGGTAGACCAGCCAGTCAACATCGCCATGAAGGCCAAGACGGTCCGGCGGGTGCTGGGCGAGCTGCCCCTGTCCGTTCGGTTGGTGGCGCTGGATTTCGAGCAGGACGACCTGCTCACGGCTTTGGCCGAGCACGGATATCGCACCGATTACCGGGCTTTCTTCGTCTGCGAGGGTGTTACCCAATACCTCACCGAAGGCGGTGTCCGACGGACCTTGGAGGGACTGCGTGCGGCCGCACCGGGCAGCCGTCTGGTGTTCACCTACGTCCACCGGGACTTCATCGATGGCAGCAATCGGTATGGCACTAGGACGCTGTACCGCAACACTCGCCAGCGTCACCAGCTATGGCAGTTTGGCTTACAGCCTGACGAGGTAGCCGGGTTTATCGCCGATTACGGTTGGCGGCTGGTGGAGCAGGCCGGGCCCGACGAGTTTGTCCAGCGCTATGTCGAGCCCACCGGCCGCAAACTCCCGGCATCGCAGCTGGAATGGTCGGCCTACGCGGAGAAAACCTAGCGGCGCGGCTTCAGACCTCTCTCAGACTTCAATGACGGTAGGCACGATCATCGGCTGCCGGCGGTAGGTTTCACCCACCCACTTGCCGATGGTGCGGCGCACCCCCTGTGCGATCCGGATCGGATCGGTCACGTTGGCGGCAACCAGCTGCTCCAGCTCCGCCTCGACCCTGCGCACGGCGGGCTCGAGCGCCTTCGGATCTTCGGAGAATCCGCGTGATTGGACAACCGGCGCAGTCACCGGCCGCCCGGTGCCGCGGTTGATCACCACGGTCACCGCGACAAAACCAGAAGACAGGATGAGCCGTTCGCCCAGGGTGATATCACCGACATCGCCGGTGATCAGCCCGTCGACGAACATCTTGCCGACCGGCACCGCTCCGGCGATGGACGCGTTGCCGGCCACCAGATCGACGCTGACGCCGTTCTCGGCCAACAGGATTGACTCTTGCTGCACCCCGGTGCTGGCGGCCAACTTGGCGTTGGCGCGCAGCATCCGCCAGGTCCCGTGCACCGGCATGACGTTGCGCGGACGCACCCCGTTGTACAGGAACAACAACTCGCCCGCGTAGGCGTGGCCTGAAACATGCACCCGGGCTTGGGCGTTGGTGACGACTCGAGCTCCGATCTTGGAAAGCGCGTCGATGACACCGTAGACCGCCTCCTCGTTGCCCGGGATCAGCGACGACGACAACACGATGAGGTCACCCGCGGTCAGCGTGATGCTGCGATGCTCCCCGCGTGACATCCGCGACAGCGCCGACATCGGCTCGCCCTGGGTGCCGGTGGTGATCAGCACCACCTGTTCGGGCGCCATCATCTCAGCGGCGGCGATGTCGATCAGGTCGGAATCGTCGACTCGCAGGTACCCCAGGTCCCGCGCGATGCCCATGTTGCGCACCATCGATCGCCCGACGAACGACACCCGCCGGCCCAATGCCACTGCGGCGTGGATGATCTGCTGCACCCGGTCCACATTGGAGGCGAAACACGCAACGATGACGCGACCGTCGGCGCCCCGGATCAGCCGGTGCAGCGTCGGGCCCACCTCGCTTTCGGATGGTCCGACGCCGGGGATCTCGGAGTTGGTCGAGTCGCACAGGAACAGATCCACGCCGGCGTTACCGAGCCGGGACATGCCGGGCAGGTCGGTGGGCCGGCCGTCGAGCGGTAGTTGGTCGAGCTTGATGTCGCCGGTGTGCAAAACCGTCCCCGCGCCGGTGTAGACCGCGATGGCCAGCGCGTCGGGGATGGAGTGGTTGACGGCGAAGTACTCGCACTCGAACACGCCGTGCCTGGTGCTCTGCCCCTCGGTGACCTCGACGAATACCGGTTTGATGCGGTGCTCACGGCATTTCGCGGCAACCAGCGCCAGGGTGAACTTCGACCCGACGACCGGGATGTCGGGGCGCAGCTTGAGCAAGAACGGGATGGCCCCGATGTGGTCCTCGTGGGCGTGGGTCAGCACCAGCGCCTCGACGTCGTCGAGCCGATCTTCGATATGGCGCAGGTCCGGCAAGATCAGGTCGACGCCGGGCTCGTCGTGGGTGGGGAACATCACGCCGCAATCGATGATCAACAGCCGGCCCAGGTGCTCGAAAACCGTCATATTGCGGCCGATTTCACTGACGCCGCCGAGCGCGGTGACCCGCAACCCACCCGCGGCCAGAGGACCTGGTGGGGCGAGGTCTACATCCACTTGTCGGCCACCCTGTGACTCACCGAAGCACCGATGCGGCACGCATATCGGCAGCCAACGCTTCGAGCTGCTCCGGTGTTGCCGGCATTTGCGGCAGCCGGGGATCACCGACGTGGATACCCTGCAGGCGCAGACCAGCCTTGGACAGCGTCACCCCGCCCAGGCGGCCCATCGCGTTGCACAGCGGGGCGACCGCGACGTTGATCTTACGGGCGGTGGCGATATCCCCGGAACCGAAGGTGGACAACAACTCTCGAAGCTGGCCCGCGGCCAGATGAGAAATCACGCTGATGAAGCCGGTGGCGCCCATTGCCAGCCAGGGCAGGTTGAGCGCATCGTCGCCGGAATAGTAAGCCAGGCCGGTTTCGGCCATGATCTGGCCGCCGCCGTGCAGATCCGCTTTGGCGTCCTTGACCCCGACGATGTTGGGATGCGACGCGAGCGTGCGGATGGTGTCCTGCTCGATCGGTATGACCGAGCGACCGGGGATGTCGTAGAGCAGCACCGGGAGCTCGGTCGCGTCGGCGACCGCGGTGAAATGCGCGATCAGCCCGGTCTGCGGTGGCTTTGAGTAATACGGCGTCACCACCAGGAGCCCGTGCGCACCTTCGGCTGCACAGGCCTTGGCGAGCCGCACGCTGTGAGCGGTGTCGTAGGTGCCCGCGCCGGCAATGACCCGGGCCCGGTCCCCCACCGCCTCCAACACGGCACGCAACAGCTCGAGTTTCTCGTCGTCGGTGGTGGTCGGCGACTCACCGGTGGTCCCCGAGACCACCAGGCCGTCGCATCCCCCGGCCACCAGGTGTTTCGCCACTCGGGCCGCCGCGGCGGTGTCCAGGGAGCCATCGGTGCCAAACGGTGTCACCATCGCGGTCAGCAGGGTTCCCAGGCGCGCGGGGGCGTCGAATCCGACGGTGGTCACGGTTCCCAGGTTACCTGGCGGTGCCAAGCTCTTTTAGCACCGCTGGCCAGCTGTGTCTGGTCAGGCCTCGGTCGCGAGCGGGCTCGTCGCGACCTCGGTGCCGTCGGCCAGGGTGGAGATGTCGAAGTCGGCGAACACCGCGGGTGCGACGTCGGCGAGTTGACGCAGGCACTCGATGGCCAGACGGCGGATTTCCACGTCGGCGTGTTCGCTGGCCCGCACGGCGATGAAGTGCCGCCACGCCCGGTAGTTCCCGGTCACCACGATGCGGGTTTCGGTGGCGTTGGGCAGCACCGCGCGGGCGGCCTGGCGTGCCTGCTTACGGCGCAAAACCGCATTGGGCTGGTCGGCGAACTTGGCTTCCAGCCTGGCCAGCAGCTCCGTGTAGGTGGCGCGGCTGGCGTCGGCGGCCGCAGTCAGGATCTGCTGTAGTTCGGGGTCGTCCTCCATGCCGGGCGGCACGACGACCTGCGAGTCTTTTTCCGGCACGTAACGCTGCGACAGTTGCGAGTAAGAGAAATGCCGGTGCCGGATCAGCTCGTGGGTGCAGGACCGCGAGATGCCGGCGATGTAGAACGACACACTCGCGTGCTCGAGCACCGAAAAGTGCCCGACGTCGATGATGTGCTTGATGTAGCCGGCATTGGTCGCGGTCCTGGGATTGGGCTTGGACCAGCTCTGATAACACGCCCGCCCGGCGAATTCGGTGAGCGCTTGGCCGCCGTCGACGTCAGTGGTCCACGCCACGTCCGGCGGTGCCAGGAACTCGGTCTTGGCGATCAGCTGCACGCGCAGCGGCGCGGTCTCGGCCACGGCGCTCACCTTAACCGGCGGTCGGTCGCCCTGAGCGCAGTCTCGGCGGAACTGGTGACCCTGAGCTTGCCCGACATCAGCGGTGGCAGCAGTTCGTCGCGTAAGGCGCACAGGCGCGCGGATTCGGCCCGTCGCTGATGGCACAGCGCCCCCAGGGCCGTGATCGTCCGTGACGCCGCGGCGGGCAAACGGCGGACATCCCGCACCGGAACCTGCAGCAGATCACGCGGCCGGATGCGTTGGCGGCTCCCTGAGGTCCCGGCGACCAGCTGTTGCAGCGTCTCTGAGACCTGAGGTTGCCGTAGCGCTGACCACACGACCGAGGTATCGACATCGACCGGCATCAGTACCACGAACTCGCCACTCGCCAAGGCCATTTCGGCGGGGAGCTTGACGACATTCCAAATCCGCGGAATTCGCGGGTTGAGTTTCGAGAACAATACGCACGGCGCCGGCAAGAGGAACTTGCCACTCTTGATGGATCGGGCATCGACCAGCTCGGGCCGTGCGCCGTCGTCGAACGCCGGAAAGCTGAAATGTGCGACTGCGTAGTCGAATTCGCCGGGGTCCAGAAATGTCGTCGACCGACTCACCAGGCTGGACAGAGGCACACACTCAGAAACTGACTCGACCGTGGCGAGCATCAAGGCCTCAGCAGCCGCGATCACGCGGTCGTTGGCGGCGATCTTGTCGTCGAGCGCCCCGAGGAACGCGGCGACGCGCCGGCGCTCATGCGTTGCGACGGACGGGATCGAAATGTCCCGCAGAATGCCCTGGTTGAGCAGGGGCTGACCGGATCCGGCTCGGTGCTCGTTGAGCCTGCAGGTCTGTAGCGCGTAATACCAATATCGGGTCTCTTCGGGGTTTTTCGCCCGGCATGCCAGTGCGTTGTCGGTAACCCAGACGTCGGAATCGCAATAGCGCAGGCTGCCGCAATATGATCCAACGCGGCCAAGCACTATCAGCGGGCCGCTGGCGTTGTGCCGAGCCGCGAAACCGATCGCCCCGTTGGCACCGTAGACGGGGTAGTGCCCGTTTGGCACTCGGGCCGGCGGGGTCGTTCCGTTGCTGAAGTCGAGATGATCTTCCAGCCTTACGTTCACCGCAGCCGCTCCACTTGCTCACGCACAGTCCGCTCCACTCGCGCGGATTCGTCGAGCGCTAAGAGCAAATCCTTGGTCAATCGGGCGACCTTCTCGTCCACCGGCTCCCCGTCATCCTCCACCGCCGGAGCACCCACATACCGTCCCGGCGTCAGCGCGTACCCGACGGCCTTGATTTCGTCTAGGGTCGCCGATTTGCAGAATCCCGGAACATCCTGGTACGTCATGCCTGTCGCGGCCGCCGACGTCGACCCGCACCATGCGTGATAGGTGTCGCCGATCCGGACGACGTCCTCGCTCGTCAAAGCGCGCTCAGCACGATCCACCAGATAGCCCAGCCTGCGGGCGTCGATAAACAGCACCTGGCCCGACCGGTCTGCCTTGTCCATGGCGAAAAACCACACGCACACCGGAATGCCGGTGCTGCGAAACAGCTGTGCCGGCAGCGCGACCATGCACGACACCAGGTCAGCCTCGACGACCCGCGCTCGAATGTCACCTTCGCCGCCCGCGTTCGACGACATCGAGCCGTTCGCCATCACCACGCCGGCCTTACCGCCAGGCGCCAGCTTGGACAGGATGTGCTGGATCCAGGCGTAGTTCGCGTTGGTCGCGGGCGGAACCCCGAAGCGCCAGCGCGGGTCGTGCTCGTCGCGGGCCCAATCCTTGATGTTGAACGGTGGATTGGCCATCACGTAGTCCATCGGCACGCCGGCATGCTGATCGTTGACCAACGTATCGGCGCACCGCGTGCCCAGACCCCTGTCGTCGATGCCGTGGATGGCAAGATTCATCTTCGCCATTCGCCAGGTCTGCTCGATGCTCTCCTGGCCATAGATCGAGACATCCTTGGGGTCGCCGTCATGCTCGGTGATGAATTGCTCGGTCTGCACAAACATCCCGCCCGAACCGCAACACGGGTCGTAGACGCGCCCCCTGGACGGTTCGAGGACCTCGACGATCACCCGGACGATGCTGGGTGGGGTGAAGAATTCGCCGCCCCGCCTACCCTCGGCACGGGCGAAATTGCCGAGGAAATACTCGTACACCTCTCCCATCAGGTCCCGGGCGCCCATTCGGTTGCGGAGGCTGCCCTGACCGTTGAATCGCGTACCGCTGAGCAGTTCGACCAGCTCGCCGAGCCGCCGCTGGTCGACGTCTTGGTACGGCTGCGGCAGTGCTCCGGCCAGCGTCGGGTTGGCCGCCATCACGGCGTCCATCGCCGCGTCGATGAGCTGACCGATGTTCGGGGATTTCGCATTGTCCGCCAAGAACTTCCAATGCGCATCGGAGACGTGGTTGAGGAACACCAGCCCGAGAACCACGTCCTTGTACTGGCTGGCCGGAAGTGAGCCCCTCAGCTTGCCGGCGGCCTTCCAGAGCGTGTCTTTGAGTTCCTTCCGCGTCGACGGGAGCATCAGCTGGCCCGCTTTGCCGCGGTGCGTAACTCCCCGGCCAGATCACCCCTGCCTGACACGGTGACCCCAGCCAAACCCAGCCAGGACGCCATCGACACCAGCTCGACGGCCAGCGCCGCGGCAACCCGAGACTCAGGGACGCCGTGGGCGTTCCGGGCTTCCCCGAACGCGCCTACCACGCGCAGCGCGTTGGCGGCTCGGTCGGCCTTGAGGTCGACCCGCGCGACCAGGTGACCGTCCAGCAGCAGAGGCCACACGTAGTAGCCGTACTGGCGCTTGGCCGCCGGGGTGTAGATCTCGATGCGGTAGTGAAAGCCGAACAGCCGCTCTACCCGGGGCCGGAAGAAGATCAACGGGTCGAACGGGCACAGCAGCGCGGTACCGCGGTCCAGCCGTGGCACCGTCTGGCGGGTCCGCAGATACGCCGGCGCGGACCAGCCGTCGACGTCGACCCGCTCGATCTCGCCGGCCGCCACCAGATCAGTGATGGCCGGCTTGACCTGCTGGGCCGACAACCGGAAGTAGTCGCGGATGTCGGCCTCGGTGCCCACACCCAACGCGGTGGCCGAACGCAGCGTGAGCTCGCGCACGGCTTCGTCGTCGTCAACCTGCCGGGCCAGGACGGCCGGCGGGAGCACCCGCTCCACCAGGTCGTAGTGGCGGGCGAAACCCACCCGGGTGGCCGTCGTGAGCACCCCGGAGGCGAACAGTGCCTCGGCGACCCACTTGGTGTCGCTGCGGCTACCCCACCAGCTTCCCTTTGGCCCGCGCGGCTCGGCGGCCAGATGCGCCTCGATCTGCCCCGCGGTGCTCGGCCCGAGCTCGGCGACGGCGGCGACAATCTTGTCTGCCAGTTGCGGGTTGGCTTTGACGATGTGAGTTCCCCACCGCCCATGCCGGTACTCGCGCATCCGCCAGCGCAGCAGCGGCCAGTCGTCGACGGCCATCAGGGCGGCCTCATGCGCCCAATACTCGGCCAGCAGCCGCGCCGAGCGCGGGCCCCAGACGGCGCGGTCCAGCACGTCGCGGTCATAAGGGCCGAGCCGGCTGAATACTGGCGCGTAGTGGGCTCGCACCGCCACCGACACCGAATCCAGCTGCAGGACTTGGATCCGCGAAATCAGCCGTTTCAGATGCGCACGAGTGATCGGGCCGCCCGGTTTGGGCTCGGTGAAGCCTTGGGCCGCGACCGCGACCCGGCGGGCCTGCGCTGCGGTCAAGGTGCTCATGAGCGCCGGTAGCTGTTAAACCGGTATCGCAGCCCAGAGCGGCTGACCCGCCACTCCCCCGTCTCACCCAGCCACGCCTCGTCGAGCACCGGGGCAAGCGCGTCGTCGTCATCGCGGGGCAGGTCGATGTTCACCTCGGTGACCTCGCACCGGGTGGCGTGCGGCAACGCCAGCAAGTAGATCTGCGCGCCGCCGATCACCCACGTCTCCGGCTCGGTCTCGGAATTCGAAAAAGCCTGCTCGGGTGAACCGAGCACTTCCGCTCCGTCAGCCATGAAATCAGTCTGACGGGACAGTACGACATTTCTGCGGCCGGGCAGCGGCCGAACTCTGGCCGGCAAAGAATCCCAGGTGCGCCGGCCCATCACCACCGTGTGACCCACGGTTATCCGTTTGAAGCGGGCCAGGTCCTCGGGCAGTTGCCAGGGGATGTCGCCGCCGCGTCCGATGACACCGGACGTCGACTGAGCCCAGACCAGGCCCAGCTGCGTCATACAGCGACTGGGGCTTTGATCCCCGGATGCGGGTCGTAGTTCTTCACGACGATGTCGTCGTAGGTGTAGTCGAAGATCGAATCCCTATGTGCCAGAAAGAGTTCCGGGTACGGCCGAGGTTGGCGGGTGAGCTGGAGCCGCACCTGCTCGACGTGGTTGTCGTAGATGTGGCAGTCCCCGCCTGTCCAGACGAACTCGCCGACCGACAGCCCGGCCTGGGCGGCCATCATGTGCGTGAGCAGCGCGTAGCTGGCGATGTTGAACGGCACACCGAGGAACAGGTCGGCGCTGCGCTGGTAGAGCTGACAGCTCAGCCGGCCGTCGGCCACGTAGAACTGAAACAACGCATGACACGGCGCCAAGGCCATCCGCGGGATTTCGCCGACGTTCCAGGCCGACACGATGATGCGCCGCGAGTCGGGGTCGGTACGCAGCAAATCCAGCGCGGCGCTGATCTGGTCGATGTGCTCACCCGAGGGTGTCGGCCAGGAGCGCCACTGCACACCGTATATCGGCCCGAGATCGCCTGTGCTGCTGGCCCATTCGTCCCAGATGGTGACGCCGTGTTCGTGCAACCAGGCGACGTTGGAGTCACCGCGCAGAAACCACAGCAACTCGTAGATCACCGATTTGAAATGCACCTTCTTGGTGGTGAGCAACGGGAAGCCGGACGACAGGTCGTATCGCAACTGCTGGCCGAACAGGCTGCGGGTCCCGGTGCCGGTGCGGTCGGCTTTGGCCGCACCCGTTTCGAGCACCACGCGCAGCAGGTCCTCGTACGGGGTGGCGATCGGCACGCGGCCAGCTTACGTCCAATCTCGGGGAGTAGAACGGAAGCCATGCCCAACATCACAGACACCGTGAGCACTCCCGATGGCACCTGCACCGTCCGCCTGTTCACCCCCGACAGCTCGGATATCCAGGGCCCGTGGCCGGGCGTGGTCATGTTCCCCGACGCCGGCGGCGTGCGCGATACCTTCTACCAGATGGCCGCCAAGCTCGCCGGATTCGGCTACGCCGTGCTGCTGCCCGACGTGTACTACCGCAACGCCGACTGGGCCCCGTTCGAGATGGCCAGCGTGTTCGGCGACGAAAAAGAGCGCAACCGGCTGATGTCCATGATCGGCAGCCTGACGCCGGACAAAATCACCGGCGACGCCGCCGCGTTCTTCGACTACCTGGCCGCTCGACCCGAGGTGGCCGGGGAGCGCTTCGGCGTGTGCGGCTACTGCATGGGTGGGCGAATCTCGCTGATCGTGGCCGGCCGTCTTCCCGACCGCGTCGGGGCCGCGGCGTCCTTCCACGGTGGCGGCCTGGTGGCCGACACTCCGGACAGCCCGCACCTGCTGGCCGACCGAATCAGCGCGACGGTGTATGTGGGCGGCGCCGAGAACGACGCGTCCTTCACGGCCGACCACGCCGAACAGCTCGACAAAGCGCTGACGGCGGCCGGTGTGCAGCACACCATCGAGTGGTACCAGGCAGCCCACGGCTTCGCGGTGCCCGACAACCCGCCCTACGACGTCGCCGCCGACGAACGCCATTGGGCGGCAATGACAGAAACCTTCAGCGCAGCGCTGCCGCGTTAACGTGGCGGCGCCGGTCGGGCAAGGTCGCCCGGTGGGCTTTCTCTGCTGATCGCTTCGATCAGCAGCGTCGCGGCCACCATCGCCCCGTCGGTGCGGATGTCGCCGGCCACGGCGCTCGCTCGTGCGCGCGTCTCGTGAATCAGCGCCGTGGTGAGGGCGGCTCAGCGGTAGGCCGATACGCGCCAGCAGCTCTTCGTATTCCTGGTCCGGCGGCAGGCACACCCGCACCTCCGCGCCGAGTATCTGCAACTGGGCCGCAAGCCCCACCAGCGGCTCGACTCCCCCGCGCGAATCGTATGTCGACAACAACACACGCATTTCGCAACTCCCATTTCCGCAGGCTGCAGTAACGGCAACCGATTCTGCAGCACCACCGGCGCAAGTCCAGGAGGGACGGGTGCCGGCTTAGCCCGTTGGGCTCACCGGCAGGTCCACCAACTCGGCCAGCCGGGACCGGTGACGGTAGGCGGTGCCGAGGGCCAGCTGATCGCTCTTGGCCCGCTTGAGATACAGGTGCGCCGGATACTCCCAGGTCATCCCGATTCCGCCGTGCAGCTGTACGCACTCCTCGGCGACGTGCACCGCGATTCCGCTGCAGTAAGCCTGCGCGACGGCCGCCGCGACGGTCGCGTCCGCGTCGCCCCGGGCGCAGGTGTCGGCGGCGTAGCGGGCCGCCGAGGTCGCCGCGCTGACTTCAAACCACAGGTCAGCCAGCCGGTGTTTGATCGCTTGGTAGGAACCGATCGCGCGGCCGAACTGCTTGCGCTCCTTGGCATAGGCCAGCGTGGTGTCGAAACACCACTGGGCCAGCCCGAGTTGCTCGGACGCGAGCAGCGCCGCCCCCGTCTCCAGGGCCGCCTCTATCCCAGCCACCGAGGTGTCGGCTGGGCCCACCCGTGACGACGCAGCGCCCGAAAACCGGACATCCGCAAGGGGTCTCGTCATGTCCAGCGCCAGCAGCGGCAACACCTCGACACCGGCCGCGGTCCGGGAGACGGTGTGCAGCTCGAGTCCGTCCGGGCCCGCGACCGGCACCACCAGCACGTCGGCTTCGCCCGCGCCCGCGACGCTGCTGACCTGTCCGGCCAGACCGTTCGCCCCGATGCTCACGCCCAAGACCGGATCACCTGGCGCGGTGGACAGCGGCATCACCAGCGCGGCGGTGAGCGCACCCTTCGCCAGCTCCGACAGGGTCTCGGTCTCGCCGACACGCAGCAGCGCAACCGTGGCGAGCACCGCGCTGGAGAAAAAAGGCACCGGGGCGACGGCCCGGCCGATCTCCTCCATGACGACCGCGGCCTCGCGGGCGCTCGCACCCGCGCCGCCGAGCGACTCGGGCACCAGCAGTCCGGCCACCCCAAGCTCGGCGGCCAGGGTGCGCCATATGTCTGAAAAGACTTGCGGCGCCGGGGCATCTGCGTCGTAGGCTCGTGCAACCAGCTCCGGCGGACACCGGTCGGAGAGCAGGCGGCGAACGCTGTCGCGCAGCGCGTTCTCGGTGTCCGAATACAGCAGGTTCGCGGTACTCATCGGTTCAAGTCCTTCCAGGGGACGTCCTTGTCGACACGGTGCTCGCCCGGCAGGCCGAGGACTCGCTCGGCGATGGTGTTGCGCAAGATCTCCGAGGTACCACCCTCGATCGAGTTTCCCCGCGCCCGCAGGTAGCGATATCCGGCCTCGCGACCGATCAGGTCGACCACTTCCGGCCTGCGCATGCTCCAGTCGTCGTAGCGCAGTCCCGCTTCGCCGTGCATCTCGATCTCGAATCCCGAGATCGCCTGCGCCAGGCGCGCGAAAGCCACCTTCATGCCGGCGCCCTCCGGTCCGGGTTGACCCGCGACAGCCTGCTGCCGCAGCCGCTCCCCGGCCAGCCGAAGCACCTCTGCATCAACCCACAGCCGCATCAGCTCGTCGTGCATTGCGGGATTACGGAGTGCCGGCCCGTTTCGCCACGCCGCGGTGACCTTGCCGATATGGCCGCCTTCGCGCGGAGCACGGGAGCCTGCCCCGATCGCGACGCGCTCGTTGTTGAGCGTCGTGGTCGCAACCCGCCAACCGCCGCCCTCGGGGCCGAGCCGATTCGCATCCGGCACCCGCACATCGGTGAGAAAGACTTCGTTGAACTCCGCCTCACCGGTGATCTGGCGCAGCGGCCGGACCTCGACGCCGGGTTGGGTCATGTCGCACAGGAAGTACGTCAGGCCAAAGTGTTTGGGCACCGTGGGGTCTGTGCGTGCGACGAGGATCGCCATGTGCGCGTGCTGTGCCTGCGACGTCCACACCTTCTGTCCGTTGACGATCCAGTCGTCACCGTCGCGGACCGCTCGCGTAGCCGCCGCGGCCAGATCTGATCCGGCACCGGGCTCGCTGAATAACTGGCAGTAGATCTGCTCACCGGTGAACAACGGGCGCAGGAACCTTCGCTTCTGCTCATCGGTCCCGAACGCCGCGATCGTCGGCGCCGCCATGCCCATACCGATGTAGTTCTTGGGGGTGCCGCCCATCGGGGCGCGCGCGGCGGCCAGCTTGGCGTTCACCCGATCCTGAGCAGTCCGCGGCAGGTCCAGCCCCCCGAATCCGACCGGCAGGTGCACCCAGGCCAGGCCGGCGTCGAACTGCGCGCCGAGGAAATCGCGCGGTTCGGTGGTAGCCGGATCGTGCTCGTCCAACAGCGCCTGCACCCGCGCGTCCAGATCATCGTGAGCGCCGCTCATTGGCCGGCTCCCGGTTGCATCTGGAAGCCCTGCGCGGGTCCGAGCAGCAGGCCGCCGTCGATGACCATCGTCTCGCCGGTGATCCAGCTCGCCGCGTCCGAGACCAGGAAGGCGACCGCACCCGCCACATCGACCGGCTCACCGATGCGCCCGAGCGCGATCGACGCCGCCAGGGGATCCTCGTGATCCTTCCAGAGCGCCTCGGCGAGCCTGGTGCGAACTACGCCCGGGCAGATCGCATTGACCCGGATGCGCGGGGAGAGTTCCAGCGCCAGCTGCTTGGTGACGTGGATCAGTGCCGCCTTGGTGGCGTTGTACAGGCCCATGGCCGGCGATTGGTGCATGCCGCCGATGGAGGCGGTGTTGACCACGGCACCACCATGCTCACCCATCCATGCCTTGGCGACGAGTGAGGTCCACAGCAGCGGGGCCCAGAGGTTGACATCGAAGATCTTGGCGAAGCGGGCATGGTCCTGGTCGATCAGCGGACCGTACGCCGGGTTGGTTCCCGCGTTGTTGACCAGAATGTCCACGCCGCCGAACCGCTCGAGCGTGAGGTTCACGCAAGCCCGGGCGGCGTCCTCGTCGACCGCATGAGCGCCGACGCCCAGGGCATGCGCACCGACCTGCGCCGCGGCCGCGTCGGCGGCCTCCTGCTTGCGCGCGGTGAGCACCACGTTGGCGCCGGCGGCGGCCAGCTGTTGGGCGATCGCGAGGCCGATCCCGCGCGAGGCGCCGGTGATTATCGCGGTGCGGCCGGTCAGGTCTAGTGAGGTCATTTCATACGCCTTTGCTGACCGGTTTGCGCCCGATCTCTGATGGAATGTTTTACGCGTGCGTAGACGTGGTATGCGTCAGGCATGTTAGCGAAATTAACCCTCATGAAACCACTGGTTGTCGCTGGGGCTGTCGCTGCAGCGATTGCGGCCGCGCCAGCCAGCGCAGCCACTACTTTTGCGGCTGGACCTGCGATGACCGGCCCGGCACCGACGCACGTTGTCATCAAGGATGACCCGGGCGGCGGTGGCTGCGACGCCAACGGCAACTGCGGCGTCGGAGGCGTGAACGGCCCCGGCGGTGGTCCCGGCGGGCAGGGATGCGTTCCGGGCGTCGGTTGCGGCTCCGGAGGCCAGAACTTCGGTCCTGGCGGCGTGCCGGGCGGTACCGGATGCCTGCCGGGCGTCGGTTGCGGCTCCGGGCACGGATAGCAGCAGATTCACCCTCAGCGTCCCGGGAGCCTGGCGATCCAGGCCCGGGACTCTGCGGGGTCGATGACGTCGTCGAGCTCGAAGGTGGTTGCCGAGCGCAGCGCCTTGCCGTGCTGGTAGGCCGCCTCGACGAGACGATCGAATAGCTTCTGACGTTCGACGTCATCCGCCGCGGCGGCCAGTTCCTTGCTGAACCCGAGCCGCACGGCACCTTCCAGGCCCATACCGCCGATCTCCCCAGTGGGCCAGGCGACGGTGAACTGCGGCGCGTGGAAGGAGCCGCCGGCCATGGCCATCGCGCCAAGCCCGTAGCCCTTGCGCAAGATGATCATCCCGAGCGGCACCGTCAGCCGCGCACCGAGCACGAACATCCGGCCGAACCGGCGGACGGCGGCCTCTTTTTCCGCCTCCGGCCCGACCATGAATCCCGGGGTGTCGCATAGCGAGATCACCGGCAGCCGAAACGACTCGCACAAAGTGAGGAAGTCGCCGGCCTTGTCCGCCGCCTCGGCATCGATCGCGCCACCGAGATGGTGACTGCTGTTGGCGATCAGCCCGTATGCCACGCCCTCGACGCGAACGAGCGCGGTGACAATGCCGACCCCGTAGTCGGGGCGCAGCTCCAGGACGGAGCCGACGTCGACGATCGACGCGATCGCCCGGTGTACGTCATAGGCGCGTAACCGGTTCTGCGGCACGACATGCCGCGCCAGTCGCGGATCCGGCGCCTCCCAGTCCTCAATGTCGCCCTGGAAGTGCGACAGATACTGCTTGGCCAGCGACACCGCGTGCACCTCGTCGCGCGCGACGACGCTTACCACGCCGTTGTGCCGTTGCACGTCGATGGGCCCGATCGCCTCCGGTGGGTACACACCGAGCCCGCCGCCCTCGATCATCGCCGGCCCGCCCATCCCGATATTGGCGTCCGGCGTCGCGATGATCACGTCGCACACCCCGGCCAGCGCGGCATTGCCGGCGAAGCACCGGCCGGAGACGATCGACACCAACGGCACCTTGCCGCTCAGGCCGGCCAGCACACGGAAAGTCGGCACATCCAATCCCGCGTGCCCGCGGACATCGGTGTCACCGGGCCGGCCACCGCCACCCTCGGCGAACAGCACCACGGGCAGACGTTTCCGGGCGGCCAAATCGAACACGCGATCGGTTTTGGCATGGTTGCGCATGCCCTGTGTCCCGGCCAGCACGGTGTAGTCGTAGGACACCACGACGGCCTCGGCCGCCGCCGGCCCGAAGCGGTCGGCGCCGATGGTCGCCACGCCGGCGACGAGGCCGTCGGCCGGAGTATTGGCGATCAGGTCCTCTTCAGAACGCCGGCTGCGCTGCGCGGCTATGGCCAACGCACCGTATTCGACGAAGCTGCCGTGATCAACCAGATCAGCGATGTTCTCCCGAGCGGTGCGGCGGCCCTGGTTGTGCCGCTTGGCAACTGCCGCCGGCCGACCCTCGTCGCGGGTGAGCAGTTGGCGTTGCCGGACTTCGTCTAGGTCGGCGCGCGGGCGGTCGAGATCTACGGCGGCGGCGATGGATTCGTCGTCAGCGCCGGCGCCGGTGCGGGTGAAAACCAGCAACGGGTCTCCGGTCCCGACGACCTGGCCGATGACCACCAGACTCCGGACCGTCCGCAGCGCATCCGGCGCGACGAACACGTGTTGCATCTTCATCGCCTCGAGCACCACCAGTTGATCGCCGGCCACGAACTCCGCCCCTTCTGGCACCAGCTCGACTACGGTCCCGGCCAGCTGCGCGCGTAACGCTTCCTCACCCGGATACAGCTCGACCGCGGCGACCCGGGTGTCGTGCTCGTGAGACAGCGCTGTGGCCGCCAACTCGGGAAGCTTCTCGTCGAGAAAACTCGTCGTCACCCAGCCCGACTGGAGGTGGCTGTCGGACAACAGCTCTCGCAGAAACCCGATGTTCGTGCGAATACCCTCGATACTGAACTCGGCCAGGGCGGTCCCCGCCTTGCGCACCGCCGCCGCGAACGACAATCCATGCACATGCGTGACGACCTTGGCCAGCAGTGAGTCGTAACGCGGGCTGGGGGTCAGCCCGGGACGTCCGTAGGTGTCGACGCGTACTCCCGGACCACTGGGCGGCGAGAACACGGTCAGGGTGCCGGCCGCCGGTAGGACGGACCCGTCAGTGGCGAAAGTCTCCATGTTGACCCGGGCCTGAATCGCGATACCGCGCCGCGCGGCCGGCTCGCCGATGACTTCGTCACCGTCGGAAGCAATTCCGGCCGGCAGCCGTAACTCGTAGTAGGAGTCGCCACCGGCGATGGCCAGCTGGGCGGCCACCAGGTCCACCCCGGTGATCTCCTCGGTGACCGTGTGTTCCACCTGAATGCGCGGGTTCACCTCGAGAAATACGAACTTCTCACCGGTGACCATAAATTCGACGGTGGCCAGCCCGCGTAAACCAACTCTGGCGCACAGCCGGACCGCGGCCTGATGCAGGTTACGACGCAATGCATCCGAAAGCTCTTGGGCAGGAGCGATTTCCACGAGCTTCTGGTAGCGGCGCTGGATGCTGCAGTCACGGTCACCAAGAGCCAGCGCCCGCGTTTGATACCCGGCCGGTGCCGCTACGATCTGCACCTCGATGTGTCGCGCGTCGCCCAGCAGTGCCTCGGCGAACAGCGCCGGATTGCCGAAGCCGAGTTGCGCTTCGGCGGCGCACTGGCGATAGGCGTTGTCGATCTGATCGGCGCTGTCCACCTTCCGCATTCCGCGGCCGCCGCCGCCGGCCAGCGCCTTGATCATGATGGCGCCGTCCTGGGCGGCGAAAAATGCCCGGACGTCCTCGACGCTGCTCGGCCCTTCGGTCGCGGGCAGCACCGGCACCCCGGCGGCAATCGCGGCCGCACGGGCCGAAGACTTATTGCCGACCATCTCGAGAACGGCAGCATCCGGGCCCACGAACGTGTACCCGGCCGCGGCGCAGGCGCGGGCGAATTCGGCGTTCTCGCTGAGGAAACCGTAGCCCGGATGAATCAGCTCGGCGCCGGAGTTTTTCGCCGCCGCCAGCATCGCGGCCTGATCCAGATAGGCGTCCGGGCCGGTGCCGGGCAATCCGATCGCTTCATCGGCCGCGTGCACGTGCGGGCTGTCGGCGTCGTCTTCGGCGTAGACCGCGACCGTTTGGATGTCCAGTTCGCTTGCGGTGCGAATGATTCGAAGTGCAATCTCGCCGCGGTTCGCGATCAGGAGCGTCACGCTCATCGGAGCGGGTCGCCCCACTGCACCTGTTCGCGGAGCTTGCCTTTGAGCAGCTTGCCACCGGCGTTGCGCGGCAGCGCACTGTCTACCACCGTGACGTATTGCGGGACCTTGAAGTCGGCAAGCTGCCGGCGGCAGTGGTCCAGCACCGCCGGAACGTCGATCTGCTCTGGCCCGCCGAACAGCACCGCGCCAACCTTTTCTCCCATCACCTCGTCGGGCACCGCCAGCACGCAGGCGTCCGCGACACTGCGTGCTGCCAGCAGGACCGCCTCGACCTCGACGCTGGAGACGTTCTCGCCACCCCGGTTGATGATGTCCTTGAGCCGATCGACGATGTGCACCCGACCCGCGCCGTCGATGCGAACCACATCGCCGGTGTGCAGCCAACCGTCGCGGAAGGTAGCCGAGGTGGCCTCTGCCCGATTCCAGTAGCCGGTGGTCACATTGGCTCCACGTGCGACCAACTCCCCCACACCGGGCTCGTCGTCACCGAACGGAATCACGCCGAGATCTACTGAGGGGACGGCATATCCGACCGAGTCGGCGTGCTCGACAGCATCATAGTCGGGCAGCACAGTCATCAGCGAGGCTGTCTCGGTCATGCCGTACCCGTTGAACACCGTGGCTTGCGAAAAAGCGTCCTTCACCGACCGCACCAGCGACGGGGCGATCGGCGCCCCGCCGTAGCCCACCCAGCGGACGCCGGAAACTTCGGTGGCTGAAAAATTCTTGTGCCGCAACAGCAACGCGTAGATCGCGGGGACGGTAACCATGAGCGAGATACGCTCGGCGGGCAACGTGGCGATCAATTCGTCGAGATTGAGTGCGGGCATGATCACCGATGCTCCCCCGAGACCGGTAGCCGCCAAAAGCTGTGAGTTGCAACCGGTCACGTGGAACAGCGGCACCGAGATGAGGGTGCGCAGCCCCTCACCTAGATCCTCCGGCAGTCCCATACACCGGCGCGCGTTTTCGGTGTTGGTCAGGAATGCCTCGTGGGTGGTGGGCACACCCTTGGGGTGGCCGGTGGTGCCTGAGGTATAGAACAGCGCGGCGATGTCGGCGCGGCCGAGTCCCTCGGTCACGTACGGCTGACCATCGGGCAGCCGGGTGTCTGCGGCCAGATCCACCTGCGCACCCGCGTCGGACAGCACGAAGTCGACCTCCGGTTGCGCGGACCGCGTATTGACCGCGACCGCAACCCCACCGGCCATCAGGGTGCCCCAAAATGCCAGCACCCAGTTGACGCCCGCCGGGTACCGCACGGCGACGCGGTCGCCCGGTTTCAGACCGTCCGCGCGCAACCCGCCGGCGACCCGCGCCGCGCGGTCCCACAGCTGCCGGTAGGTCAATCGGTCGGCGCCGAGTTCGACCAGGGCCTCGCTATCCGGCCGGCGGTCGACCTGCTCGGCGAGCATGTCCAGCAGCGTGGCCGGCAAGTCGTCGTAGTGCGCAACGCCGTTAGAGTCGCGGGACACACCCGTGGTCGGGAACGGGTTGTGGCCGTGGGGGATTTCGGTGACTACAGGCATGCCCTGTCCTTACTATCCGGTGTCCTATCGTGATAGCGGTGACGAACGAGGATTCCGCCATCATGCCCGAGGCATTCTTCACCGTCGACGGCGACTCCTATCTGCCGGGCGCGATGACGCGGGGACCGTGGGGCGCGGCGCTGGGCGGTCAGAACATCGGGGGGCTGTTGGCGTGGGGAATTGAGCGATCCGGTATCGATCCTGACCTTCAGCCCGCGCGTTTCACGGTCGACCTGCTGCGCCCGGTCCTGCCCGAGCCGGTGCAGATTCAGACCTCGGTGCAGCGGGAAGGCCGGCGCATCAAGCTCGTCGACGGCACGCTGCTGCAGGGCGGGAGGACCGTAGCGCGGGCCAGCGCCCTTTTCCTGCGACAGGGAGAGCATCCCGAAGGACAGGTCTGGTCCGGCTCGGTGGAGATGCCGCCGCTTCCGGACGATTCCGACGAGTTTCCACCGGACGTGCCGTTTTTGATCTGGGGGTACGGGGCCACCTTCGCAGGCAGTCCCGGTATCGCGGCTGGCGAGTGGGAACAATCCCACTCCCAGAAGTTCGCGTGGACGCGAGTGTTCCGGCCGATGGTTGCAGGCCACCCGCTCACACCCTTCGTTCGCCTGGCATTCGTCGGTGATGTCACGAGTTCGCTGACCCATTGGGGCACTGGCGGATTGCGCTACATCAACGCCGACTACACCGTCACCGCAAGCCGACTGCCCGACGGTGAATACCTCGGGCTGGCAGCCCAAAGCCACTACGGCACGGCCGGTGTGGCCACCGGCGCCGCGACACTGTTCGACCGGCACGGGCCAATCGGCACCAGCTCTGCGCTGGCCCTGGCCCAACCCGCCGACGCGTTCAAGCCGTCCTATCTCTAGATAGGCCGGGCTCGTCCATCACCACCCCGAAACCATCACGGTCTCTTGGCTTGACCGGCATCGGCTCCGCGGTACGCGCCCAGTGTCTTCAGGCACCACCACCCTGACTGCGGCGATACCTGCTGGCTGCAATTACGCTCGGCACTGGCGGTAGGTTCGCGCGGAAGGATCGCTGTCGAGGTGCAGCCAGGGCAGACAGGTGTGCGTGTCGTCGTCGCCGACGACGACGTGCTACTGCGGGAAGGGGTGGCCAGCCTGCTGGCCAACTCCGGCTACCGCGTTGTTGCGCAGGCCGGCGACGCAGTGGGGCTGCTGGAGCTGGTTCGTGTCGAGAAACCCGACCTGGTGATCGTCGACATCCGGATGCCGCCGACGGGCACCACCGAAGGGCTCGATGCGGCGATGATCATCCGCGACGAGATGCCGGAGGTCGGGCTGGTCATCCTGTCCGCCCATATCGCCGTTGAGCATGCGATGCAGCTCCTAGCCAGTGGCCGCGGCATCGGCTACCTACTGAAGACCCGGGTCACCGATGTCGGCGACTTCCTCGACACGCTTGGCCGCGTCGCCGGCGGCGCGTGTGTGATAGACCCCGCTCTGGTTCAGGAGTTGGTGGACGCACGCAGACGCAACGATCCGCTCGCCGTGCTGAGCCCACGAGAAAAAGAAGTGCTTGCCCTGATGGCAGAAGGGCGCTCGAATGCCGGTATCGGCCGTCGGCTGTGGGTGACCGAGGGCACCGTCGAAAAGCACGTGCGTAGCATCATGACCAAATTGGATCTGCACGAGACCCCCGACGATCACCGACGCGTTCGCGCGGTCATCACCTTTCTCGAGGCTCGCTGACGGTGACAGAAGCTAAGCGGCGGACGCTGGCTCGGTTGGGGCCTGCGCTGCTGTCGCGAGCGCCGTTACCCGCCCTGCTGGGGCTGGCGGTGGCCGTTGGCTGCATTGTGCTGGAGACCGCCGTCACGCTCCTACTCAAGGCGCTCGACCCCGGCAGCGCTTTTGGCGTACTTTACCTGATCGGCGTCCTGATCGTCGCAACGGGCTGGAGCGCCGGACTCGCGGCTGCCACGGCGGTGGTGAGTGCCATCGCGTATGACTACCTCCGGAGTTGGCCCCATGTCGGTGGGGTGATGACGGAGGTTGAGGACTGGGTGGTCATCTTCGTCTTCATCGTGGTCGCGCTGGTCGCGCACCTCTTGGCCCGCATCGCACGAACACGTGCCGCGGACGCAGAAGAACGCAGGCAGGAAGCCGAGGCAAGCCGCGACGAGCTCAGTGCCCTGGCCGAGCAACAAGCCGCGCTTCGCAGGGTGGCCACCCTGGTGGCGCGCGGCGTCCCCGCATCCCAGATCTTGCCAGCCGTGGCGCGTGAGCTGGCGAGGTCGCTCGGTGTTGCCAACGCGTCCCTCTGGCGCTACGAACCGGACGGCACCGCAACGCTTGTCGCCGCCCGCGACGACCCCACACAGACCGCGCGGATGCCCGTCGGGAGCCGCTGGCCACTGGAAGGCGAAAACGTGGTCGCCATGGTGGCCGACTCCGGTCAACCCGCTCGGATGGACAGTCATGACACAGCGGTCGGCGCCGCGGCAGCGCTCATTCGCCGTCTCGGGTTACGCAGCGGCGCAGGAGCCCCGATCATCGTCGAAGGCCGGCTTTGGGGCGTCGCGGTAGTCGGCTCTGGCCCAACGGAGCCACTGCCGCCGGACGCAGAGCATCGGGTCGCCGAGTTCACCGAACTCGTCGCTACCGCCATCGCCAATGCCGAAGCCCACGCGGCACTCACCGCCTCCCGCGCGCGCATCGTCACGGCCGGCGATGATGCCCGACGCCGCCTGGAGCGCGATCTGCACGACGGTGCACAACAGCGGCTGGTGTCGCTTGCACTTCAACTGCGCTCCATCGAAGCTGAGGTGCCATCAGAACTCGGGTCGCTCAAACAGCAAATCTCTGATTCCGTGGCCGGTCTGACCGCGGCCTCAACCGATCTCCAAGAGCTCGCGCGGGGCATTCATCCGGCGATCTTGTCCAAGGGCGGCCTGGGCCCGGCGCTCAAGATGCTCGCCCGCCGCTGCGCCATTCCGGTCGCACTTCAGCTGGAACTGGAGGGGCCGATACCGGAGCCGGCCGAAGTCGCGGCGTATTACGTTGTGGCCGAGGCCCTCACGAACGCCACCCGGCATGCGCACGCCTCTGAGGTGGATATCGACGTCTCCCTCAATGGGTCTTCGCTGGTGCTCTCGATTCGCGACGACGGCGTCGGTGGAGCCGACAGCAGCAATGGGTCGGGGCTCATCGGCTTGATCGACCGCGTAGAAGCACTCGGCGGGCAGATGCGGATTGCCAGCCCGCCCGGCGGCGGCACCGCACTGCATGTCGCGATTCCGATCCCCGCGTGACGGCTCATTCCATCAGGGTCGCGGCAAGAGTGCCGCCGAGCTGGTAAGCCCGCTCGCGCACGGTGGCGTCGACGGCACCGACGACCTCCAGCACGTCGGCCGCCTGTGTTAGCACCAGACCGGTCGCCAGCTTGCCGACGGCGGCTGCGGCGCCGACGGTGTCGTTGTTGCCGTGCCCCACAGGCCGTAGGGGCGGCCGGACACGCGATCCAGGCTCGGGTAGTAGACGGTGTCGAAGAAGCGCTCGCCTGTGCCGGTGATGTTCGCGGAGGCTACTCCGCTCAAGCGTGGTGCGTAGTCAGACTGCCGTGGTGCCGCCGTCGACAATCAACTCCATACCATTGACATAGCTTGAGTCGTCCGAGGCGAGGAACAGCGCGACCGTCTCAATCTCCTC
>Ga0210396_10000531_pt1 | contig 49630 bp, 50 predicted proteins | sample IncBWH17OmetaG_FD_155466 | JGI IMG/M metagenome (GOLD analysis project Ga0210396, IMG submission 155466) | Forest soil microbial communities from Barre Woods Harvard Forest LTER site, Petersham, Massachusetts, United States - Inc-BW-H-17-O ... | reverse complement strand
GCTCCCCATCATCTGGGATGCCGACTTTCTCTACGGCCCGCGCACTGCCGCGGGTGCGGACACCTATGTGCTTTGCGAGATCAATGTCAGTTGCGTGTTCGCCATACCCGATGAGGCACCGGCCGCTATTGCCCGACTCGCGCTAGGCCGATTGAAGCGAACGTAGTGACGGATCGGTGACGGTGTGGTTCGGCCCCAAGGCTCCGGCGGGGCAGGAAGCTAACTGGGTGCAGACTATGCCAGGCATAGGTTGGAATTCACTTTTTCGGCTCTACGCGCCGTTAGAACCGTGGTTCGACAAGACCTGGAAGCCGGGTGATTTCGAGCGTGTGGACTGATGTCCGCTAGCGGCCCTTAGCGGACATTCCGGCAGTCGCGCTCAATCCCCGCTTTCGGGGGTAATGTGGGCGCCAGAATTGGTGGCCAGCCTCTCGATTGCCGTGCGTAACCAGCGCATCAAAGCCTAGCTCGCGCCGGGCTTTTTCTGGACGGGAATCAGATAATCCGCGTGTTACAGGATTTTCTTTGCTCGCCTCGATCGACGACTAGGGTACGCGAGTCAATAAACTTTCAAAGATGAGATTTCGTCAGTAAAATAGGCCGGGGACGAAGTCAGTACTGCGAGCCGGAGCCCCCTTAATTGCAAGATTTGCAAACACAGGTCGACGATCATCTGCCCGGCTTCGTTGAGCCGACGTGGCGCTGGATTAATTTAATCGGACTAGGCGCCGCAGTGGGTGTTGCCTATTTCCTGGCGGCTCGGCTCAGCCTTATGCTCCTAACCAAACCCGATGGCGTAGCGGTCTTCTGGCCAGCCGCGGGTGTCGCAGCCGGCGTCCTACTCGCACTTGGTCCCAGCGCGCGACTGCCGGCAGCGGCCGGCGCCATGGCTGCGACCATCGTAGCCAATCTCCTGGGCGACCGGACAATATGGAGCGCCATTGTCTTCGCTCTCTGTAACGCCGGCGAAGCATTGCTCGTCGCGGCATTAATCGAATTCTATTTCGGTTCTTCGTTTAATCTGGGCAAGTTGCGGTACGTTGCGGGATTTCTTGCGGCAACGATCGTTGGGACTGCCGTGTCGGGCATCGGCGGAACGGCGGGCTACGTATGGTTCCATAACTCAACAGCTCCGATCCTGACCATTTGGCATCACTGGTTTACATCGGATGCGCTCGGGATCGTGACGGTCGCGCCGCTACTGATCGGACTTGGCTCAGCGATGCGCGACCCGCCGCCCCGGCGCGAAGTCATCGAAGGGGCAGCGGCGCTTATTACGCTGTCTTTAATAAGCGGATTAATTATTTTTCTGCCCCGCGAGCCTTGGGCCACTGTAGTGGCCATTGTATTGTTATTCCCACTTCTGCTTTGGCTGGCAGCTCGCTGCCGCCCGGTATTTAGTGCCGCCGCGGCGTTCATCATTGCCCTTACAATTGTTTGGACGACGACGTTTGCAATAGGCATTTTTGGTGACACGGGCTTTCCAAGCGCCGAGCGCGTCTTGGTGGCTCAGGCTGGCATTCTGGCCGCTTCGCTCTGCGCGTTCGTTCTCGCCGCCCTCTTTGCCGAGCGACGGCAGCATGAAGTCGCGCTCCGGGAGAGCGAGGCACGGACACCGGAATTGAAGCTGCTTTACGAAACCGCCCCGATTGGTCTTGCATTTCTGACTCCCGATTGTCGCTATTTGCAAATCAATCGGCATCTGACGGAAATCTGCGGGATTTCAGTCGCCGACCATATTGGTCGGTCGGTCCGGGATACGGTCCCGCAGGTCGCCGATCAGGTCGAAAAGATCGTTCAGGCGATTTTGCGGACTGGAGAGTCGATCACAGGGATTGAAGTCAACGGGCAGCGGCCGGACGGCGGAAACTCAGAGCGCGTGTGGGTTACCAATTGGTATCCTCTCAAAACCGGAGAGGGTAGCATCTTAGGCGTCAACGTGGTCGCCGAGGAAATCACTGAGCGCAAACAGGCGCAAGCGGCGCTCGTCGCCAGCGAGACCAGATTTCGCGAACTCGCCGACAACATGAGCCAGTTTGCCTGGACGGCCGACGCGCAGGGCTCGATCTATTGGTACAACAAGCGTTGGCACGATTACGCCGGGACGACATTGGAGGAAATGCAGGGATGGGGATGGCAGAAAGTGCACCACCCCGAGCATGTCGACCGCGTCGTCGATCGAATCCGTCAATGCTTCGCTGCCGGCTCGCCCTGGGAAGATACTTTTCCACTTCGCGGCAAGGACGGCACGTACCGCTGGTTTCTGTCGCGCGCGCTACCCATCCGTAATGAGGCCGGCGATCTTGTCCGCTGGTTCGGTACGAATACGGATGTCAACGAACAGATCGAGGCCGAGAAAGCACTCCGCATCTTGAACGAAACACTAGAGCACCGCGTCGAAACGGAGGCTCAGGAGCGCGCACGAATCTGGAACGTATCGGAAGACCTTCTGGTCGTCGCCGACATGGAAGGCCGATCTATCGCGGTCAACCCGGCTTGGCAGACGACGCTCGGCTGGTCCGAAGGCGAACTCCTCAACAAGACATTCGAATGGCTGATCCATCCCGACGATCTTGCAAAAACAAGGGCGCAGCAGGCTCGCGTCGCCGGGGGCCTTAGTGTGCTTCATTTTGAAAACCGTCTGCAGAATAAAACCGGCTCTTATCACTGGCTGTCGTGGAAAGCTGTCGCCGAGAAAGGCAAAATCTATGGTGTCGCTCGAGACATTACCGATCTCAAGAGCGCGGCGGATCAATTGCGAATCTCGCGTCGCGAGCTCGCCCGGGTAAGTCGGCACACGACCATGGGTGCAATGACGGCTTCGATCGCGCATGAGGTCAACCAGCCACTGACCGCCCTGGTCACGAATGCCAATGCTGGCCTGCGCTGGCTCGACAGGCCGGAGCCCGATGTCAACGAGGTCCGTGCGCTCTTAAAGCGCATCGTCGATGATGGGCATCGCGCGAGTGCGGTCATTGCCGGAATCCGCTCTATGTTCCGTAAGGACGGCGATGAGGGGAAACCCTTGAGCGTCAACGATCTCATAGGCGAGGTGCTCGCGGTTGTTCGTGGCGAACTAGAGAGCCATCAGGTGTCTCTACAAACTGAACTACGCGACGACCTACCGCTCGTCTTGGCCGAGCAGACGCAATTGCAGCAAGTTATCCTCAATCTGATCATGAACGCCGTTGAAGCGATGAGCTCCATCGCCGATCGAGATCGCGTCATGATTGTTAAATCGGAGATGGGTGGATCCGATCACGCGCTGATCATCGTGGAGGACTCAGGCGCCGGGATCGACCCAAGCCACATGAGCCGCATTTTCGAGCCGTTCTTTACGACAAAGACCCACGGTATGGGGATGGGATTGTCGATATGTCGTTCCATCATCGAACTTCACGGCGGCCAGCTTCAGGCCTCTCCGCGTAATCCCTATGGATCTATCTTTTGCGCGAGGCTGCCGATTATTGCTTCAGCGAATATTCGCGACGGCAAGCGCACTAACAAAATCGGACTGCATGAGCTGGCCACTTCGCACCGGCGCGGGCAGAAAGCTCCATCTGCACGCGCCAAAGTCAGCAAGGGAAATTACAGCACTTAATTCCCGAGCATGTCCGTTTATGGCTAAAGGCGACATTCGGAAGAATGTCGCCTTGGCCCAGAGCAGACGTGGCGCTCGGCGGTTGTCGCGGCCGCTTTCGGGGGTAAAGCAGACGCCGAGAGTTTCGGTGGTCGCGGCAGCTAATGACCCAGAGCGGCCGCGCCGGGCACGAACAGCCGTGGCAGCTTTTGGGGGGTAAAGCGGACGCCGGGAGTTTAACCATCGCGCCGGCTAATGACGCATTGGGACGTGTTTCTCCGTTTGAATACGGTTGCCCAAACCGCGTGCTCTCGACAAATAACGCCTTTAAAATCGTGGCTTTGTGGTGTTGGCGGGCGGCGGGTCAACAATCGGTCAACATAGAATCTGGCCTGGTGACGGGCAAAGCGCTCGTTTTCCTCTTAGTAATAGTGACGTTGGATATCTGGGTGCACTACAGGCACTCCAGCGGGACTAAATGCCTTACGCGTTTTCCCGTGACGTTCGACCACGACGCCGAACTGTCCGGCCTTCGCTTTCCAAGGGATCACTCGGCAAATAGGGTGAATGGCTGAGGTCTAGTTCGTCCAGAGATCGTCGGGGCCAAGATAGCGTCGCCGCGCATCGCCATGTTGCGGTGATCCTTCCAGCGCAGCCGCTTGATGGGCGCGCGATAGCCACTGTGCCCGTCGATCCACTCCGTCGCGTAGATCTCGCCGAGGTCGCCCGATCGGATCTGTGGCGTTTGCGGAAGTAGATCAGTGATCATCTTCGCCGCGGCGACCTTACCCAGTCTAGCAAGCGCTCCGGCGATGCGTTCCTCGGCGGCGTAGTGGGCCGGCACGGCTGTGGCCGTCACCTGAACCGCCGTTGCCGAATCCGCCGGTCGGCCCGTCATGACCCGAACGTGGTGATTGCCTACGGGCGTGTCGGCGGAGTCGCACCAATCATGGAACTGGACCATTCAATTAGCTCTGGAAGAAGTCGCGAACGCGAACCCAGGGCGTGCGGTTTCGGCAGCCCTGCGCACGTGGCCTTCCAACCAGTCGAGGATGGCTTCCAGGTCGGTTTTCGGTGTCGTGCTAGAGTCCATGCATCAGCCCATGACGAGCGGGCAGATTACGCTCTAGCGGCACGGTAGCAACAATTCGTAGGCGCAACCGAACCTGATTTCTTCGCGCTACGTCTGGTGCCAGCCGGTCGAGCGGGCGGCGGTATTATGGAGTGCCCGTCATAGCGAAATTGACTACGCGTCAGGAATGACATGCCGCTGATCAGTTGACTTATTGTTGACGTGCGCTCAAGGCGCTTTCGCTAAGTGTTGGAGGCCACGCCCGGAATTGAACCGGGGTACACGGTTTTGCAGACCGTTGCGTAACCACTCCGCCACGTGGCCATCCTGGGCAGTAACTTACGCATTTGAGAGCGGCATGGGTATCTGCACCAAATCCATTAAGCAATGCCTATGCGCAGCCAAAGTCTGTGACCCGTGCTCGTAACCACTGGGGCTTAAAAGCAGCATAAATGACAGCGCGAATATCGCGCGGATAGGCCGATTTGCCGCGCCCGGAGCGCTCGTCGTTTGCGCGGCCACAGTCGGGCAAAAGCAGGGCGGGTTGCCGGCGGCTGGCCATGGGTAGTCTCGCGCTTGCGTTTTCAGCACTGCTATCGCAAAAACCGGGAGGCCGGAATTTCGCGCAGATCGGGGACTTCACAGATGTTCGACACCGCCGCGGCACGCCGAATGATGGTGGACTGCCAGGTTCGCACCGCCGACGTCACCAATCCCGATTTGATCGAGGCCATGCTCGCGGTCCCGCGCGAGCTGTTCGTGCCGTCGGCGCTCGCCGGACGGGCCTATCTCGATGCCGATATTCCGATCGGGGACGGCCGCGCGCTGCTCAAGCCGATGGTGCTCGCCAAGCTCATTCAGGCGGCGCAACTCGGTCCCGACGATCGCGTGCTCGATGTCGGCTGCGGCACCGGCTATTCCTCAGCCATCCAGTCGCGGCTTGCCGGCTCGGTAACCGCGCTGGAACAGGACGCTTCGCTCGCGGCGCTGGCCAAGCAGGCTTTGGCGGCCACAGGCGGCGCCAACAATGTCACCGTCGTCACCGGCCCGTTGACTGCGGGGTGGCCGGCATCGGGGCCCTACGATTTCGTTCTGCTCAATGGCGCAAGCGAGATCACGCCGGATTCCCTTGCCGGCCAGTTGAAGCCGAACGGACGGCTGGCCTGTCTTTTCAAGTCCGGTCCCGCCGGCAAGGCCATGCTGTATCGCTTGGCTGAGGGCCGGCTCGTCGGTCGCCCGATCTTCGATGCCGCGGCGCCGATTCTGCCGGGATTCGCCGCAACCCCGGCTTTCGTTTTCTGACTTTTCGGTTAAGTCCGGCGCCGGTTCGGCAACCCTCGGTGGATGCTTCGTGACGGCCACATAAAGGCCACTCTGCCGCGCACGATTTAGCCCCATAAATCCGCGACATTTCGTACCTGTGGCCCTTATGTGCCATCGCCTGAATTTCTGCATTTGACCCCCATGCCCAGGGTTTCGCCAGTGCCGCAGGCAGCATAAGTTCGTGTTTAAAGTTCCCTGGCGGGCTGGGCCGGGGCGTTTTTGGTGTGCGTGCTGAGCAAGAGTCCACCGGGGGCTGGTGGAACAGGGGTGGGGAGCTGTCTGCGTCATGAGTAGACGAAGACTGCCGGCGGGTATTGCAAGCGCGGCTGGCCTCGCTGTGATCGGCACCACCATGTTTTTTGGCGGATGCAGCTTGGCTTTCGCTGACACCATCGAATGGGCGTTGGTCCAAGCCTACCAGAACAATCCGTCACTCAATGCCCAGCGCGCCACGTTGCGGGCGACGGACGAGAACGTGCCGCAGGCGCTGTCCGGCTATCGGCCGAAGATCAGCGCCACGGCGACCGGCGGCTACAATTACTCGAGCACGCTTTCGCACGTGGTCACTCAGTCGGTGTTTCCCAACACCACGACGTACTCCAACATCGCCGACGATTTCGGTTCGCGCAGCATCGGCGTCACGGCGACGCAGACGCTCTATAACGGCAATCAGACCCTCAATAAGACCCGCCAGGCGGAAAGCCAGGTGATGGGCGCGCGCGAGACGCTGCGCGTCACCGAGCAGCAAGTGCTGCTCGACGCCGCGACCGCCTACATGGATCTGTTGCGCGATGGCGCGACCCTCGATCTGCAGCGCAGCAACGTCGAAGTGCTCACCGAACAGCTCAAACAGACCCGCGACCGCTTCAATGTCGGCGAGGTGACGCGCACCGACGTCGCCCAGGCCGAATCGCGGCTCGCCGCCGGCCGCTCGCAATTGCTCGCCGCGCAGTCGCAATATGTAACGTCGCAAGCGCAATACCGCCGCATCATCGGCGTCGATCCCGGGCATCTCGCGCCCGGCACACCGGTCGATCGGCTGTCGCCGCCGACGCTCCCCGGAGCCATCACCCAAGGCGAGGCGCAAAATCCCGCGGTGCTGGCCGCGATGTACGGCGTCGACATCGCCGAGCTGCAGGTGAAGGTCAACGAGGGCAATCTCTATCCCAATCTGGGCGTTCAGGCCTCGGTGCAGAAGGCGTGGGATCCGCTCTCCACGACCAATAAGCAAACGACTGCTTCGGTTATCGGAACCCTGACTGTTCCATTGTATCAGGGCGGCGCCGAATATTCGGTCATCCGCCAGTCCAAGGAGACGCTCGGCACGCAACGCCTGACGCTCGACGTCAATCGCGATCAGGCGCGTGAGACCGTGGTGCAGAGCTGGGGCCAGCTCGATGCGGCCAAGGCGCAAATCGAAGCGACCACCGCGCAAGTCAACGCCGCCGAGATCGCGCTCAACGGCGTGCGCGAAGAGGCGCGCGTCGGCCAGCGCACCACACTTGACGTGTTGAACGCGCAGCAAGAACTGGTCAATGCGCGCGTGGCGCTGGTGCAGGCGCAGCACGATCGCGTGGTGGCGTCCTACACGCTGCTGGCGGCCGTCGGCGCGCTATCGATGCAGCGACTCGGGCTCGACATCACCATCTACGATCCGCAGATTCATTATCAGCAGATCCGCGACGCCTGGGTCGGCGTGCGTACGCCCGACGGCAGATAAGCCGCCCATACTCCTTGTTTGTTCCATCTTGAGACAGCGCCGGCACAGCCGGGTTCTGTGTCCACAGGACCGCGCTTTGCCGCGCCTTGCGTTCGACTTTCGTCATGACATACTCACCGCCAACATTGCATAGTTGTCCTCGCGTGATTCGCCGGAATCGGGCGTCTGAGGGGGAGGCTCGCGGCGGTCGCGCGTATGGGCAATGGCGCGTAAGAGATCCTGGCGCGTAAGAAATCCTGGCGAGGGCGTGCATGAATCAGCCGGCGAGGTCGCAAGAACCGTCGATGGAGGAGATTCTCGCCTCCATTCGCCGCATTATCGCCGACGACGATGCGAGCAAAACGGCGCAGCGTCCGCCGGATGCGCCGCGCGCCGAAGCGCCGCCACTTCCGCCTCTGCCGCCGCTGCAGGAGATTCCGGACGTCTTCGCCGCGCCGCCGCCACCACCGCCTCCCGCACCGCCACCTCGGGTCCAGGCTGAACCGCCGCCGGCGCCGCGAATCGAATATGAACCGCCGCCGCCACCTCCGGTCGTCGAGGAGCCGGTTGCGTTTCACCGGGAGACCGTGGCGGATCAGGCCGCCGATATTCTTGATCTCACCGAATCGATGACGGCGGCGCTCGATCCGTCGCCGCCGGTGCCGCAGTTCCGGACCATTGACGGCAGCTCCGATGTCGGTTTCGACGAGGCGCAAGAGGCGACCGAGCTGCCGCCACCGCCGCCGCCCGATTTGCCGTCTTATGCGCCATTCCCGACGCCGCGTCTGCATGACGACCAGGGCCGGCTCATTTCCGGCGCGACCAGCGCCGCCGTCGACTCGGCCTTCAATGCGCTCGCGCAGACCGTGCTGTCGCAAAACGCCCGCACGCTGGAAGACCTGGTGCGCGAGATGCTGCGCCCGATGTTGAAGTCGTGGCTCGACGACAATCTGCCGGGCATGGTCGAGCGCATGGTCCGCGCCGAGATCGAGCGCGTGTCGCGGGGGCGGCCGGGTTAGAGCATGATCCCGAAAAGTGGGAACCGGTTTTCGGAAAAGATCATGCTCCAACGAATATCTAGCCGCTCGGCTTAAGTCTTCAGCGCCGCCGCAAGCCGCGCCGCCTGATCGGCCAAGATTGCCGGATCCTCCCTCACGCTCGCCGGCGGTTTCAACGGCACACCTTCCTTGCGCGGGATGACGTGGAAATGCAGATGGAACACCGTCTGCCCCGCGGCCGGCTCGTTGAATTGAAAAATGTTGATGCCGTCGGCGGCGAAAACCGAATTCGCGGCCTTCGCGATCTTCTGCGTGATCTTGATGAGATAAGCGAGATCGTCCGGTTCGACATCGAGGAAATTGCGCGCGGCGGCTTTCGGCACCACCAAAGTATGGCCCGCCGCCTGCGGCATGATGTCGAGAAAGGCGAGGACCTTGTCGTCCTCATAGACTTTGTACGCCGAAAATTCGCCGCGCAGGATTTTGGCAAAGACATTGTTGGCGTCGTAACTCGGCATCGCACCCTCCGCGGCTGCTCAATACACGTCGCAAAGCGATTTTAGAGCATGACCCGGAAAAGTGGGCACCGGTTTTCCGAGAAGATCATGCGCAATCAAACGTCACTCCGTCTCCGCAGCCAAATCCTTGCGGAACGGCGCCAGTTCCGAAAGCTCTTCCCCGGCGGCCGCGACGTAAGCGCGTTCGCGCACCAGATAGTCGGCGATGGCGCGGCGCAGGCCGGGATCGGCGATGTAATGCGCCGAGTAGGTCGTCGTCGGCATGTAGCCGCGCGAAATCTTGTGCTCGCCTTGGGCGCCGGCCTCGACGCGCTGCATTTTATGCGCGATCGCGTAATCGATGGCCTGGTAGTAGCACAGTTCGAAATGCAGGAACGGGTGATGCTCGACGGCACCCCAGTGGCGGCCGAACAAAGTGTGCGAGCCGATGAAATTGATCGCGCCCGCGATCCAGCGTCCGGCGCGCTTCGCCATCACCAGCAAAATACGGCCTCGCATCTTCGCGCCGACCAGCGAATAGAATTCGCGCGTCAAATAGGGCCGGCCCCATTTGCGCGAGCCGGTCTCCATATAGAACGTAAAGAACGCGTCCCAGATGTCTTCGGTGAGATCGCTGCCGGTGAGCCAATGCACGGTGATGCCGTTCGACAATGCGTCCTGCCGTTCGCGGCGCAGCGTCTTGCGCTTGCGCGAGGCAAGCGCTGACAGGAAATCGTCGAAGCTTGCGAAATTCTGGTTTTCCCAGTGAAACTGCTGATCGGTGCGCTGCAGATAGCCGAGCTCGCCGAGGAGCCGATATTCCGCCTCGGTGGCAAAGGTGACATGGACTCCGGACGCGCCGGCGACGCCGCAGAATCGCGTGAGCCCTTGGGCCAGCGCGCGCCGTACCGCCGGCGCCGGCAAGCCGTCGCGCACCAAGAGGCGCGGGCCGGTCGCCGGCGTGAACGGCACGGAGATTTGCAGCTTCGGGTAATAGCTGCCGCCGGCGCGGGCATAGGCCTCGGCCCAGCCGGCATCGAACACATATTCACCGCGCGAATGGCTCTTGAGATAGGCCGGCGCCGCAGCCACTAATGTGCCGTCGGAAGTTTTGGCTAGAACATGTTGAACATGCCAGCCGGTCCGGCCGCCGACCGATTTCGACTCTTCAAGCGCCGATAGAAAATCGTGTGAAACAAACGGGTTGTAAGTGGTCTCAAGACTTGAATCTTGGCCGGGCGGGCAGGGCGCTGCACTTGTCGCAGACTCTGCTTCAACGGGATGATACGGATTGGCGCAGGCATCCCAGTCGGCCTTGCTGACCTCCGTGATGCTGTCGACCGCGCTCATGCGCAACTCGACAGCGCGGTCCGGCTGATCCGCCTTGTCTTTCGCCTCCTTCCGCGCCGGGCTCATGTCCTAACTCTCACGGCCTAAAGCCTTCGAAAATCATCTGGTCGGCGTAGCGGGCGGCCGTTCGCCGCTCGACTTCTGTCCGCACCGTCCATGTCAGAACCGGCATGCACATAATGCGCCGCATGACGCTTGGCAGCAGTCCCGGCAGGCCGTCGACCCCATAGGCGAGGAATTGCGGCTTGGCCCGAAGCCCCGCCCGGACATAGCCCAGCCCGCGTTGTGCGCCGGCCCGCAAGTCTCGATAGGAATTCTGGCGGTATTCCGCCGCGGTCATGCCGCGGGCGAGGCTCGGCGCTTTTTGCCGCAGTTGCATGACCTGGCGCAGGTCGAAGGACATGCCCGCGACCGGGCCGCTATAGCGCGACAGCACGTCGGCTGTGCGTGCGGCAAGGCGCTCGTCGCCATCGAAGCGGCCCTTGAGCTCGACCACGAGCGTCACTCGCCCGGCAACGAGATCGCACAATTCGCCGAGCGTCATCATGTGCTCGCCGCTGCCGCGAAACGGTACGCGCTTGAGCGCGGCAGCGCTCAAGCTGTCCAGCGGGCCTTCGCCTTCGGTGAGGCGGCCGAGCGCATCGTCATGATGCACCATGGCTTCGCCGTCGGCACTGACCTGCACGTCGGTCTCGATGGCATAGCCGGCTTGGATCGCGGCCCGGAATGCGCCGGCCGTATTCTCGATCACGCCGTTCGCGGCATCATGCAGGCCGCGATGGGCGATGGGGCGGGCGGTGAGCCAATCGAGCTGCAAAGCTTGCGACACTTTTCGGTTTCAGGAGACTTCGAACAGGCCCTCGACCTCGATGGCGGCATCCGCCGGCAGCGCGGCGACGCCGACGGTCGAGCGCGCATGCCGGCCCTTGTCGCCGAACACCGCAACCATGAGATCGGAGGCGCCGTTCATGACTTTGGGCCCGTCGGGGAAATTCGGCGCCGAATTGACAAAGCCGCCGAGCCGCACGACGCGCACGACTTTGTCGAGGTCGCCGATCGCGGCCTTCACTTGCGCCAGAAGATTGACGGCGCAGACACGCGCCGCCTTCTGCCCGTCCTCGATGGAGACCTCGGCGCCGAGTTGGCCCTTGGCGACGACTTGGCCGGCGCCGTCGATGCAAACCTGGCCGGAAACCGTCAGCATATTACCACTGCGCACGAACGGCACGTAATTGGCCATCGGCGCGCGTGGCTCCTGCAGCACGATGCCGAGCTCCTGCAACTTCCTGTCCACGATCCCGGCCATAAACGCCCTCCACATGCACTGTCTGGCAAACTGCCAAATTGCTCTGTCGTCCAGGCCTTCTTCGCCGATCGGTGAGGGCCGTGCAAGCACGTCCGGAACCGCGGTTGCCCGAACCGGCCAAGCTGCCTATCTTCGCCGCAATTCCAACATCATAGAACATACATCAAATGGGAGGGGCAGCCGGGCGGGCCAGCTCCAGAGCGCATGGATGAGATTGGTTCATGGTTGTTGACCACAGGTTCGCTGCACGCATTGTCGCCCTCGGTTGCCTTCTGTTTGCTCCCGCGCCGGCCGCCTGGTCGCAGGACGCGCCGATCGCGCCGATCACCCAGGTCCCGCTGATTGCGCATCGCGCGATCTATGATCTGTCGCTCGGCGACGTGCGCGGCAATGCGCAGATCGCAAGCGTCAGCGGCCGCATCCTCTACGATTTCGACGGCAATGCCTGCGACGGCTATTCACTCGAATTCCGTCAGGTCTCCGTGCTCGATACCGGCGAGGGCAAGACCTCGACCAGTGACCTGCGCTCGACCACCTGGGAAGGCGCCGACGCCAAGAAGTTCAAATTCAGTTCGGAGAACTATGTCGGCGACAGCCTGTCCGGCACCGTCGATGGCCATGCCGAGCACGACCCGGACAAGACCGCCGTGGCGCTGGAAAAGCCCGAGCCGAAAAAACTCGACCTCGCCCCTGGCGTCGTGTTTCCGACCGAGCACATGGTGCGCGTGATCAACGCCGCGCATGACGGCAAGAACATTCTCAATTTCCCGGTCTATGACGGCTCCGAGACCGGCGAAAAGGTGTTCGACACGCTGACGGTGATCGGCCAGAAACTCGCGCCCGATCAACGCAAGCACGATGACGCCGCGGCGGGTGAGCCCAAGCTCGCAGCCATGCCGCGCTGGCCGGTGACCATCAGCTATTTCGAGAGGAAGCAGGCCGACAATACCAGCGAGCAGACGCCGGCCTATTCGATCGGTTTCGAGCTTTACGAGAACGGCATTTCGCGCGCGCTCACGCTTGACTACAACGACTTTATTGTCACCGGGAAGCTGAGTTCGCTCGAAATCAAGGATGCCAAGCCCTGTCCATAAAGCCCTGTCCGTAAAGCTCTGCCCGTGATCATCCGCCGATCCTATTGCGGCGGGCGGTTTTGCGGATGAGGGTTCGCGGCGGGCGGCGCGTTCGGAGCGTGCGGCTTCATCTGCGGGACATTGGTCTGTTGCATATTGTTCTGCGGCACGGCCGCGCCGGACTGCGCTTCGGCAGGAGCTGGCGTGCTTGCCGGGGACTGTGCCTGCGGCCCGGCGATGTCGACGGGAAGACTTGCTGGATTGATCGGCGTAAAGGCCCCGCTCTGGCCGGATTTCCCGGTAAAGGACAACAGCCCGTCTCCTGTCGAAACGATGTCGCCCGGTCGCAAAGTGGGATCGGTTTTCACATCGAACGACGCAAGCCCGAGTGAATCCGTACCGTTACAGGTGCAATTGGCCACCAGTTGCTTGCGATAAACGAATGCGGTCGGCAGCGCCGTATATGGCTGGCCGTCTTGGGCCACGGCGCCGGTGATTTCGCTGCCGAAAAACACCTTGGTGCCGGCATGCGGACAGATCGCCCGGCAGGTATCCGCAGGCGTTGCGTTGGCCATTTTCTCCATCGGAAAATGCTGGCCGTCGCACAGCCGCACGCAAAACGCGACCCCGTGACCGGTGCTCTCGCCACCCCCGGTGACCCGCTCTTGGCCGAGCGCGGCGGGTGCTACCCGCCCGACGCCCGCAGGCGGCGGCGGCGGATAATTGGTGCTCGGCGGCGGCGGCGCTGGCTGCTGCGGGCCGCCGAAGAGAAAATCAAAAAACCCCTGGGCGTGCGCCAATTCAGGCGACGTCACGCTCGCAGCGAGGGACACGACGCCGACGACGAGAGCGGCTTTCAACTGCTCGCGGCAACGCTTACGGATCAAAGCAACACCTCGACAATTTCTGCCGACAATTCTTTGGCGTCGTCTGGTCGGAACGTTCTGGCTTGCACGGGGTATCGGTTTACTCCCCGCCCACAGCGAAAGACTAGCACATCTGTCAGATCAAGGCTCAAGGCCACTCCGCCGGAAAGTCACGTGCGGCGACAATGGCTTAACTGACAGACCCGGCCACTATTACGTCTTCTCCCGCCGCTCAAACGCCAAGCCTCGCACCACCGCGTCGTCGCCGAAGCGCGCGCGCACGTTATCGACGGCGTGTTCGGCCAGCGCCGCACGGCCGTCGATGAGATCGCCGGGGTCGGCCTGATCCGCCGTGTCGATCGCACTCACGCCGACGCCGAGCAGGCGGAATTTCGTGCCGTCGCATTCGGGCTCGAGCAAGCTGCGCGCCGCGGCAAAAATGCGCTGGGCCAGCTGGGTCGGCGCGTCGAGCGAGCGGGCGCGGGTGCGGATCTTGAAGTCGGCGGTCTTCAGTTTCAGCGTCACCGTCGCGCCGGAGAGCTCCTTGGCCTTGAGCCGCGTCGAGACTTCTTCCGTGAGACTCCACAGAATGAGCTCCAAGGCACGGAAATCGAAAATGTCGGTTTCGAACGTCGTCTCCGACGACACGCTCTTGGTCTCGCGGTCGGCGGAAACTTCGCGCGTGTCCTCGCCATGGGCGAGGCGATAGAGGCGGCGGCCTTCTTCGCCGTAGCGGCGCATCAGATCGGTCTCGTCGGCGCGCTGCAGATCGGCGATGCGGTGAAAGCCATCGCGCGCATAGCGCGCCGCGCTGACTTTGCCGACGCCGAAAATAAAGCTCACCGGTTTCTCGGCCAGGAAGGCCTTGGCCTCGTTCTGCCCCAGCACGGCAAAGCCGCGCGGCTTGTCGAGATCGGAGGCGACCTTGGCGAGAAACTTGTTGCAGGAAAGCCCGATCGACACGGTGATGCGAAGCTTCTTCTCCACGTCACTGGCAAAGCGCGCCAGCGCCTTGGCCGGCGACATGTTGTGCAGCCGCGCGGTGCCGGTGAGATCGAGAAAGGCCTCGTCGATCGACAGCGGTTCGACCAGCGGGGTCAGCGCCTGCATCAGCTGCCGGACCTCGCGCCCGGTCTTGACATATTTCTCCATATTGGGCGGCACCACTTTGGCATGCGGGCAAAGCCGCAGCGCCTCGAACATCGGCATGGCGGACTTCACGCCATAGGTGCGGGCGATATAGCAGGCGGTGGCGACGACGCCGCGTTTGCCGCCGCCGACAATGAGCGGCTCGGCGGCTAACGACGGGTCGTCGCGTTTTTCGATCGTGGCGTAAAACGCGTCGCAATCGACATGCGCAATCGACAGCGTTTCAAGCTCGTCATGACGGAGCAGACGCGGCGAGCCGCAGGCGCTGCATCGCCGGTTTTGCGGCGAAGCAGTGGTCAGGCAGTCGCGGCAAAAGCCTTTTTCGCTCACGGCCAACCTTCGTGCCTAAACAACTCGAGCATGATCCGGAAAAGTGGAAACCGGTTTTCCGAAAAGATCATGCTCAATCAAGATACTAGAGCGTCAATCGATTCAATCTGAACGATTGACGCTCTAGGGAATATCACGCTCCCACTGCTTGCCGCCCAAGCTCCGGCGCGCCCGCGCAATGCTTGTGGGATTAAGCCCGGCGCTGTCGGCGAAGGCGACCAAGAGACTCTCATTGCCGAGCATATGGTCGAGGACGCCGCCAAGAAAGCCCGGCTCGCGCGCGGCGTCGCGGATCGCGTCCGGGCCGATGCCGGAGGCGGCGAGGAAGGCGCCGAGCCGCTCCGGTTCCTCGGCGATGAAGGCAAGCGCCTGAATCGCAAGCGTTTCTGCCGCTTCAAGAGATTCTGTCGCAGGCGCCTTCATCGGGTTCCATTTGCCTTTCCGTAATATATCCACACTAGGTTCCGGGGCGCTGCCCGCAGGCGGCGTAAAGCGATTCTGTCGCGTTGTCGCGCCCTGGCACCCGCGGCGGCCTTGAGGCTCATGTCCCAGTTTTGGGGAAGGAAGATAGGGGATGGCTAAGACCGTCCTGATCGTGGAAGACAACGAGCTCAATATGAAGCTCTTCCACGACCTGTTGGAAGCCCACGGTTACAACACGGTCGGTACGCGCAACGGCATCGAAGCGCTCGATCTGGCGCGCAAGCATCGCCCCGATCTGATCCTGATGGACATCCAGCTGCCGGAAGTTTCCGGCCTCGAAGTGACCAAGTGGCTCAAGGACGATCAGGAGCTGAAAAAGATTCCGGTCGTCGCCGTCACCGCCTTTGCCATGAAAGGCGACGAAGAGCGTATCCGCGAGGGCGGCTGCGAGGCCTACCTCTCCAAACCGATCTCGGTGGCGAAATTCATCGAGACCATCCGTCACTTTCTCGGCACGCCATGAGGACGGCGAGGGACCGCACATGACCGCCCGCGTCCTTGTCGTCGACGATGTGCCAGCGAATGTGAGGCTACTCGAAGCGCGGTTGTCGGCGGAATATTTCGACGTCATCACGGCAAGCTGCGGGCAGGAGGCGCTGGCGATCTGCGAACGCGCCGAATGCGATCTGGTCCTGCTCGACGTGATGATGCCGGACATGGATGGTTTCGAAGTCTGCCGGCGCCTCAAGAGCAATCCCGCGACCCAGCACATTCCGGTGGTGATGGTGACCGCGCTCGATCAGCTGTCCGACCGCGTGCGCGGACTGGAAGCCGGCGCCGACGATTTTCTGACCAAGCCGATACCGGAAATGGCGCTGATCCCGCGCGTGCGCTCGCTGGCGCGCCTCAAGGTCGTGACCGACGAATTGCGCATGCGGGCTTTGACCTCGCGCGACATCGGTATCCAGTCGCCGGAGCGCGATGCGGTGTCCGATAGCGGACGCAATGGCTCGGTGCTCATTGTCGACGACCGGCCGGGCTCCTACGAGCGCATTGCCGCGACGCTCAAGACGGAGCACGACGTCGACGTCGAGCCGGATCCGACCCAGGCGCTGTTTCATGCCGCCGACCGCAACTACGATCTGGTCATCGTTTCGCTCGACCTTGAGAACTTCGATGCGCTGCGGCTCGCTAGCCAATTGCGCTCGCTCGACCGCACGCGCAACCTGCCCATCCTCGCCGTGACCGAGCCCGACAACACCGCACGCATGGCGCGCGGGCTCGAGATCGGCGTCAACGATTATCTGCTGCGCCCGGTCGACAAGAACGAGCTGCTGGCGCGGGTGCGCACCCAGGTGCGCAAGCGCCGCTATACCGAGCGGCTGCGCGACAGTTTCCAGATGTCGATCGAAATGGCGATCACCGACGCGCTCACCGGCCTGTCCAACCGCCGCTATATGGAAAGCCATCTGGCGACCTTGATCGAGCAATCGGCGGCGCGCGGCAAGTCGCTCGCGGCGCTCGTGCTCGACATCGATTATTTCAAGGCGATCAACGACACCCACGGCCACGATGCCGGCGACGACGTGCTGCGCGACTTTGCGCTCCGCATCAAGCGCTCGATCCGCGGCATCGATCTCGCCTGCCGTTACGGCGGCGAGGAATTCGTCATCGTCATGCCGGAAACCGACATGGCGGTGGCGGCCATGGTCGCCGAGCGGCTGCGCCGGCGGATCGCCGCCGATCCGTTCGCCATCGCCCAGGGCACCCGCCACATCCCGGTGACGATCTCGATCGGCATCGCCGGGCTGCGCGGCAAGGAAGACAGTGCCGCCAACCTGCTCAAGCGCGCCGATGAGGCGCTCTATCGCGCCAAGCGCGACGGCCGCAACCGTGTCGTGCCCGAGGCGGCTTAGCGCGCCGCTCGTCCGCGCGAAAGCGGGCATCCGCTCGCGCGGGAGTGAGCGGGATATGTCAGGTGCGAACGGAGAATACGGTGTTCTGCGTCTGCGTAACGCGATGACTGTCGCCGAAATCGGGGCCAGGGTATTCAGCCAGTAATTCAAGTCGTGAACGGGGCAGGAAGGCGCGCTTTGGATCTCCGATCAAGACGGCAATATCCGCTCTCAAACACCGATCGATAAAGCTCAAAACCCGCTTGGCCAGATCCTGTTCGTAAAACAAATCGCCAATCAGAACGGTATCCACTTTTGGCGGTGTCCCTTCCGTAAGATCGCCGAACACCGGCAGAATTCCAACGGCATTGGCTTTGGCGTTCAGGCCGATAGCCGTGATGGCGTAGCGGTCGATATCGGCCGCGATCACTTCTTTTGCTCCTGATTTGGCAGCCGCTATTCCGACAAGCCCGGATCCTGATCCAAGATCCAGTATGCGGCGTCCGGCGACTGTCTCGGGATGATCGAGAACGTAGCGCGCCAGTGCGAGACCGCCGCCCCAAAGATACGCCCAATAGGGCGCGCCAAAATCATCGTCCAATTCGGCGAGCCGCCACAGTCCGCTCTTCGGACCTGCCTTGTGCAAACGAATTTCGGGTACGGAAGGAACTGCAGCGATCGGAAGGTTTGCTTGGACGAACCGTCGAATTCTAAGCGACAGCGCAACGTCCAGCGTCGTTGTTTCCCCGGCCAGTGATGACCCATCTGCCCTGGTCATTGGTTTTGGCATTGCCGCAAAGTCTCGCCGGTCGCAAGCGGAAGTCCGAGCCCAGGTTTACTCCCGAGCCCCAAACGTTAAAGCCCGGCGCGAGGCCGGGCATGACGTCAAAAGCCGGGAAAAGTACGGCTTTACTTGATCTTGGCTTCGCGGAACTCGACGTGCTTCTTGGCGACGGGGTCGTACTTCTTCTTCACGAGCTTGTCCGTCATGGTGCGCGAGTTCTTGCGCGTCACGTAATAGAAGCCGGTGTCGGCAGAGGAAACCAGCTTGACCTTGATGGTCACGTTCTTGGCCATTTGGGGAAACCTTTCGCGTGTTGCGCGCCAACCTAGTCAGGACGTCCCAAAAGTCAAGAAACCCCTCTTTTACGGCGCAAAATAGCTCGGATGGTCGATATCGGCGAGGAGTCCGGGCTGTTTCGGCTCCCAGCCCAAAAGTGCCCGCGTCCGCGCTCGAGGCGGCAAGCTCCATGCCGGCCTCCATTACCGGCGAACGTCGCGAACCAGCCGAAATGTGCGGCTGCTTCGTCCTTTGTCTTCGAGACGACAGGCACGTTCAAGCGGCGGCCGATCACCGCGGCGATCTCCCGGAACGGGCTTTCTTCCTCGGCGACCGCATGAAACGGGCCACCGGGTGACTTTATTGGACGAGCTAATTCGACTGGGGCGGCATGCCCGCGCATTGGAGCATGATTCCGAAAAGCGGAAACCGGTTTTCGGAAAAAGATCGTGCTCGCCCGTCACTTTGCAACAAGGGAATCATGCGCGCGTCGAGATCAACTTGGCGTCCACTGTGATCGCGGCGTTGAGGACCCTGGAAACTGGACAGCCCTTCTCGGCGTCGCCGACCATTCGAGCAAAAGTCGCTTCGTCCAGGTTCGGCACTTGGGCGTGCAGGGTCAGAGCCGACCGACTAATGCGGAATCCCTGACCCTCTGGCTCAATGGTGACCGCGGCCGCGACGTCGATCTCAGTAGGCGCGTAGGCCGCGCCCTGCAGCACAAAGGCCAATGTCATGGAGAAGCATTCGGCATGGGCGGCAGCGATCAGTTCTTCGGGATTGGTACCCTTCTCGTTTTCGAACCTGGTTCTGAAGGAATACGGAGTTTCGGCGAGCACGCCGGATTCGGTGGAAACTTTGCCGCCGCCGTCGCGACCGGTACCGCGCCAAACTGCTTTCGCCTTGCGGATCATGTGACGTATCCTTCTTTCTTGGTGTTCCGAGAAATGTGACGTCCTGCGAGCTAGGCGAGGAACTTCACCAGTTCGGTGTAAATCTCCTCCGCGTGCGTCCACGGTAGCCCGTGAGAACCGCCCTTGATCTCGATGAACCTCACATCTTTGATCATCTTCGCCTGCCGTCTGGACGTGACATCGGCAGGCAGGATGCGGTCATCGTCGCCGTGAATGATCATGGTTGGGACGTCGTTACGGTCGATGTCTTTGCGAAAGTCTTCGATCCAGGCGTCGACGCAGGCTACGGTGCCGATTGGCGACGCGCCGATCGCCACGGTCCAGTTGGCTTGGATGACGAGGTCGCTGACGAGCTTTCCGTCGGGGCCGCCGACGCTGTAGAAGTTCTTCAAGAACTCCATTATCGCCGCCGGCCGATCCGCCTTGAGCCCAGCTTTGATCCCGCTGAACACGCTCGCATCAATACCTTCAGGATTGTCGGATGCCTTGACCAGGTAGGGTCCAAGTGTGCCGATGAGCACGGCTTTGTGGAGCCGCTTGGTGCCGTATTTGCCGATGTATCTGGTGATCTCACCGGTACCCATCGAATGACCGACGAGCGATACATTCGTAAGTTTCAGCGTGTCCAACAACACATCGAGATCGGCGGCGAAGGTATCGTAGTTGTAACCAGTACCTGGCTTGCTGGACCGGCCAAAGCCACGACGGTCGTAGGTGATCACGCGATGGCCCGCCGCCAGAAGAGCAGCGGTCTGCTTTTCCCAGGCATCGCCGTTGAGCGGCCAGCCATGAATGAGCACGACCGGCAGACCGGAGCCGTGATCCTCGTAATAGAGTTCGATAGGGGTGGAGTTTTCCCGTCCGACATTTACAAAGCTCATGGCGCCACTCTGCTTCCTCATAGGTGATTTGACTTGTGTGATTGGCTTGCACCGCGGCGCGAACCGGCTCCCGCGACCGAAGTTCAGTGGCCCGCACTCTGGCCGCCATCGACGTGGATGGTCTCGCCCGTCACGAAACCCGCCGATTCCAGATAGAGGATCGCGCCCACGATGTCCGAGATCTCGCCCATCCGGCCAAGCGGATGCATCTTGGCGAGCTGGCCATGCGTTTCAACGGGATGCATCGGTGTCTTGATGATGCCGGGCGCAACCGCATTCACTCTGATGCCGAGCTTTGCATACTCGATCGCCAGTGATTTGGTTGCGGCACTCAAGCCTCCCTTCGTCAGCGAGGCGAGCACGGACGGTACATGGGAGTTGGCGTGTTCGATTAGGCTCGTCGTGATCTGCACGACGTGGCCGCTATGCCGCTTCTCCATCTCTGCGATGGCGAGCTGCGTGATGTGAAAGAAGCCCGTGAGGTTGACGCCCAGCACAGTCGCGTAGTCAGCCTCGGTATACTGAGTGAACGGCTTGGCGACGAATACGCCAGCGTTGTTGATGAGCGTATCGATGCGCCCGAACCGGGCCAGGCCTTCGGAAATCGCACGCTCGGCCGTCTTGCGGTCGGTAATGTCGCCGGGCACCGCCAGGATTTGGTCATCGTTGGTTGGCCTGACCGACCGCGCTGTCGCGACCACCCCGTAACCGCGTCCGCGATAGGCTTCGACAAGGGCTGCCCCCATGCCCTGCGATGCGCCGGTGATCACGGCAACCTTGCTGTCGCTGCTCATGCGCGTCTCCTTCATTCTGGAGTGAAGGTGGACATTCCATTTGAACGCAGCAGACGGCGAAAATGGCTTTCAGTTATCCGTTGGTGCTATGAGCGATCGGTATTCAGCCGTGATACGCAAACAGCTCGATTGGGTTGTTGAAGCCGCGCACCGAATATTCGCCGACGCGTTCGAGATCGAAATCGCTTTCGACGAAGTCGGCGAACGCTCGGGACAGCAGCACCGTTCTCCCCAATTGTTTGGTAAGGCCTTCGAGACGCGAAGCCATGTTGACCGCAGGACCGATAACGGTGAAGTCGAGCCGTGTGCGCGACCCGATATTGCCATACATGACGTCTCCGACGTGGATGCCGATGCCGTAATTCAGCGGCGCAGACCCGGCTTCGCTGTTCTTTTCATTCAGGGCAACCATGCCTCGATGGGCCTCGGCCACGGCACGCAGTAGATTTGCGCAGGCCGACGGCTGACTGAGGGGAAAAATGGCGAGCAGACCGTCGCCGATGAATTTCAGTATTTCCCCGCCATGTCGTGCAATCGGCTCCGACATAGCGTCGAAATACCCATTCAGAAGGTCAATGACGTCATCGCGCGGCCAGTTGTCGGAGATCTTGGTGAAATCACGTAGATCGCAAATCATGATGGCGGCGCGTACCGTCGTCCCGCTTCCGCGCCGGGTGGCGCCGGCCAGGATGAGCTCGCCGGCATGCGACCCGACATAGGTTTCGAGCAGCGTTCGCGCCAGCCGGTTCTTGATACGGATTTCGCTGACCAGCGCCAGGACCGGTAACAATTTCAACAGACCGGCGATATGCGCATCGTCGAAACCCCCGGGCCGGTCGGTCGCAAAGGTCACGAAATGCCGCTTGCCGAGCGTGTGGTACAGCGGCCACGCCACATAGTCGGTCAGGCCTTGCGTCCGCATCTCGTCATAGAGGGCGTGCTTGCGGCCGAGCGCCGGATCGCGCTCGAGATTCTCACGCACCTCGGTGGCGCCGTCATGAATTTCGTTGCCAGGACTATCGATAAATTCGGACCGCCCCCTGACATCGTAGTCAACTCTGGCAATCTCGGCCTCGCGCATCCCGTCGGCCCACAGGATCCGGGCGCCAAGCCATTGCGGATGGTTGACCAGGACGTGAAGCGACGCCCGCTTGACGGGAATGCCCGCTCGCTGGAGCCGGACACACAGTTCAACGAAAATATTGTCAATGAAGCGCTCATCACGCGTGTCATTTGTCAGCCAGTGCACAACGTCGCTGTCAGAATGCGCGGCGACGGGATCGATGGTTGGCGGCGCGTGCATATCTTGTTCCTAAGCTGTGACCAGGGTCGACCGCATAGGAATATGTCGTGTCGCCGCTCGACGGCGTCAACGGAGCCCGCCCGGCTTTCATCGGCCCGAGAAGCGTTGCATTCGAGCGCTGCATGACGCTTACATCTCGGCGTTAAGCGCGAAGCTAAAGACGACAGGAGCAGACCCCGAGCCACCGCATTCACCGTGGGCTCGGGAGATCATCCTTGATGCTCGTGACTCCAGCCTGGGCGCAGACCTCATCCTTGTCGCCGCCCGGCGAACCCCCGACACCGAGCGCAGCGACGATTTCGTCTCCGGCCTTGATCGCGACCGCGCCAGGGAGCAGTGCAATGTCGGGCAACGTCGCGAGCGCTGCGCCGCTCGGATTTTTGGCGGCGAGCGCTGCGAATGTACTCGAGGCGTCGAACCGAAAGATCGGCCCGAAAGTCACGACTGTGTATGCCTTACGGAAGGCTGACGTGGTGGTGAGGATGGTCGAGTGGTCGCCCTTGGCCTCGAGCTTGATGACCCCGGAGGGGTCAACGACAACGGCGGAAACCGGATAACCGTTGCTTGCACAGGTTGCGATCGCTGTGGTCGCTGCCTTCACCGCGAGTGCCAGCGGCAGGGAGTAGCCACTTTCGCCAACCTGAGCGATCGCGCTCCCGAGAGGGAACAGCGCAAAGGCCCCCATGAGGGCCAGAGAGAACTTGAGCCGCATATCTGATCTCCGCGCTGCCGAGAGTCCACGTCCCCCACATCAGAGGCGCTCCGGCATCAGGGATGTAGATCGACTTTTCCATTTGACTGCTGTAGTCAGCCAAAATGGCTTTCAGTTATCCACCCTCGCTATGAGCGACCGCCTCTTCGCGCTTCGGCTGTTCGCTCGGGTCGCCCGCAAGGGAAGCTTTTCCGCGGCCGGTCGTGAGCTGAACATTCCGCAATCGACCGCGTCTCGGACGATCGCGACGCTGGAGCGCGAAATCGGAGTCGCGCTGTTCGTCCGGACCACGCGCGCGGTAACGCTGACCGACGCCGGCCTGGACTTCCTGGCTCGCATCGAGTCCGTCCTGGCCGAGCTCGACGAGGCGGAACACGCTGCGCGCGGAACGGGAGAGCTGCGCGGAATGTTGCGGATCGGTTTGGCAACGACCTTTGCCGTGCGGGAGGTCATCGCCCGGCTGTCGGACTTCATGAGCCGGCATCCGGCGCTGCGGATCGACCTGATGATGGGAGATGAGCGCGAAGACCTCGTGGCCGAAGGCGTGGACGTCGCGCTTCGGTTTGGTCCTCTTTCCGACTCGACAGCGACGGTGCGGAAAATTCTCGCATGGCCGCGGGTCCTCGCCGCGTCGCGCGCTTACCTTGACAAGGCCGGGGTCCCCCTCGCACCGACGGATTTACCCCAGCATGCGATCATTCTTGGGCCCGCAAGCCTTGGCGGTCACTGGTCCTTTCGCAAGGGCGATACTGCAACCTCGTTCCAAGTCGCGGGCAAGTTGACGATAACGGCAAGCTTGGGCGCTATCGCAGCGGCCGTCGAGGGATTGGGGATCGTCATGACTCCGCTCGGCGCGTGCCGTCGCGAATTAGAGAGCGGAGAGCTGGTTCGGCTATTACCGGAATGGGACGCGGGAACGGTCGAGCTCAACGCGGTCTATGCGAGCGGCAGAGCCGCCAAGCCATCAGCGCGAGCCTTTGTCGACTACTTGATCACAGCGCTTCATGAGACTGCGCCACCGCCTTCCAGTCCACCTTCGATTAGCAAGAAGCCACGACCGTCCACTTGAAAGGGTTTGCCGAGCGACGCGAAATGTATGTTCGTTTCTCGCCCTTGACCGTGATCCGATTCAATCGAGGTCTAGGTTGCCGCTAATCCGAACACGAAGTGCTGTCGATAATTTTCTGGGTCAGCTCGTCATGTTTCTTCCCGGGCGTTGATGCTTGCCACCCGATAGAGCCGTAGTGACGGGGTTCGAACTGCTGGGTGTCGATAATTTTCTGAGTCAATTCGTCAGGTCTCTTCGCTTGCGCAGTTTGACTGCTCCCGACGATGTTGCAATGCGGCTGATCTTTGGTCTTGTCGCCGTCGACGGCCTTCGCGTCATTCTGAATATCTATCGCCGGCTTGGTCGGATCCGGCTCTGGAATTTGGCTTGATGGGTTCGGCTGCTGCGGCAATGCAGCCTGTGCTGTGCCGCCGCCATTGTCTTCAACGGACAGCCTGGCGATTTCGCTTTTGACCAAATTACGGAAGTCCGAACTGAATTGCGTTCCCATATGGGAATCATCGTTGGCAATATATTCGATATTATCCCCGGAAAGTTTCTTTGATCCCATGCCGCCGAGAGTCTCCTCCGGCTTCGGGTTGTAGATTTCAACGATCCGTCCGACTTTTCCGGTCAGATCCGGATTCCAGCTCAGCATGGAGGGCTGCAGGGCGATAATGGAATCGATGTGGTCGACCTTGTTCGCGACAAAGACCGTGGCATTGGCGCCCAAACTATAGCCGACGACGAGCGTGGGCATTTCCTTCGGCAGATGATTGAGATCGTCGACCAGGACCGGCCAATTCTGATGCAGATAAGTCTTGACCTCGACATCCGGCATCAGTTTGAGCTCGGCGACCAGTTCGACGAGACCGACGGCGAGAAAAGGCCCGAACATCGGCCATATGACGCCGACGAAGGTTTTGGTCTTGGCGGATGCGGGCGAGCAGACGAGCAGGCAGCAGAGGGCAAGCGCAATGGATCGTTTCTTCACCTGCCGATGCCCTGTCTAGAATCACGCAGAAATCGCGATTTGCGTTGTGACAGAGCGTCGGTGTGAATGGTTAATAATTCTTTATTTTTGCATCGTTCGTCACGTCAGAGCATGCGGACGATGAGATTGCGAATGACGGCAATGATCGAAAACGTGAGCGCGGCGATCATTGCCGAAGCGGTCCACTCGCCGGTGAGATAAGCCCAATGGACGACGATCCCCGGCGGCTCGGGGTTCGAGGGGATCAGGCCCGCAGCTTTAAACAGCAGGCCGGCCGCGAAGCCGTATATTGCAGCCCGGGAAATTCTCCATCTGGACGCAGCGATTCGTTCCCGGGTTTGTCGAAGCCACTGGGGCAACGTCACAGAACCACTCGCACGAATTTCTTGTGCAGCATGCGGTAGAGCGGGGCGGGGTGGTCAAAGCTCATGTCCGAGGCGATGCGGTCTTGCAGCTCTTCCAGTGCGACCGCGGTGATGCCCGGCATATCCAGCCGCGAGGCTTCGGTGATCGGCATCCAGACGAGCTCGACGAGCTCCTTGTCGGGGCCAACAAATCCGTCCTCGCGCTTGGCGATGGCGGTGACGTCAGCAGCGAAGAAGCGGCTGTCGAAGCGCAATGGCCGCTTCGGCGGTGTGATGGCGCGGGCAATGAAATGGATTTTGCTCAGGTCCGGCACGATGCCGGCTTTGGCGAAGGGCTCCCAGCTCTCTGACGGCGCCGCGACCGACTTGTCGGACGCCACGCCGAGCATGATGCCGGTTTCTTCGTGGGTCTCGCGCACGGCGGCGAGCGCATAGGCCGCGGCCTTGGCGAGGCTCGGGCGTTTGACCTGCCGCATCAGCCGATCGACGTGGCTTTTGTTGAGCGGCGCGGCGAAGGCCATCTTCCCGTCCGCGGGTTCGATGCGGCCGCCGGGGAAGACGAATTTGCCGGGCATGAAGCGGTGCCGTTCGTGACGGCGGCCGAGCAGGACTTTCGGCACGCTCTCGGAGCGGTCGATCAGGATCAAAGTCGCGGAGTCGCGCGGCTTGACGGTCGGATAGTTCAGGTCGCGGATGACTTTGCTTAGCCGCTCGGCGCGATCCGCCGCTGTACCGCCGGCGCGTACGCTTGATATGTCGTCTTCTTCCAAAGCCGGTCTCTTTTGCTTTTAGCTCACGCGTTGCTGGCAGTTTGCTTGTTGGCGGCGGTTCATTTGGACTTTGCGCAAAGCCACGGCGTCATTTTGATGAGATCGCTTTCTGCGGCCTCGAAACTTTTGTAAGTGCCGGATCTCAGACCGGGCGTCGTATTCGTGGCAGGTCCATATTCCGGATCGTCGGGGGCGGCATCTGAAAATTCCTGAAAATAGAACGAGCCGTCGGAGCGCTGGCGCAACTCGATCCAGCGTTTGCCGTCTGGGCTCGGATAAGTTTGCAGGGTCTTGTCGTCTGCCGTCTTGTTGTTTGCCATTGTGCTGCCGCCTCTTGGAGTTGAAGCCGCCGTTTCCTCACTTGCACCTCATTTGCGCCGGTCCCGGCGCGATTTCGCTTTGAATTTCGGCCGGCGCCGCGCCGGATGCAAACCCTTTTGCGCCGAAGCGCCGGCAGATTTCCCGGCATGGCCCACAAGCGCGAAACGCAAGGCACCGGCGACCGGCGCAGCCTCGACCAGTTCCACCGTCACCGGATCGCCGAGCCGGTGCGTCACCGCTGAGCCGACGAAAGCGCGGCCGGGCTCGTCAAAGCGGAAATATTCGTCGCCGATGAAGCGCGCCGGGATGAATCCGTCGGCGCCGGTCTCGTCGAGCTCGACGAACAGGCCGGCGCGGGTGACGCCGGAAATGTGCCCGTCGAAGGTCGCGCCGACGCGGTCGGCGAGATGATGCGCGATCAGGCGATCGGCGGTCTCGCGTTCGGCCTTCATGGCGCGGCGCTCGGTTGCCGAAATATTTGCGGAGATTTCGGCGAGCGCGCGCAGATCCGTGTCGCCGGGAAGGCCGTCAGGGCCGAGCCCGCCGGCGCGGATCAGCGCGCGGTGCACGACGAGATCGGCATAGCGGCGGATCGGCGAGGTGAAATGGGCGTAGCGGCGCAGATTGAGGCCGAAATGGCCGAAATTTTCCGGCGAATATTCGGCCTGCGCCTGGCTCCTGAGCACCACTTCGTTGACCAGCCGTTCGACGGTGAGGCCTTTGACGCGCGCGAGGATCGTGTTGAAATTTTCCGGCTTGAGCGCGCCGCCTTTGGCCAGATTGATGTCGATCGTGGCGAGAAATTCCCGCAGCGCATTGAGCTTTTCCGGCGACGGCTCGTCATGCACGCGATAGATCAGCGGCACGCGCGCCTTCTCGCAAGTCTCGGCGGCCGCGACATTGGCGAGGATCATGAATTCTTCGATCAGCTTATGTGACTCGAGCCGTTGCGGCATGATCACGCGATCGACGGTGCCGTCGGATTTGAGCACGATCTTGCGCTCGGGCAGATCGAGGTCGAGCGGGCTTCGCTCGGCGCGCGCGTGCAGCACGGCGCGGTAAGCGGCATAGAGCGGCTGCAGAATTTTATCCGCGATCGCTTCGGTGTCTTCGTCGGGCCGGCCCGACACCGCAAGCTGCGCCTGCTCATAATGCAATTTCGCGATGGAGCGGATCATCACCCGATGAAAGGTGTGCGAGCGCTTTCTGCCGTCGCGTCCGATCACCATGCGCACCGCGAGCGCCGGGCGATCTTCGTTCGGACGCAGCGAGCACAGATCGTTGGAAATGCGCTCCGGCAGCATCGGCACCACGCGGTCGGGGAAATAGACCGAATTGCCGCGTTTCACCGCCTCGCGGTCGAGCGGCGTGCCAGGCCGCACATAACAGGCGACGTCGGCGATGGCGACGGTGACGACATGGCCGCCTGCATTCTTCGGATCGGGGTCGGGAATGCCATGCACAGCGTCGTCATGATCCTTGGCGTCGGGCGGATCGATGGTGACAAAGGGCACATGACGCCAGTCCTCGCGGCCCGCCATGGTCGCCGCACGCGCCGAGGTGGCCTCGTCGAGCACCGCGGGGGAAAACACATGCGGAATGTCATGGGCGTGGATGGCGATGAGGCTGACGGCGCGTTCGCTCTTGATCGAACCGAGCCGCTCGACCACGGTGCCGGCAGGCAGGCCGAATTTGCCTTGGCGCGCGACATCAACCGCAACGAGGTCGCCGTCGGCGGCGCCGGCCGTCGCGCCCGGCGCGATGCCAAGCTCGCGGCCGAGCTGCTTCTTGTCGATCGGCACCAGCCGCCCGCCGCCCGACGGCAGCGCGCGGAAGACGCCGAGCGTGCGATGCTTGGCGCGGTCGATCAGCTTGATGACGCGGCCGCTGAATTCATTGTCGTCCGAGCGCTCGATGCGAATGAGGGCGCGGTCGCCGACGCCGCCGGCTTCGCCCGGCTTCGCCCGGCGCGGCGTCACGATGTGGATGACGGGTGCCGGGCCATGCGCCTGCTCGTCCCATTCGGTCGGCCGCGCCAGGAATTCGCCGTCGCTGTCGCGGCCGGTAATGTCGGCGACGACGACCGGGGGCAGCGTGCCGGCGTGATGCAGGCGCTTCCTGCGGCGGTCGATGCTGCCTTCGTCGGCAAGTTCGCGCAGCATGCGGTTGAGCGCGGCGCGATCGGCATTCTTGGCGCCGAAAGCCTTGGCGATCTCGCGCGACGACACCTGACCGCTGCGCTCGCGGATGAAGGCGACAAGTTCGTCGCGGGACGGCAGGCTTTTGGGGTGGCGTTGAGGTGGGCGATTCATGGGGCACATATAGGCATGGCCCGACCATGCTTGGCCCCACTATGCACGGCCGGAGCGATGGGGTCACGGCAGGACCCCATCGGCAATGCAAATGCCGTCGCGCGATAGTTATTCGGCAGCTTGTTGCGTCTTCTTGCGGGTCTTGGCTGTGGATGCCGCGGCCTTTTTCGGCGCCGCCGCTTTTGCGGCAGGCCGCTTGCCGGTCCGTGCGCCGCCGGCGGCGCGCTTGGCCTTGCGCGGGCGGGCGGGTGCGGGGCCGCGGTCGGCGCGGGCGTCGATCAGCGCGGTGGCTTCCTCGAGCGTAATTGTCTCCGGCGTCTTGTCGGACGGCAGCGTTGCATTGACGCCGTCATGGCTGACATAGGGCCCATAGCGGCCCTTCTTGGCCGTGATCGGGCCGCCTCGGGTCGGATGGTCGCCCAGCGCACGGCCTGGATCGGCGCCAAAGCGCTTGCGCGGGCCCTTGGCCTTTTTCTCGGCGATCAGCGTTACCGCGTGATTGAGGCCGATGGTGAAAACGTCCTCGGGCGATTCCAGGTTCGCGTAGATCTTGCCGTGCTGCACGTAAGGCCCGTAGCGGCCGATGCCGGCCTTGATCATCTCGCCGTCTTCGGGATGCGCGCCGACATCGCGCGGCAGCGACAACAGCTTCAACGCCTGCTCGAACGTGACCTCATCGGGCACCACGCCTTTGGGCAGGCCGGCGCGCTTGGGCTTCTCGCCGTCTTTGACGGTTTCGCCGAGTTGCAGATAGGGGCCGAAACGGCCGGAGCGCACCGTCACGTCGAGACCGGTCTCAGGATCCTCGCCGAGCTTCTTGGTGCCGATGTCGCCGCCTTCGCCCGATTGCGAGAGCGAGCGGACATAGCGGCATTCCGGATAATTCGAGCAGCCGATGAAGGCGCCGAACTTGGACAGCTTCAGCGACAGTTGGCCGTTGCCGCAGGTCGGGCAGACGCGCGGATCGGGGCCGCCGGCCTGCGCCGGGAACAGATGCGGCGACAAAAGGTCATTGAGCGTATCAATGACCTGCGAGATTTTCAGGTCCTTGGTGCCGTCGATGGCGGCGATGAAGTCGCGCCAGAATTCGCGCAGCACCTCGCGCCACGCGATCTCGCTGTTGGAGATCAGGTCGAGCTTGTCCTCGAGCCCCGCGGTGAAATCGTATTCGACATAGCGGGCGAAAAAGCTTTCCAGGAACGAGACCACGATGCGGCCGCGGTCCTCGGGAACCAGGCGCTTTTTGTCGAGCCGCACATATTTGCGGTCCTTGAGCACCTGCAGGATCGACGCATAGGTCGAGGGCCGGCCGATGCCGAGCTCTTCCATGCGCTTCACCAGCGACGCTTCCGAATAGCGCGGTGGCGGTTCGGTGAAATGCTGATCGGCGGCGATCGAACGCTTGGACAGCTTCTCGCCGCCGCTCATCTGCGGCAGGCGGCGCGACTCTTCGTCCTCGGCCGCCTCGTCGCGGTCCTCGTTATAGAGCGTGAGGAAGCCGTCGAACTTCACCACCGTGCCGGTGGCGCGCAGATCGAGAATGCGGCTGCCGACCTTGGCCTCGATATCGACCGTGGTGCGCTCGAGCTCGGCGGATTCCATCTGGCTTGCCACCGTGCGCAGCCAGATCAGCTCGTAAAGCCGTGACTGATCGGCATCGAGATGCGATTTGACGTCACGCGGCCGCCGCGCGACGTCGGTCGGACGGATCGCTTCGTGCGCTTCCTGGGCGTTCTTAGCCTTGGTCTCGTAGCTGCGCGGCGCTCCCGGCACATAGTCGCGGCCGTAATCGCTCGCGACGACTTCGCGCACTGCGGTGATCGCCTCGTTGGCGATCTGCACGCCGTCGGTTCGCATGTAAGTGATGAGGCCGATGGTCTCGCCGCCGATATCGATGCCCTCATAGAGCCGCTGCGCCACCCGCATCGTATGCGCCGGCGCGAAGCCGAGCTTGCGGCTCGCTTCCTGCTGCAGCGTCGAGGTGGTGAAGGGGGCGTAGGGGTGCCGCTTCACCGGCTTGGCTTCGACCGATGACACCGTGAAGGCCGCGGTCTCGAGCGCTTGTTTAAACGCTTCGGCTTGCGCGCCGCCGCCGATGTCGAGGCGCTGCAGCTTCTTGCCGTCGGCGCCGACCAGGCGCGCTTCGAAGGTTTCGTTGCGCGGCGTCGCCAGCGTCGCCACCAGCGACCAATATTCCTGGCTGACGAATTTCTCGATGTCGAGCTCGCGGTCGGCGACGAGCCGCAGCGCCACCGATTGCACGCGGCCGGCCGAACGCGCGCCCGGCAGTTTGCGCCACAGCACCGGCGACAGCGTAAAGCCGACCAGATAATCGAGCGCACGGCGGGCGAGATAGGCATCCACCAGCGCCTGGTCGATGGCGCGCGGATGCTTCATCGCCTCCGTCACCGCCTGTTTGGTGATGGCGTTGAACACCACGCGCTCGACCGTTTGCGACGTCAGCGCCTTCTTTTCCTTGAGCACCTGAAGAACGTGCCAGGAGATCGCTTCGCCTTCGCGGTCGGGGTCGGTGGCGAGAATGAGCTTGTCGGCATCTTTGACGGCGCGGGCGATATCGTTCAGCCGCTTCGCCGCCTTGGGATCGACCTCCCAGAGCATGCGGAAATCGTGGTCGGGATCGACGGAACCGCTCTTCGGCGGCAAATCGCGCACATGGCCGAACGAGGCCATGACCTCGTAGCCCTTGCCCAGATATTTATTGATTGTCTTCGCCTTGGCAGGCGATTCCACCAGTACAAGATTCATGTATAACCCGATGATTCTAGGGCCTTTTCGCCCATTCGCGGCTTAGGGAAGGGCAGGCTGGCCGCCGGGAACATGGGTAATGACGGCCTGCCTGTCAAATGGACCCGGTAAAATCCGTCAGAGATCTAACGGCAAATGATGAAATAAACGCGCACCATTGGCGCTACCCCCGAATACATCCAAAGGTTGTTTATTTGCCAAGCTCAACGTGCACGTATATGAAGGCAACAGCCGGGATTCCGGGAAGAAAAACCACAACTGCGCAGTCAACACCGACATGGCAGGCGGGCATCGTCGCTAAAAGAACCCGCCGGCCAATTGCGCCGCGATCCAAAAAAATGCCGAACAAGGGCGACAGCAACGGTCCGGCAGACGGAGAAACTCCCGAATCTGCGGCACATTATATAGCCGCACTCGCCGGAGAGCTTGCCAAAATCGCCAGGCGCAACGGTCTCGATACGCTGAGCGAAATCCTGGAAATGGCCCGGCTCGAAGCCGACCAGACGACAAAGCAGTAATCTTTGCCAGGCTCGCTCATCGCAAAGGCGCGACATTTGCCGGCATTTGCGACGAGGTCTTGCCGGCCGGCATGGGCGCGCGCATTTCGCGCAAATAGCCGAGCACCATCGCGCGCATATGGGCACGCAAAATTTCCTTGTCGAAGCTATCCGTCGTATCGGCGATCGCGGTCTGCATCAGTGAACTGCATGAAATGACAATGAGCAGCGCGAGCCGATGCGCGTCGTCGAACGTCGCATCGCAGCAACTGTCCAAGATCTCGGCCAGCGGTGCCGCCATCTTCAATGCGGTGCTGTGCACGCATTCGGCGCCGCGCACTTCGGCGAGCGGCTCGTGCAGCGCGCGCGAAATCTCGATGCGCTCCCATTTCGCCGCGACCACGGCGTCGACCAGACCGTAGACGATCTCTTGCAGCGCGCGGCCGCGAAACTCCCGGCAGCGCTGTTCGACGATGCCGAGCATTTCATCGAGGTGCCGCTCGATCACGGCGGCGATCAGGGCCTCGCGGTTGGGGAAATATTGATAGAGCGAGCCGACCGAGACACCGGCGCGCGCCGCCACCCGTGTGGTGGTGAATTTACGATAGCCGGCGCTGAGCAAAACCTGAATGCTCGCCTCGTGAAGCGCCGCGACGGTCGAGGCCGAACGCGCCTGAACCGGCTGTTTTCGCGGCCTGATCTGGGTTGGACCGGGTGTCGGCACGAATGCGAATTCCAAAGAGCTGAAGGAAGCTTCACATAATGCCCGAGACGTGGAGCGTCCAGCTTTTGCGTCCAAAATTTGATCTTCAGGGAGCCCACAATGGCGAATATGCGCAGCGTCGCGATCACTGGAACCTCGACCGGCATCGGCTGGGGGGCGGCCAAGGTTCTTCTCGCCAACGGCTTCCGCGTCTTCGGCAGCGTGCGCAAAGCCGCCGATGCGCAGCGCCTGGCAGCCGAATTCGGCGAGAATTTCGTGCCGCTCCTGTTCGACGTGACGGACGAGGCCGCGGTCTATGCCGCGGCCGCGCAGGTGCGCGCGGCGCTCGCCGGCGAGACATTGGCGGGCCTGGTCAACAATGCCGGCATTTCGGTACCGGGCCCGCTTCTCGAATTGCCAATCGAAGACTTCCGCCGCCAGTTCGACGTCAATCTGATCGGCGTGGTGATGGTGACGCAGGCCTTCGCGCCGCTCCTCGGCACCGACCGCGAATTACGCGGCTTGCCCGGCCGCATCGTCAATATTTCATCGGTCGGCGGCCGCACCGCGACCCCGTTTCTTGCGCCTTATAATGCGTCGAAATTTGCGCTCGAAGGCCTGTCGGAAAGCCTGCGCCGCGAACTCTTGCTGTTCGGCATCGATGTTGTCGTCGTTGGGCCGGGCGCAGTGGTGACTGCGATTTGGGACAAGGCCGAGCAGCTCGATCTGTCGCCTTATCTCAAGACACCCTACGGCCCGGCTTTGGCAAAGCTGCGCGACTATATGTTCACGCTTGGCAAGAAGGGGCTGCCGCCGGAGCGTCTCGGCGAGGTGATCGCGCAGGCGCTGACAACGCCGAACCCGAAGACGCGCTACGCCGTGACGCCGCAGCCGGTGCAGGATTTTTTGGGACGCATGCTGCCCAAGCGCATGCTTGACCGTCTCATCGGCCGCCAGCTCGGCCTGCTCCCGGCGCTGCGCTAACACATCCACAATTCGCCCAACTCCTCTTGTCTAAAGACATCCGGCGGCGCTCAATCCGAACAATGGGCATCTCCACGTCATGGGGGCGTTCCAAATCCGGAGCATTTGGACATGCGCAGCCTTTTGGCGATGACGACCATCGCTTTCCTCGCGTTTTCCATTCTCGCCCAAGCCGTTCATGCGCAAGGCACGGGAATGGGCGGCGGACGGGGAAAGCGTCAGGCGCAGACGCAAGATTCAAAACAGGATAAGCCGGCCAAGGCCGACGAGCGGGCTTATCGCGATGCGCTCAAAAGCATCCCGGAAAAGAAAGTCGATCCTTGGGGAAATATGCGTTAGGCGCTAGGGTTCGGCGGCCGGCGCCGCGCGGACGCCTCATTCCGGAGTTTCAAGGCTGGCGCATCGGGACGAAGCATTCGACCGGGAGTAATTTGAATATGCGTGCTCCGATCGCGACAGCCGCCGTTGCGTTGTTCCTTGCGTCGTTCGCGCTTTGCGCGTCCGTCCTCGGCGCACAGGCGCAGGGGATGGGCCCGGCCAATGCACGGGCGCAGCAGGCGGCGCGCGAGGCGAAAGACAAGCCGCCGAAGGCAGACGAAGACGCCTACAAGAATGCGCTCAAGAGCGTTCCTACGCCGAAGAATACCGATCCGTGGGGCAACATGCGCGGCAGTTCCAGTAGCGGCCACTAGAGCAGCGACACCAGGCCGCCGCCGTGGCGCTCCAGGCGTCCGGCGATTTCAAGTTCGAGCAGAACCATCCGCACCACGCGCGGCGAGGATTGCGACAGCCGGATGAGATCGTCGATCGAGACCGGGGCAGGGCTCAACAATCCGACGATGCGCGCGCGTTCGTCGGCTTCCGGCTCCGTGCCGGGTTCGGGCTCGCGCAATTCGCCGTCGGACGAAGGCAATGGTAGCGGCTGACCCATAATCGGTTGCAGCACACTGATAATGTCGGCGGCTTCGGTGACCGGTGTCGCGCCCTGCTTGATCAGGCCGTTGGTGCCTTCGGCGCGCGGATCGAGCGGCGAGCCCGGCACGGCAAAGACTTCGCGGCCTTGCTCGGCCGCCAGACGCGCCGTGATCAGCGAGCCCGAGCGTTTCGCCGCCTCGACGATGACCACGCCGAGCGCGAGCCCGGAGATCAGCCGGTTGCGGCGGGGAAAATCATGCGCGCGCGGCTCCCAGCCGAGCGGCATTTCGGACAGCGCCGCGCCAGTCGGCAAAATGTCCTTGAGCAGGCTTTCGTGCTGCGGCGGATAGATCTTGTCCTGGCCGCCCGCCAGCACCGCGATCGTGCCGGTCGAGAGGCTTGAGCGATGCGCCGCCGCGTCGATCCCCCGCGCCAGCCCCGAGACGATGCCAAAGCCCGCTTCGCTCAAGCCCTGCACCAGAAGCTGCGTGATCTTGATCCCGGCGGCTGACGCATTGCGCGAGCCGACAATGGCGACCAGCGGCATGCTCAGCGCGGCGGCATGACCGCGGATCGACAGCAAAGGCGGCGCGTCGTCGATCATGGCGAGCCGTTGCGGATAATCCGGCTCGCCTGCGGCAACGATCGCGACGCCGAGCTTTTTCGCCGCCTCGATCTCGCGCTCAGCCTCGGCGCGCGAAGAGATTTTCGGTGCGCTGGCGCCGCCGCGCCGGGCGAGCGAAGGCAGCGCTTCCAGCGCCGAACGCGCTCCACCGAAGTGATTGACCAAAGCGCGGAACGTCCGCGGTCCAACGTTTTGGCTGCGTATCAGCCGCAGCCAATCGATCCGCTGCTCGTCGGTCAGGCGGAAGGTTTTTATTGTAGTGTCGTGCACGTGCTTGGCCTCGTGTCATTACAACATAGCAACGGAGTACATTCCCGGCCACGTGGTTCCTCGCCGTTCTTGCAGCCCTAGATTTAGATGACGTAGCATTGGAGGAAATCTAGCCGTGAGGCTTTGGGGTGGGGAAGAACGCTCTAATCGCCGCCTTGGTCGGTAGCATCGCCGCTTCGTTGGCGACGGCCGCCTATTCACAACGGCACCGCCCACATCAAGAATCCCCACCCACCCAACAGCAACCCGCACCCGAGCAGCGCGGCACCCCACAAGCGCCGTTTGTTGTCCAAATTCAACAAGCCGAACAAACAAAAGAAGAAGCCAAAACCGGCAGCGAGCACCGAGCTAATCAACGGGATGATAGTTGGTTCGCGGGCTGGAATCTTAGCGATCGAATAGCTGGCATTGCTAGCGCTGCCGCTCTCGCTCAATTTCTCGCTTTGATATGGACTGTTTTCATAATGGTCACCAATGGCCATCGCCAATTGCGGGCGTACGTATCCCCACATGATGCCGCAATCCTCGACGGCTCCATGCTCAATCCTCCTCAACCTCCACGTTTCAATGTTCCTGGGATACTTCTCAATTTCAAAAATTCCGGACAGACGCCCGCTTATAAAGTGGTTAGCTGGGCAAGAATTGAAATTGCTGAGACCATTAATGAAGACCGACTTGTCGCTCCGATCTTGGAGCAAAAGTTCACTACTACTCTCGGTCCGGGCGACGTGATGCCAAAGGCCTTGTGGTACGAGCGTCCCCTTACCGCCGGGGAAATAGCTGACATAGGAAGCGGCGCGCGGGCGATTTATTTGTATGGACGAATTGAATATAGAGATGCTTTTAAAAGACAGCGGCGCGCTAATTTCAGGTTCAGGTACAACGGTGCCTTTCCCCCTCCAGTGGGGGTAATCTTGAATCACTGCGAGCGAGGCAATAACGCCGATTAGTGTCCCCAAAACGAATGAACGACATCGGCGATTAATAGCGCTAACGTCAGACAATCGTACCAATCCCTTCTGGGGGTGGCTTTCCTCCTTTTGATTCGACGGCGCTTCATACGCGTACGCTCGGCCGAATTGCCGGAAACTGGCAACGCACGCTTTTTGATTCTGAAGTCTATCGAGCGCATGCGAGAAGCAAGCGCCAGACAAAAGGTCGCCACAACGCACCGATTTTAGAGCGGTGACGCAGGCAGCGTAGAAAGCCGATAAAATAAGGGTTTTTCGCTCACTTCCGACCCCCGAAAGGGGTCAGGCTTGTGGCGTTTGCGCCATAATACCGCGCGGTCCGACGTTCTGGCTACGGATAAGCCGCAGCCAATCGATCCGCTGCTCCTCGGTCAGCCGGAAGGACTCTTTTGCGATGTCGTGTTGTCCAAGGCCCCTGCTTGCGGCACCATGAAACGAAACCGCGAGACGAATCGATCCGGGCGTGCCTCATGCGAAGGGATGCGCGGGGCGCGGCCTGACGCCAAGAGGAAAAGAACAATGAACGGCAAATGCCCGAGCTGCGGACTTGCGATCAAGCCCATCTTGGAACGCGGGCCGATCGGAAACCTGGCATCGGGCTCAGTGATCTCGGGCTATGTCGCCATATGCCCGACGGCGGGGTGCAACATTATCCTCGGGGTATTTCCCGATCCCGACGCCATCGTTGAAGACGTCGTCAATAAGCTGGCTGAACAACAGCCGAAGCAAGACTGAAGTCTCGCTCGCGACGTCGTGTCACTCTTCTGTTGACATTTGTCGCCGTTTCAGTTACAATCGGCGCTCGAATCTCGCCCACGTGAAAGGACCTGCCGCGCAGGCATAGCGCGGCACGGGGGCGAGGGCGGCGCCCGCGGGCGGCATTGCAAACCGCTCCCGGGCAGCTTCGGGCATCAGCCTCCTGGCACTACAGACCAGGCCGCGAGGTGCTCGCTGGACTGGGACAGGTGAAGGCGGGTAACGCCCGCACAAACTGCGCACGCTTCTGCCCCAGGAATGGGGACGACTACAGGATCGGCGCTAATCCACGTCCCAGGAAGCATGGCCTGAGGCTGGGCCTTTGGGATGACGAGTCCCCTGGGTCAGAACCGTGGTGGAACGCCGATAGGCGTGCGCCTCCTGCTGGAGGCGCGGCCGTGCCAGCAGCACGGCAGGTTGAAGAGAGCGTCTGTCGGCGTTCCATATCCTTTCGCTTTTGCGTCCTTTTGCGATGTGGGCGAAGTGGCCGAAGCGCAGGTAAAAGCAGGCACCACCCCTTCTTTTCCTTGAGCGCGGCAGTTTTTCGCCTCTCAACGTGGCGGTCACCGCAAGCTCGAACGCCAATGCGCGCCGGGAACGGCGACGCTTATCCGTCCACATGTTGGTGCGGCGGGGTGAGTTCCGGCCAAAAATCGTTGCAAACCTGCCGCCAAAAACGCAAAGTGCCTCCGCTTGCGCCGTCACTTGGCCTTTGGTCCGCCGCAAGTCCGCCGGGGCGCGTGGGGTTCCGGCGTGTGGGTGTTTCCTCTGGGGAGGATGTATGGACGCAAGCCCGGCCAAGCGCTTTCGCGTCGTTCTGATCAAGCCGTCGCATTACGACCCGGATGGCTACGTCATCCAGTGGCTGCGCTCGACATTGCCCTCCAACAGCCTCGCCAGCGTTCATGGCCTGATCGAACAGTGCGCGCAGGAGCGCGCGCTCGGCCCCGATGTCGCGATCGAGGTCGAGGCTTGCGACGAGTGCAACACCGTCGTCGATGTCGAGAGCGTAACCAAACGAATCCGTGACGCCGGCGCCGGCATGGTCGGCCTGGTCGGCGTGCAGTCGAACCAGTTTCCGCGCGCGCTCGATCTCGCCCGCCGGTTCCGCGCCAAAGGCCTCACGGTGATGATAGGAGGCTTCCACGTGTCCGGCTGCATCGCCATGCTGCCGGTGCTGCCGGACGATTTGCAGGAAGCGCTCGATCTCGGCATCCTCCTTTACGCCGGCGAAGCCGAAGGCCGCATGGAAGAGGTGTTGCGCGACATTTATTCGGGGCAGGCCAAGCCGATCTACAAATATCTCAACGATCTGCCGGAAATGGCGGCGGCGGTTTTTCCGATCCTGCCGCGTTCGGTGGTCACCCGCGTTGCCGGGCATTATTCGAGCTTCGATGCCGGCCGCGGTTGCCCGTTCCAATGCTCGTTCTGCACCATCATCAATGTGCAGGGCCGCAAATCGCGCTACCGCACGCCCGACGATATCGAGGCCATCGTGCGCGCAAATGCGGAACAGGGCATTACGCGCTTCTTCATTACCGACGATAATTTCGCGCGCAACCGCAATTGGGAGCCGATCCTCGACCGGCTGATCGAATTGCGCGAGCGCGACAAGTTCAACATCAAGCTCTTGCTGCAAGTCGACACGCTGTGTCACCGCATCCCGAATTTCATCGAGAAGTCGGCGCGCGCCGGCTGCACCGCGATCTTCTTAGGGCTCGAGAACATCAATCCGGAATCCTTGATGGGCGCCAAGAAGCGCCAGAACAAGATCTGGGAATATCGCGACATGCTGCTCGCCTGGCGCAAGCAGCACGTGATGACCTATGCCGGCTATATTCTCGGCTTCCCGACCGACACGCCGGAATCGATCGCGCGCGATATCGAGATCATCAAGAAAGAGCTGCCGGTCGATATCCTCGAATTCTTCTATCTGACGCCGCTGCCGGGCTCCGAGGATCACAAGAACCTGTACATGAAGGGGGTGCCGATGGACCCCGACATGAACAAATACGATCTCGAACACGCCTGCACCGCGCATCCGATCATGTCCAAAGAGACCTGGACCCAGGTCTATGCCGATGCCTGGAAGCGCTATTACACCGATGCGCATGTCGAGACGATCATGCGGCGCGCCATCGCATCCGGCATCAACCGCACCAAGGTTCTCGACTCGCTGACCATCTTTTCCGGTGCAGCGCGGATCGAGGGCGTGCACCCGCTGCAATTCGGCTTCTTCCGGCGCAAGCTCCGCAAGCAGCGCCGCTCCGGCATGACCATGCTCAATCCGCTGATCTTCTATCCGTGGCGGGTGTTCGATTTCCTCAAAGTCTGCACGCAATGGGGCCGCCTGATCTGGCGCTATCGCCGCATCATGCGCAAAGTCGCCAAAGACCCGGCGGCGCAGACCTATTTCGACGAGGCGCTGCGGCCGCATACCGGCGCCGGCGAGACCGATCATTTTGTCGAAGTCTTTGCCGACAAGATCCCGCACACCCACGGTGCTCCGGTCATAGGCGCGCCCGTGGCCGGCGCGGTCATACCGGCCGAAGCGGCGGAATAACTAGGCCGCTTCCGCCTTCCGTCCGATCTTGCTTTCCGTGCCGTTGAGAATCCGCGTGATATTGGCGCGGTGCATGATCCAGAGCAGCGCCGCAAGCGCCAGGAACAAGGCTGCGAGCTGCCGATCTCCGTGCGCCCACAAGATTGCGGGCGTCGCAGCGCTGGCGATGAGAGCGGCGAGCGAGGAGTAACGCGATGCGAACGCGACACCGAGCCAGATGACGCAGAAGCCGAGAAGCGCGATCCAGGCGCCGAAGCCGAGGAGGAGGCCGATAAACGTCGCGACGCCTTTGCCGCCTTTGAAGCCGAGCCAGACCGGAAACAGATGGCCGATAAAGGCGCCCGCTGCGGCACAAAGCGCGGCATCACGGCCGAGAACCAAAGCGGCGACGACGACGGCAAAGGTGCCCTTGAGCATGTCGCCCAGAAGCGTCGCCGCGGCGAGCTTCTTATTGCCGGTGCGCAGCACATTGGTTGCGCCGATATTGCCCGATCCGACGCTGCGCAGGTCTTGGGTGCCGGCGAGGCGCGTGAGGATGATGCCGAACGGAATGGAGCCGCACAGATAGCCGAAGACGAGCGCTGCGAGATAAACCGGAAGTGGCGACCAATCGATCATCTGCGACATCGCGATCACTGTCTGTCATTCCGGCTTCGCCACCGCGCGGCGCCGCGGAACGGCCGAAAACTATACCGCGCGAGCCTTGCCGGCGCCGGCTTCGCGCGGCGCGAAACCCGCCGCGACGGCGTCGGCCTCGCTTGGATAGATGACGAGGTGCCTGAGTTTCTCGGCGGCGGCGCGCGCCAGCGCCGAAAGTCCCGGCGAGAACGTCTTTCGCCCGGTATCGCCGACGACGAAGCGAGTGGTGACATCCTCGTCGATATCGGCTTCGCAATAGACGCAGCGCAACCGGTGTCCGGCGTCGTGTCCGTCGATCACATAGAACTTGTTGGCGGCGTATTGGCTCTCGGCAGGATCGTGGGTGATGCAGTTCTTGTTGTGGCAATGCACGCCGGTGCCGATCGGCTGCACGTAAACCGGATGATCGGGCTTGGCGAAGCCGCCGGAGAATTTGTGCAGCGATTTGTTCTTGTGCAGGTGCAGCACCAGCGAGATCAGCGCCATGCGCACCGGCACGCCGTAGGCGGCCTGCTGGAAATAGACGGCGCGGCGGTCGGTGTCGAAGCTCGCATCCAGCTCGTTGACGCGCGGCAAAGGGTGCATGACGCTGGCGTCGGAATATTTGGCTTCGCCCAGGAATTTGGCGTCGATCTTCGGATAAGGCAGTTCCTTGCCGGTTGCCTTGTCGGTCCAGCGCTCCTTCTGGAAACGCGTGACATAGACCGCGTCGGTCTTCTTTGCGAGCAGCGCGGCATAATCGATGTCGGGCTCGGCATAGAGCGAGAGCTGATGCGGCTGGTTCGCGGTGACATAAAGTGCGTCGATCCGCCCGTCCGCCGATGGGCCGGACGAGTCCTTCGACACCATGCGGGTGTGAAACTCTTCGCGCAGCCTCCGGTCGACATGCGCCGGCAATTCCATGCCCGGCGCGGCCAGCGGATCGATGGTCGCGCCGAAGCGCGCCAGCGCATAGACGAAGGAATGGATGGTGCGGCTGCCTTTGAGGTCGCCGGAAATGGCGACCTTCATATTGCCGAGATTCTTGTTCTTGGCGCGCAGCGTGAACAGATCGCACAGTGTCTGGGTCGGATGCTCGTGCGCGCCGTCGCCGCCGTTGATGATAGGCACTTGCGAATATTCCGCCGCGAGCCGCGCCGCGCCGTCGCGCGGATGGCGGATGACGATGATGTCGGCGTAATTGGAAATCACGCGGATGGTGTCGGCGAGACTTTCGCCCTTGGCGGCAGAACTCACCGCCGGGTCGGCGCTGGTGATATTGGCGCCGCCGAGCCGCAACATGGCGCTTTCGAACGACAGCCGCGTGCGGGTGGAAGGCTCGTAGAACAGGCTCGCGAGAATGAATTTCGAGGCAAGGTCGGTCGAGCGCGCGACGCGGTAGGGGAGGTGGTCCTCGGCGAGTTCCTTCAAAAACCCCTGGGCGACCTCGAAGATCGTTTCGATCTCCTTATTGGTGAGGTCGTTGATCGAGACGACGTGGCGCGTCTGCGGCTGGGTTTTGCTCATTAAAGCGCTGCTATAGGCCGAATGGGCGCAGTCGGGCAAGCCCGCTTTGGCGGTGGATGGAAGTGATGCACCGGAATCGTCGCCTTTTCGTTCGTGCTAGGATTGTGACACCCACAACAAGCCCGCAAGGGGGCTCGCGACTATGGCCATCCGCTCGCGTTTCGATACGCACGAGGTGTTCAACCAGTCACCGCCTTACGAGAACGTCGATCTGTTCTTGAGCGACGCACCCCTTGTCGGGGCGGTCAAGGCCAATGATGGCGCGGGCGATTTGGCGGCAGATATGGCCGCCTTATCGGCGTTCGGCAAAGCCTGGGGCACGTCGGAGCGCTTTGCGCTGGCGCGGCAGGCCAACGAGAACACGCCGAAGCTGAAAACCTTCGACCCCAAGGGTTTTCGCTCCGACACCGTCGAGTTTCATCCGGCCTATCACGGCTTCATGCAGGACAGCGTCGCCGCGGGTCTGCACGCCTCGACGTGGACCGAGAACGGCGAGCGCGCCGCGCCTCCCGCCGAAGTCTTGCGCAGCGCGCGTTTCTACATGGCGGCCCAAGTCGAGACCGGGCATCTGTGTCCGATCACCATGACGCGCGCCGCGCTGGCGCCGCTTGCTGCTGCGCCCGCGCTCATCGCCAAGATCGCGCCGCAAGTCGCGTCGCCCCGCTACGATCCGGCGTTCCGGCCATGGTGGGAAAAATCCGGCATGACGCTCGGCATGGGCATGACCGAGAAACAGGGCGGCACCGATGTGCGCGCCAACACCAGCGTAGCCACGCAAGATACCGGTGCTTTTTCCGGCGATGCTTATTCCATCGTCGGCCACAAATGGTTCATGTCGGCGCCGATGAGCGACGCGTTTCTGGTCTTGGCGCAAGCGCCGGCCGGGCTCACTTGTTTTCTGATGCCGCGTTTTCGGCCGGACGGCTCGATCAATGCGCTGCGGTTTCAGCGGCTCAAGGACAAGCTCGGCAACCGCTCCAATGCGTCGAGCGAAGTGGAATTCACGGACGCCTTCGCCTGGCGCGTCGGCGACGAAGGCGCTGGCATCCGCACCATCCTGCAGATGGTGCAACTGACGCGGCTCGATTGCGCGGTGGCGTCCGCCGGCCTGATGCGCATGGCGCTGGTGCAAGCCGTGCACCATTGCCGGCACCGCAATGTGTTCGGCAAACGCCTCATCGAGCAGCCAATGATGCGCGCGGTGCTGGCGGACATGGCGCTCGATGTCGAAGCGGCGGTGGCGCTGGTCTTTCGTCTGTCGCGCGCGCTCGACCAAGCCTCCGGCGATCCGCGCGAGGCCGCTTATGCGCGGCTGATGACGCCTGCGACGAAATTCTGGGTCTGCAAGCTCGCGCCGGGCTTCGTCTTCGAGGCGATGGAGTCGCTTGGCGGCAACGGCTATGTCGAGGAAAGCATCCTGCCGCGGCTTTATCGCGAAGGGCCGGTCAATGCCATCTGGGAAGGCTCCGGCAATGTCATGTGCCTCGATGTATTGCGGGCGCTGAAAGGCAAAGACGAAGCCGATTTGTTTGCCGGCTTGATGCGTAAGGCGGGTGTTAGTAACGGCACGGAAAGTCCACAATCGAGCGACGAGGCCGACGCGCGCCGCTTGGTGCAACTGCTCGCGCTCACCGCCGCCGGCGCAGCGCTCAAACAAAGCGCGCCGTCTGTGATCGCCGGCACATTTCTCAAGACACGCGTCGAAAACATCCACGGTGTGTTTTACGGCACGTCCGGACTCGATTCACAAACAGTTGATCTTTTGCTTCAGCGCGTCTTGCCGGAAGTTTAAGCATAGCATGTTTACGGGTTTTCTGCGCACGACCGCGATTGCGCCGCCCGGGAATAAATTTCCCGAACTCTGAATCAATCGCACGCAGACGTGCCATGCGTGGCCGGTCACTCGCCGCGTATGATTTAAAAGACTATCTCACAGCCGCAGCAAAGACTGCGCTTCGCTCTCCTCGAAGAAGGGAACAATATAAATGTCGAAAATTCACTCGGGCCGAATTTTCAAAGGCGGTGTGATGGCGGCGATCGCTGTTGCGGCTTCGCTCGCAGCCACGGCTTCCGGCTCCGCCGCAACGCGTCACGTGGTTCGCGCGGCACAGCCACGAACACCGGCCTACTATAATTATGTGCCGGCCCAGATCGACGCTCCCGGACTGACGGCCGGTCAGCTTGGGCGGCGCACCGATCCTGTGCTCGTGGCGCCGGGCGGCTATGGTCCGCCCGATCCGGCAAGCTGCGGCGGCTTCCACTGCTGACGCAGCCACAAGGTTGATCGAAATTTGAGGCGCCGGAGCGCGAGCTCACGGCGCCTCAATCGGTCCGCGCGTGAGGCGATCGAGCGCGCCCTGCAGAATGAAGGTCGCGGCATGCTGGTCGATCACGGCCTTGCGCTTGGCTCGGCTCGCGTCGGCTTCGATCAGCGCGCGCTCGACGGCGGCCGTCGACAGCCGTTCGTCCCACAGCGCGATCGGCAGTTCGGTGAGTTGCGCAAGATTGCGGGCAAAGGCGCGCGTCGATTGCGCGCGCGGCCCTTCGCTGCCGTCCATATTGATCGGCAGACCGAGCACCAGCGCCACGGCTTTGCGCTCGGCGGCGAGTTCGAGAATACGCTTGGCATCGGGTTGAAAGCGCACGCGGGCGATGGTTTCGACGGGCGCTGCGACCCGCCGATCCGGATCGCTCGCCGCGACGCCGATGGTCTTGGTGCCGAGATCGAGGCCGATGAGTGCGCCACGTTGCGGCAACAGCGCAGCGGCGTCAGTGAGCGCGAGAACCGGCATTCGCGACCTTTCCTAAAGCGGCCTTTTCGATCGACGCGGCCGCGCGTATCTTGTGTCCACAACGCGCATTGCCGTCGCGCGAATTCCGGTCACCCACAAGGTCCGTCATGCAGATCACCTGGTATGGCCATTCCGCTTTTCGTCTCGATTTCGCCGGCCTTGCGGTTCTGATCGATCCGTTCTTCACCGGCAACCCCGCCTTCGTCTCCGACAAGGCTGCCGCGATCAAGGGGGTCACGCATATTGTCCTCACGCACGGCCACGGCGATCACGTCGGCGATACGCTCGATATCGCCAAAAGCAACGGCGCCACCGTCACCACGAACTACGACCTCGGCATGTGGCTCATGTCAAAGGGGCTGGAAAAGCTCAACCCGATGAATACCGGCGGCACCACCGATCTCGGCGCCTTTACTGTCACCTTGGTGCGCGCCGACCATTCCTCCGGAGACATCACCAACGGCATGCCGATCTATCTCGGCAATCCGTGCGGCGTCATCATCAAGGCCAAGGGCGAGCCCACGGTCTATCACCTTGGCGACACCGACATCTTCTCCGACATGGCGCTGATCGCCGAGATCCATCAGCCGAAAATCGCTTTTGTACCGATCGGCGATCGCTTCACCATGAGTCCGGCAACGGCGGCGCTGGCGGTGAAGCGCTTCCTCAAAGTCGAAACCGTCGTGCCGTGCCATTATGGCTCGTTTCCGTTCATCGAGCCCAACGCGGATAAATTTCTCGCCGAGATGAAGGGGCACTCGACCAAAGTCGTCGTGCCGGAAAAGGGCAAGGCATTTGCGGTATAATTCTGTCCGGGAGCTCGCATGCGGTTCATCTCATCTGTTCTCGCAACAACGCTGACGCTGATCATGTCCCATATGGCCACTTCGCGGGCGGCAACGGCCGCCGACATCAACGTCGTCAGCGGTGGTGCCTTCAAACAGGTGCTGTCCGCTCTTGTCGCGCAGTACGAGAAGGAGACCGGCAACAAGGTTGCCGTGACCTACCAGACGGTCGGGCAGCACGTGGCGCTGATCAAGGACGGCAAGGAAGAATTCGACGTCGCCGTGCTGACGCCGGAGGCGATCGACGGGCTTGCCAAGGACGGCAAGGTCGCGCCTGGCACGCGCGCCGACCTCGCCAAGGTCGGCGTCGGTGTCGTGGTCAAATCAGGCGCGACGCTGCCGGACATCTCGACCGACGAGGCGTTCAAGCGCGCGCTGTTATCGGCCAAATCGGTCGCCTATATCGATCCCAAGGCCGGCGGCTCGAGCGGCATCTATGTCGACGGCCTGCTCAAGCGGCTGGGCATTGCCGACGCGATCCAGACTAAAGCGGTCCTGGTGCAGGGCGGGGCGGTCGCCGATCACGTCGCCGATGGCGAAGCTGAAATCGGCGTCCACCAGATCAGCGAGATCCTGCCGGTTGCCGGTGTGACCCTGGTCGGCCCGCTGCCGGCCGACATCCAGAATTACACCACCTATGCCGCGGGTGTCGGCGCGGCAGCCAAAGACGCCGCCGCGGCCAGGGACTTCGTCCGCTTCCTGTCCGGCTCGCACGCCTTGCCGATCATCAAGGCCAAGGGGATGGAGCCGGCATCCTAGGTCGCAAAAAAACAGCGCCCGGCGAGGCCGGGCGCTGATTGGCCGACCGCAGATTGCGGCCGGATGGACTTTGGCCGCTTTAGTGCTTCGCCTGTTCCCAAGCGATCCGCGGAATGTCGCCGCGAGTAATGCCGATATCGGCAAGCTCACGGTCGCTGAGATGGGACAGTTCGTCCACGGCAACGCCATAGCGCTTCCAGGACTTGAAGAAGCCGATGATGGACAACAACATGTTCTTGTTCCTTCCTTTTTTGAGCGTCGACCCCGTGGGCCGGCACCAGAATCGGAACTGAATATAGGCATCGATGGTGCATCGCAAAATAATTCTGCTGCAGTGCAGCTACGCGGCTATCGCATATAGACAGCAACGATCTCTAAAGACCTGTGGTAAATTTGTGAGATGTGGTGAGAAAAAGCTGAATAAAACCAGCAATTGTCATGTGTATGACGCATTACCGGGGTGGTGAGGGCTCTTCGACGGTACGCGGGGCGGCTCAAACGCTCAAATCACGGTAAAAATTGTTCCAATTGCCGTCTTTGATGCGCTGCTTGCCCGAGTTCCGCCCGCCGTTGATCCTTTATGCGCCGCTTTTGCAGGCTGCAATCCGCCTCGGTGTCAAAGTTTGCGTCGGGGGAGATTCCCATGGGGACCGCTTTTGATCACCGCAGAAGTGCGGAAGAGTGCGTTGCGATGGCGCGGTTGTCTGACGACAACGGCGACAAGGCGTTATGGCTTGCCTTGGCGCAGTCGTGGGTCAAGCTTGCCGAGCACGTCTCACGTATTGAGACGGATGCCGCACTTCAAGACGAGCCGCCTGAGGAGGAAGGAGAAGTCTACGCTTCCTAGCGGGCGCGATCGTACAGCCTTTCGTCGCTGGCTCAGGCCGGCCGGCATAGCCGGCCTGAGTTCGCTCTCTCAGCGGTAATGATTGGACCTCAATCGGCCGCGGCTCTTATCGGCCGCGACTGTCAGTGATCGTGATTGTCATGGTCGTGACCGTCACTGACCGTGGCTTGCGAGGACGGTCTGGCAAGTCTTGCTGATCTTTCCACGATTGGCTTGCAGGCAGCCGAGAATGCCGAGCACGTCGTTCGGGTTCACCTGCAATTGCACCTGGCAAAACTTGATCACATCCGGATGGCAGGCCGCGCGTTCCTGCTCGTTGCCTTGCCCCATGCCGCCGGGCACCGGCGGCGGCTGCGGCGGCAGGTTCTGAGCGGAAGCAGCCGCACCGGCGGCGAGTGAAGCGGCAACGATCAAGCAGGATATGCGCAACATGGTCCTCCCTTTCGGGCTTTAAGCCCGTGCCGTGACGTCGTTTTATCCCACACTTTATCGACACTGTCGCGGCTACGAACAGGGCAAAGTGGTTTCCCAATACGGTTGTGCAGACTTTTTTGCCGGCAAAATGCAGTGCAGCAAATCGCGCGCAACCACGGCCTGTGCCGGCGCCTTAAAGCTTTGCTGGGATATTGGTGGGCACACTCGCAACTGGCCTTTCTCGCGCACGCGCGGGCACCCTTGCTTGTGTGCAGGCCCTGGCGATACATCTCGCCGCAAGACTGGTTTTAAAGGGCGATTAGCTCAGTTGGTAGAGCGTCTGCTTTACACGCAGAATGTCGGCGGTTCGAGTCCGTCATCGCCCACCAGCCTATGCAAGCGAAGCGCCGCGTAGGCTGCCGCACCTAGCCTGTCTTCAGGCGAAGGCGGGCTCTCACGCTTGCTCCGGCTCGGCGAGCGAGCTCTTTCTCAAGCCGGGTCCTGCGCTCCGATAGAAACATCACCGTAGTGTCGTGATGCTGACTTCGCGCGATGCGATGTTCGCCAGATGATGCGCGTCGCATCGGCCGACGAATTATGGACGCCAAAAAACCTCGCCCGCGGCCTCGCAGTTCTCCGACTGCAATGGCGCGCGGGCGGTGAGTGGCGCACGGAGGATCCGCGTGGCGAATCCGCCGACAGCGAGCAATCAGACGGCTTCTTTGAGTTCCTTGGAAGCGCGGAAGGCCACTTTTTTGCTAGCCTTGATCTGAATCGGTTGGCCGGTTGCGGGATTACGTCCCATGCGCGCGGCGCGCTTGCGCACCTGAAGGATGCCGAGGCCGCCAATGCGGATGCGCTCGCCCTTCTTCAGATGCTTGACGATATTGCCGACAAAGCCGCCGAGGATCGCTTCAGCTTGCTTCTTCGAAAGCTCGTTGTCCTCCGCGAGGCTCGCGGCGAGATGTTTCAAAGTAACGGTAGTCGCGGTTGCCTTACTTGCCATTAGACCCTCCTCAATGAAGCGGTTTGCGTGAAAAAAGCGCCGCTCAGTGCGAAGCAGTTAAACGATTCGGCTGCGGCTGACCACGCTTGTTTTGCCGATTCCACCGATGTTTTCTGCATCAGGAGGGTGTTTGAGGGCGCTTCATGGCAAGGATATGACGCCTTTGAAAGCGCCATGAAAGCCCGATGAATGGCCCAAATTCCTTGACTTGCGGCCGTGCCGGCCTTAATTCCACGCCTCGCCCGCGGGGGCGTAGCTCAGTTGGTTAGAGCGTCGGCCTGTCACGCCGAAGGTCGCGGGTTCGAGTCCCGTCGCTCCCGCCATTTCAAAGACTTAGCTCGATTTCTGCATAGATTGGATGGGCCCTCCCGCGGACCCGTTCGGGCCGCGGCGTGACCCTGTTTGGTGCGGACGAATCCGGGGCCGCTTACCCCCGATAGATCGGGGCCGGCTGGGCAAAGAAGCTCCCCAGGATGTGGTAAACCAGCGCATAATTCTTCTGTTGGAAACTCGCATGCGAGATGCCGGGCATCACGGCAAAGTGCTTGTCCGGGTTGGGCAGCTTGGCGAAAAAGGCCACCAGATCCTCGAAACTGGCGATCCCGTCCCATTGGCCGCGCATGATCAGGGTCGGCACCGTGATCTTTTCCGGGTCGATCACCGGCAGGTTTGAGCACATATCGACATAAGTTCCGGTCGGCACCGAGTCATCGAGCGCGGTGACGGCGTCGGCGAAA
>Ga0210396_10000530_pt1 | contig 49707 bp, 41 predicted proteins | sample IncBWH17OmetaG_FD_155466 | JGI IMG/M metagenome (GOLD analysis project Ga0210396, IMG submission 155466) | Forest soil microbial communities from Barre Woods Harvard Forest LTER site, Petersham, Massachusetts, United States - Inc-BW-H-17-O ... | reverse complement strand
GAAAGGTCTGGAAATCTTGTGTGAAATAGCGCCGTCGGTTCCGGACGTTGTTCGGGGAGATTTCAACCGGGTCCGCCAGGTGGTGATTAACCTCGTCGGGAACGCCATTAAATTCACGGCGCAGGGCGAAGTGATGTTGAAGATTCACGTCGAAGCCGAGGAGGGCGAGGACCGAATCCTGCATTTCACGGTATCGGACACGGGGATTGGAATTCCCGCCGAGAAGCAGGCATTAATTTTTCAGCCTTTTTCGCAGGCGGATGCCTCGACGACGCGAAAATATGGCGGAACGGGTCTGGGATTGACGATCTCGAAACGCCTTGTGAGTTTGATGGGCGGAACCATGTGGGTAGAAAGCCAAGCAGGGCGCGGGGCCCATTTTCACTTCACCGCCCGGCTTAAGAAGTCAGAAAAACCGGTGGCAGCCGGAACGATTGCCCCAACTCTGTCATTGCAGGGCGTGAAAGCTCTAATTGTGGATGATAACCATACCAACCGGCGTGTTCTGGAGGGAATGATGAGGCGCTGGGAAATGAAGACAGCCTCCGTGGAAGATGGAGAAGAAGCGCTACTGCAACTTACTGCAGCCCACAACACCGGAGATCCGATTGCGCTGGTCCTGACCGACATGCACATGCCGAAGATAGACGGTTTTACATTCATAGAACGAATCCGGCAACAGCGCGAATTGTCGACGGCCATCATCATGATGCTCACTTCGGCGGGCCATCGAGGGGATGGGGCCCGCTGCCATGAGCTTGGGGTGGCCGCATATCTGTTGAAGCCGGTGCGGCAATCCGAGTTACGCGAGGCGATTGTGCGAGTGCTGGGAGCCCCGGCACAAGAAGGCGTAATTCCACTGGTCACGCGGTACTCGTTGCAGGATTCTCGCGTTTTCCCAACCGTCTTGTCGGTGCTGGTGGTGGAGGACAATACCGTGAATCAACTCCTCGCGACCCGATTGCTGGAAAAGCGCGGACATCGCGTGGTCATGACCGCGAACGGCCGTGAGGCGCTGCAAGCGCTCGCAAAAGACAAGTTCGACCTCGTCTTGATGGACGTGCAAATGCCGGAGATGGACGGACTTCAGGCGACCCGTTTGCTCCGCGAGAGGGAAAAGGAGAAACAGGATGGATTCCGCCAGCCCGTCATCGCCCTGACCGCCCACGCCATGAAAGGCGATCAGGAGCGCTGCATCGCGGCCGGGATGGACGGCTACCTCACCAAGCCGATCCTGGCGCCGGAGCTTGACGCGATTCTGGAAACTTTTGTGACTCGGCGGGCTTCCGAGACGAAAACGCCCGAGGTCGTCGAGTTAAGGAAATGAACAGGCAGGGGGCGGCGAGGACTGAGGAGAGACTAGGAAGGGGGTGGGCCGCCATGCGGTTTCCTGCCGTGCCCGCAAGAGGGACGCGATTCGCCGCGGCGTGTGCACCCGCAAGCCGGACCCTACCAAACTGTAGCTACATTCATTTAGTTCGCGCGGGCTATGTGCATGAATTTGTGATCCTTCCGGGCTTTTTCTGCCGCCCACCGACGTTTGTCAATGAAGTAACCTTGCGTTGAAAGTTTGCGCAAGCCATCGAGTATTCCCCTTGCTTGGCCGAAGGTTAAAGTGCAAAAATTAGAATAGAGTCTGGTGGAAGATTTACGTTCCACGGCCTGGCGGGTATCGCGCCGGGGAGTTCACATGAAAGATCCAAAAAAACAAGAAAACCGCGGGGACGTGTCGGCCAGCAACAAGGCTGCGACAGAGGTCATGGAACGGCGATCGGCCCCTCGTCAGCATTTCGTTGCCGATGTGCAGGTCATCGAGGTCGCGTCGGGGGTCAGGCTCTCAGCTCGTGTTTGCGATCTGGTACTGCAGGGATGCTATGTCGATACGCTAAGACCATTCCCGGTTGGGACGCTGGTCCGCATTCGATTGCAGAAAGGCGATACAACCATTGAGCCGAGTGGCAAGGTGGTGTATCAGTCGCCCGGCCTGGGAATGGGGATTGCCTTCCACGACCTGACGCCGGAAAGCCAAGCCGCACTAGAGAAGTGGGTTTCAGGAGCGCCCGGACCGCATGGCACGATAGAGACATTCATGTCCTCGATGGAGCGTGACCTGCCCCCTGCATTGCTGCGGCTGCCCTCGAATGAATTGGTTGAACTGATCCAACTACTGGTAAAGAAGGGCATCTTGACCAAGCCCGAAGCGGTTAAGCTGCTGAAGTTGCCGTTGGACGAATAGCAGAGCAGTTTCCCTCCGGTTAATTTCACTCGCCACGTCTCGCGCGTTGTAAGAGCCTCATCGCTTCAGAATCTGAATGAGATTGCTGTAATCATCGGTCCAGGGGCGGATGGCCCGCACAGAGCCGGCTTGCCCAACATCTCCGCGCCCTGCCGCATGGGACTGCGGGAGATTGTCTCCTTCTGAAACCAGAACCCATTCGCTGGCAGAGGTTGCCCGCCCATCCCCTACGGAATGAACCGGAATTGCATGAAGACCAAGGCGTCTCGCCGCTGCGAACACTGCAGGCGTCAAGTCGAGATAGCTATTGGTAATGTGAATGGCCAGAATTCCGGATGGTTTTTTTAAATGACTCAAGTAAACTCCAAACGCTTCCAGAGTTAAAAGGTGCACGGGAATGGCATCTCCGCTGAACGCATCAATCACTAAAACGTCAAAATCCTGCTGCTGATGCTGCTCTAATTCTTTTTCGAGGGAGAGGCGGGCGTCTCCCGGAATCACTTCGATTCGCGCAGAGGAATCGCTTAGAAAGGTAAAGTATCGCCGATCGCTGGCAATGCGAATGACCTCGGGATTGATTTCATAGAAACGAAAAGTGTCACCCGGCTTACCATAGGCGGCAATCGTGCCAACCCCGAGCCCCACAACTCCGATTCGAAGATTTGAGTGAAGAGACGAGGCCAGCGCTTCTGCTTGAAGCATTGCGAGTCCAACACCGCTTGCGGGGCCATAATAAACCGTCGGTGTTTTGCGATCATCCACCGCGCGTAGCTGGCATCCGTGTACGATGCGGCCATGCCTTTCGCAATAGGCAGCCCGGGCTGGATCGTCCATGTTCTGCGGCACAACCGTAAGAACTCCATAAAAGCTTCGAGAAACTGATATGGCATTGGCGACATGTGCAAAAGCCGTGCCGCCAAGCACACTAGCAGCCATGAACAACGCCACCCCACAGTACACCGGAATGGCCTTGGCCCGAGCCGCAGGCGAGCCTTTCCTGTTCCGATTGCCGAGCACGTACGCCAGTAAAATCAGGGCAACCAGGGCCGAAAGGTGGGCGCCTGGTTTATTGGACTGGGTGATCGTGAGCGTCGAACTCTCTGGAAGCAACGACGCCACGGCGACGACCAAAACAGGCGTTCCAAGCTTGCTGTGGTAGAGCCATGACTCCTTGTCTCGAATCAGAATGATGAGAAGCAAAAGAGCCGCCAGCCACAACCCCATCTGATATTCCCAGAATCCCTTGAAGATGTGAGGCGCCACCAGTGCGACGAAAATTCCCCCGAGCGCTCCACCTGCCGCAATCGTCAGATAAAATGAAGTCAGATAGCGTGGCGGCGGCTTGGAGTGCGCGAGTTCACCATTGCACACCATGCAGGTGACAAAAAGGGCCGCCGCGTAGATCGCGATCTGGGCCAATAGGCTTCCCACTACGCCGTCGTACAAGACAAAACAGGCGGCCCACATTGCCGCTCCGAATGCCAGATGAAACCAATTTCGCGAGTACCAGCGCTCGTGCTCGAAACAAATCACAAACGTGATCAGGTAAATCCCGAGCGGCAGAATCCAAAGCAACGGCACGACGCCGATGTCCTGGCAGATTTGGTTCGTCGTGGCCAGGAACAAGATTGAAGCGCACGCGGAGAGGCTCAACCATAAGAGATAGCTGCCCTTGCCGGGCTGCTCGACCTCGTTGCCTCCGGCGGAAATGTCCGGTTGCAAGACTTCTCTTGCTTGCCTGCTCGCCCGCAACGCGTTATAGACGCAGCTCGCGGCAAACACAAAATACGCAATGGACCAGAGCCACGCTTGCGATTTCACGGTCAAAAGAGTTTCGAGAAGCGCCGGGAATGCCAACAGTGAGAGGAAAGAACCCAGGTTCGAAAGCGAATACAGCCGGTAGGGTGAACCGTCTCCGTAAACTCTCCAGTACCACGATTGCAGCAGCGGCCCGGTAGTTGAGAGGACAAAGAAAGGCAAACCGACGCTGATGCCGAGCACCCACACGATCTGCGCGACCGGAGAACCGTCGCCATGCGGCTTCCAGCCGGGACCAGGGGTGATTGGGGAACCCCAGATCACCGCCAAATATCCCAGCAAGAGCAATGAAGTCAACACCACGGCGCAGTGGAGCAACGTTTGCGCAGGAGCCTTCAGGCGGCTGCCAAGCCAATGCGCATACGCATAGCCTCCGAGCAGCAGCACTTGAAAAAACAGCATGCAGGTGGTCCACACGGCCGCAGCCCCGCCAAACCAAGGCAGAATGTACTTGCCAAGTAACAGTTGAACCCAGAACAGAAGGAAAGCGCTTAGAAAAATTGTGATTCCAAATGAGGTCCTGCGAGGTTGTGGGCTCACGGCCACAGTTCAGCGTAACAAACTATCTATTCTGCTTCACCAATGGATCGCATTGTGGTTCCTCTCGAACACTCCAGGGAACGCTTCACATAGCTGCCTTGGGAAACGAACGTGTTCCGCTTATTTTGAAGACCGCGTAGTGTAGCTGAAACCCGCATACGCCAGGTAAGCCCCGATGAGAAGCAGGAAGGCGGCGTAAAAGCTCGGATGCTGATCAAAGCCAAGCCCCGTGATGAAGATCCGAGATTCCGTCTCTGGCGATAGGATCAATAAAAGTGCGCCTTTGATCAGGCTTGCCCAACCGAAGAGCGTCACGAGAACCGGCAGGGCGCCGCCGGACCACACGTTATGCGCCAGAACGATGGCCAGCCCGGCGGTAATTCCGAGCAGCCCAGCGATGTAGAGCAGCGGAGGGTCTCGAAGGATCGCCTTCATAATTTCTACGGTCGCTTGCGCGTGCGCGAAAATAGAGATCGAGATAGCGATGCAGTAGAGCCCGAGAAGCTTGGCAAGAAACGATGTACGGGGCGGCGTGATTTCCTCCACTACGAATCAAACCAGCCAAATTTCGAAATCAGCGCGAACTTGCCATACTTGGCTCTGACATGTGCATCGTACGCTTCTCCAGCCCTCGACTCAATGAAACGCCATTTGGGTGAAGCGGATGCCAAGGACATCGCGCGAAGGCCAAGCTCAGGCAGTCTTGGCAAAACCGTAAAGAGTGGCGGGGTTTTCGACGAGAATGCGATGGCGCGTCGCTTCGCTCGGCGCCCATTGCGAGAGCAAGTCGAACAGTATGGCGTCGTCCGGCTTGTTGGTTTCGGTCGGGTGCGGCCAGTTGCTCCCCCACACCATGCGCTCCGGTGCGGCCTGCACATAGGCCTGGGCGACCTTGCTCACATCGGCGTACGCCGGCGGGCCGTCCTTGGTATTGTCAAACGTCACCGAAAGCTTGACCCAGGTGCGGCCTTTATCGACCAGCTTGCGAATGAGAGGATAGGCCGGGTGTTTCATACCCATGGGCTGCGGGATGTGCCCCATATGATCGAATACGATGATCGAAGGAAGACGCATCCACAAATCCTCGGCCGCGACGATCTGGTCGGCGTCCATATTGATTTGAACGTGCCAGCCAAGCGAGTTGATGCGTTTTGAAAGGGGTTCGATCATTTCCAGCGTGGTCACCGCAGCGGCGACGGGGGCGGACAGGGAGAACCGGATTCCGCGAATTCCGCCGCGCGCCAATTTTTCTAGCTCAGCATCGGTAATGTCAGGGTGAATGACCGCAACGCCTCGGGCATTAGCTCCCAGTTGCGCTATGGCGTCGAGGGTGACGCGGTTGTCGGTGGCGTAAGGCCGCGGCGTTACGATCACGTCCCGCGTCGTGCCGATCCGTTTCTGAAGCAAGCGGTAGTCCGCCAAAGTTGAGTTTGGTTCCGCTCCGCTCTTCGGGGCGGGAAACCTGGCGGTATCGTAAATGTGATGGTGGCAATCGCAGGCGAGCGGCGGGGCTTTGAGCTTGGGCAATTCGGTGCCGGTCGAATTGGGCACCGCAACTTGCGCGTGACTGACGCGCGCATCGAAAAGTCCTGCCGCGCCGAAAGCCGCAAGGCTGGCCCCATGGAGAAGTGTGCGCCGTCCGATCTTGCGCTCGCTCATCGCGTTACCCCCTGTGAGATTGGGGAGTTCTCTTCTACCGCCCGTCCTCGCGCCGGATTCTTTGTAATCCGTGATTCACGATTCGGCCCAATTTCTGAGGCATCGTACGCTTCTACCACTCCAGCCGCAACGAATTTGCAACCGCAGCACGCCTTGACGTGGAGGCGCCGCCGGGCAAGTCCTGAATAAAATTCTTGCCGCCAAATGAACTTGTAACCTGTTCGCAGTTTCCCTGAGTGCAGCAAACTCTGCGCCAGTCTACAATGCCGGGGCCATGAAATTGTCGAGGACTGTCCGGGTACTGCTGGCGCTGGCTTCCGGCGCTGCGCTGGCGATGGCCTATCCGGCCTTTAATATCCCACTTCTGGGATGGATCGCGCCGGCGCTGTTGATCGTCGCGGTCCTGGGCGAGCGGCCGGGATTCGCATTCCTTTTGGGATGGTTGCAGGGCGCGGCGTATTTCGGACTGAGCTTGCCGTGGTTTTACACCGTGATGCGGCAGTACGGGCCTCTTCCAGTGATTCAGGCGGGAGCCGTATTCGCGCTGGTCATCGTGGCGACGTCGCTGTTTCACGGGGCCTTCGCCGCGGCGATTGCCTGGCTCGGAAAATCCGCGCCGGAGAGGGCCTGCCTCGCGGCGCCGTTTGTCTGGGTATCGATGGAATTTGCGATGGCGCATTTGCCCGCCATCGGATTTCCCTGGAATCTGCTGGGATATGTGGCGGCGGGAAATCTGGTATTCGTGCAACTGACGGCGATCACCGGTATTTTTGGCCTCTCGCTGCTGGTCGCGTCTTACAGCGCGCTGGCGGCCTGGACATTTCTGCAAATGTCGAGGGGCAAGCAGGCCGGCTCGCCGGTGTGGATTGGCGCCAATGCCGCGTTGATCGTGATTGCTCTCGCGGGCCCTCGCTTTGTTCCGCAGGTTCGCGGCGATCGCGTTGCTCATTTGGTGCAAACGAACTTTCCCGTGTCTAACGGCTATCCTTCGAATTGGATGCAGGTTCACCTGGCGGATATGGATCAGCTGGAACAGATCAGCATCTCGGCAGCGCAAAAAAATCCCGGCATCGTGGTGTGGCCGGAAGTTCCCGCCCCGTTTTCCCTGCAGGATGGAAATTTTCTTGCGCGCGCGCAGCGCATCGCACGCGGCGCCGGCAGCGGCTTTTTAGTAGGCGTGATTGATTGGAAGCCGCTGGCCGGCGGCGGTCTCGGCGCGAACAATAGCGCCGTTCTCCTCGGTCCGAATGGCGCGCAGGAATTCATCTACGACAAAATTCATCTCGTGCCCTTTAGCGAATATGTGCCGTGGAGAAAATGGCTCTTCTTTGCCAGAGATTTGACAGGGCTCATCGGCGATTTTCAACACGGCTCGCAATACAAAGTGGGAAACCTTTCCGGCGGCCCGTTCAGCGTCTACATTTGCTACGAAGCGATTTTCCCGAATGAAGTCCGCCGCTTCACGCTCGCCGGCGCGCAACTCTTCGTGAATATCTCGGACGACGGCTGGTTCGGAGGGTCAGGCGCCCCGGCACAGCATCTGGCCATGGCGCGTGTGCGAGCGGTGGAGAACCGGCGCTGGCTGCTGCGCGACACGAACGACGGAATCACAGTTTCCGTGGATCCTTACGGCCGCATCGCGGCGCGACTGCCCGAGCATATTCGCGGAGAGTTGGATGCTCCGTACGCGTTTCGCGCGGGCCTGACGCCGTATGCGCGCTGGGGCGACTGGCTGGCCTGGCTGTGCGTTCTCGTCTCGCTCATGTTAGTGTTAATGGCTGCGCGCGAAGCGTTTGCGCGCAAGACTTCTTAACATTCATTGAACGGGCGGGACACCACACTATGATGATTGAAGATTTACAGCGGCAGCAGGAAGAACTCGTCAAGCGCATCGAACTTGTGCGGAGCTATCTTTGACGTTGCCCGCAGCCGCGAAACCATAGCCTCCTTGGAAAAGAAAATCTCGCAGCCGGATTTTTGGCAGGATCAGGAACAAGCCCAGAAAGTCATGCAGCAGCGCAAGGCGGCGGAAGCAGTCCTGTCCTCGGACACGAAGCTGGCCACCATGGCCAGCGATATCGACACGTATTTTCATATGGCCGAGGAAGAGAAAGACTCGGCGCAGCGCGACACGCTGCTGAAGGAAATCGAGCGCGAAATGGCCGCTGCCGAAACCTACGTTTCGGAACTCGAAACCGTCACGCTGCTGTCCGGAGAAAACGACCGCCTCAACGCCATCATGACCATCAAGCCCGGCGCGGGCGGAATGGAATCGCAGGATTGGGCGGAAATGCTGCTGCGCATGTATCTGCGCTGGGCGGAGAAAAAAGGATTTACCGCGACGGTCATGGATCTGACGCCCGGCGAAGGCGCGGGTTTGAAATCCGCGACGGTCCGCGTCGAAGGCGAGAACGCTTTTGGTTTCCTCTCCACCGAGAGCGGCGTGCACCGCCTGATCCGGATTTCCCCATTCGATCAGGCCGCGCGGCGCCACACTTCCTTTGCCTCCGTGTTCGTCATTCCGGAAATCGATGACGAGATCGAGATCGTGGTGAAGCCCGAGGAAGTGCGCATCGACACGTTTCGGGCCGGCGGCGCGGGCGGCCAGAATGTGAACAAAGTGGAAACCGCCGTGCGCATCACGCACCTGGCGAGCGGCATCGTCGTGCAATGCCAGAACGAGCGAAGCCAGCATAAAAACCGCGAACTGGCCATGAAGTGGCTTCGTTCGCGGCTCTATGAATTGGAAATCGAAAAGCGCCAGGCAGAAACTCGCAAGCTGGACGACACCAAGCGGGACATCAGCTTCGGCAGCCAGATCCGCACCTACACGCTCCAGCCCTACCGCCTGGTCAAGGATCACCGCACGAAATTTGAAATGGGCGACGTCGATCGCGTGCTCGACGGCGATCTGGATCCATTCATACGCAATTTTTTGCTGGCAAGGAGAAAAGGCACGGTGGAAAGCGCGGCTGACGCCGCCGAAGATTCTTAGCGCACGCAGTGGAAGCCTGGGAACGCCGATCTCCCGATTGGCGCGGCGCAATGCGCCAATGTGGAGATTCGCGTTCCCGGCGCAGTACAACCTCGCAAACTTGCTATTGAGTGCCGCCCTGATACGTTTGGACCCAATTCGTTGACACGCTCGGGGTCGCATGTTAGCGTCGATTTGGACTAAAACAGTCTCCCGCGCGTGAAAATGATCGCCTGTTCCATGCGGATTTTTTCAGAAGAGGTGCTGGCTTGAGCGAGAAAAATCGCAATTTTCTGTTTACATCGGAGTCGGTGACCGAGGGTCACCCGGACAAGATTGCCGACCAGATTTCCGACGCGGTTCTGGACGCGGTGCTGACGAAAGACCCGGCGGGTCGCGTGGCCTGCGAGACCCTGGTGACCACCGGATTGGTCATGGTGGCGGGCGAAATTACCACCAAGGCGGTCCTGGACTATTCCGACATTGCTCGCGACGTGGTGCGCGACGTCGGCTACACGCGCGCCGAGTACGGCTTCGACTCCGAAACGTGCGCCGTCATTTCTTCGCTCAAGCGCCAGTCTCCCGATATCGCCATGGGCGTGGACACTGGCGGAGCGGGCGATCAGGGCCTGATGTTCGGCTTTGCCTGCGATGAAACGGAAGAGTTGATGCCGCTGCCGATTACGTTGGCTCACAAACTCGTGCAGAGGCTTTCCGAGGTTCGCCGCAAGGGAGTCGTCGACTTTTTCCGGCCGGACGGCAAATCGCAGGTAACGGTCGAATATCATGGAGATCGCCCGGTGCGCGTGGACACGGTCGTGATCTCGACGCAGCACGGCGATTCCGTTTCCAACGTGGACCTGCAAAATGCCGTGCGGGATGAAGTGATTCGCAAAGTGGTTCCCGCCGCGCTGATGGACCAAAACACGAAATTCCACATCAATCCGACGGGGCGATTTGTCGTCGGCGGGCCGATGGGCGACGCGGGTCTGACGGGCCGCAAGATTATTGTCGACACCTATGGCGGCTACAGCCGGCACGGCGGCGGCGCTTTTTCCGGCAAGGACCCGTCGAAAGTCGATCGCTCGGCGTGCTATATGGCGCGGCACGTGGCCAAGAATCTGGTGGCTGCGGGAGTGGCGCGCAAGGTGGAAGTGCAGCTGGCCTATGCAATCGGAGTCCCCGACCCTGTTTCCGTGATGGCGGATACTTTCGGCACCGGCGCGATCCCGGATGACAAGATTACCGAACTGATCCGCGGCGCGTTCAAACTTACACCGCGCGGAATTATTGAATCGCTCAATCTGCGGCGGCCCATCTACCGGGCGACGGCTTCGTTCGGGCATTTTGGGCGCTCCGGGCCGGGCTTTACGTGGGAGCTGACGGACAAAGCGGACGCGATTCGCATCCAGGCTGGGCTGAGCGGCAAAGAAGTCGCCGTACGCCGCTGAATTTTGTAGCACAGCCACACCTGGCTGTGCGCCTTTGTTAACCGCTGCAAAAACCGCATAGCCAGGAGTGGCTGTGCTACCTGAGGGACAGGAGAGATTCGCGTGACAAAGAGTTTGCAGAGTACGGCGGGCGATGTTCGGGATATGGCCCTTGCGGAACAGGGCAAACGAAAAATCGAATGGGCCAACCAGCAAATGCCCGTTCTGCAGTTGATCCGCAAGCGATTCATCAAGGAGCAGCCGCTCAAGGGCGTGCGCCTTTCCCTGTGCCTGCACGTGACCAGCGAAACGGCGAATCTGGCCATCACGCTGCGCGACGGCGGCGCCGATCTGGTTTTGTGCGCCTCCAATCCGCTTTCGACGCAGGATGAAGTTGCCGCCTCGCTCATCAAGGACTTTTCGATTCCCACCTATGCCATCAAGGGCGAAGACAACGCCACCTACTACGCGCATCTGAACGCCTGCGTGGATCACAAGCCGCAGATGACCATGGATGACGGCGCGGACCTGGTGACTTTGCTCCTCACCAAGCACAAGCATCTCGTGGCCGACGTCATCGGCGGAACGGAAGAGACCACTACCGGCGTGATCCGCTTGCGCGCCATGGCCAAAGACGGAACGCTGAAGTATCCCGTGATCGCCGTGAATGACGCCGAGACCAAGCATTTCTTCGACAACCGCTACGGCACGGGACAATCCACGATTGACGGAATCATTCGCTCGACGAACCTCCTGATCGCCGGCCTGAAAGTTGTTGTGGCGGGATATGGCTGGTGCGGCAAGGGAGTGGCCATGCGCGCCAAGGGACTGGGCGCCGACGTGATTGTCACCGAAGTCAACGCGGTGCGGGCCATCGAAGCCGTGATGGATGGATTCCGCGTGATGCCCATGGCGGAGGCCGCGAAGATCGGCGATATTTTCGTCACCGTGACGGGAAACAAGTCCGTTCTGGCACACGAGGCGTTTGAACGCATGAAGGACGGAGCAGTGATCTGCAACTCCGGGCACTTCAACGTAGAGATCGACATCCCGGCGCTGGAGAAAATGTCCAACGGCAAGCGCATCGCGCGCCCGTTCGTCGAGGAATACTCGACCAAGGATGGCCGCCGGATTTATCTTCTGGGCGAAGGCCGCCTCATCAACCTGGCTGCCGCGGAGGGACACCCCGCCGCCGTGATGGACATGAGCTTTGCCAACCAGGCGCTTTCGGCCGAATACATGTTGAAGCACGCGGCGGAATTGAAACCGCAAGTGTACGTCGTGCCCGAGGCCATCGACCGCCAGATCGCCAAGCTCAAGCTCGAATCGATGGGCGTGCAAATGGACAAGCTCACGCCAGAGCAGGAACTGTATCTCGCGTCGTGGTCCGAAGGCACATAAGGTTTTCTCAGATTTTCTCTGTGCCCTCTGTGTTAAAGGTTTTTGACTTTGTATTTCTGAATCCATGATGCGGGACTTCGCCAACTGGGCGCTGGAGACCGCGAAATTGCGCGGCGCAACCTACGCCGATGCCCGCGTCATGGACATCCGCCTCCGCGATCTCTCCACAAAAAACGGCCAGGTCGGGACGCTCGCCGAATCGGAGTCCTACGGCATCGGCATTCGAGTGATCGCTCAGGGATCGTGGGGTTTCGCTTCCACCGACCGCCTGACGCGTGAGGGCATCGCCGCCTGCGCCGCCGAGGCCGTGGCCATCGCGAAGGCGTCAGCGCTCGCCAAGCGGCATGACGTCGAAATGGTGCCGGTCGAGGCCTATCAGGACACCTGGCAGAACCCGTACATCAAAGACCCGTTTCAAATCTCCATCGAGCGGCAACTGGACTTGCTGCTGGCTGCCGACCGTGAAATGTCGCGCGTCAAGGGCGTCACGGTGGCGGAAACTTCCATGGCCTTTCGCCGCATCGAACAATTTTTTGCTTCCTCCATCGGCTCGGCAATCCATCAAATTAAGATGCAGTCAGGCGCGGGAATCGTGGCCACGTCGTTTGCCGGAAACGAAATTCAGAAGCGGTCATATCCGAACAGCTTCGGCGGGCAGCACCAGCTGGCAGGATATGAACTCGTCGAATCTCTTGACCTGGTGGGCAATGCGCTGCGCATCGCCGTGGAGGCGGTCGCGCTGCATTCGGCGGCGCAATCTCCCGAAGGCTTGAAGACGATCATTCTGGACAGCTCGCAGCTGGGCCTGCAGATTCACGAATCCATCGGCCATCCGATCGAGCTCGACCGCGTGCTGGGCATGGAAGCCAATTTCGCGGGCATGAGCTTTCTGACCACCGAGAAACTGGGCAAGTTGCGATATGGTTCCGATATTGTCAATGTAGTAGCGGACGCGCGGCTCGAACACGGGCCGGGCCTCGGCACGTTCGGCTACGACGACGAAGGCGTGCCCGCGCAGTGCACGCCGATCATCTCGGGCGGGCTCTTCACTGGCTACTTGTCCAATCGCGAGACGGCCGTTTCCATCGGACTGAAAAGCTCGGGCGGCACCATGCGCACGGAATCGTGGAACCGGCTGCCGATTATCCGCATGACCAACATCAGCATTCTTCCCGGCAAGTGGCGGTACAAAGATTTGATCGCCGACACCGATGACGCGATTTTGATGGAGACCAATCGTTCCTGGTCCATCGACGACCGCCGCTACCATTTCCAGTTTTCCACGGAAATTGCCTGGGAGATCAAGGGCGGGAAGAAATCCCGGATGCTGAAAAATCCCAGTTACAGCGGAATCACCACGGAGTTCTGGAACAGCTGCGACGCCATTTGCTCGCGCGAGCACTGGACGCTGTGGGGCACGCCCAATTGCGGCAAGGGCCAGCCGCAGCAGACCATGGGCACAGGCCACGGCGCGTCGCCCGCGCGCTTCCGAAACATAAAGGTCGGCGCCGCATTTGCAAAATCGTAAGTGGCGCAGGCTTCAGCCTGTGGGGTTCGGTTAGAAGGACATCGCGCCTCGCCGGGACCAACCCCCACAGGCTGAAGCCTGTGCCACTCACCCCGGCTTCGCGCGTAAAGGGGATTTGTGATCCATCCTTCTCGAAAATTGTCGAAAAAGATGCGCGTTTCAACGAACCGCAGAAGTATTCCGGCCGTGGCCGGCTTGCATCTGCTCTCCGACGCTGAGATGCGGCACATTGCGGAGAGAATCTTCAAATTCAGCGACGCGGACGAAACTGAGGTCGAGGTCGGCGCGGTCACGGACGCGCTGACGCGTTTCGCCAACAATACGATTCATCAAAACGTTGCCGAGCAGGTGCTCGCCGTTTCGGTGCGGACCGTGCTCGACGGCCGCACGGCGCGCGCAACCACCAACAAGACCGACGACGATTCGCTGCGGCGCGTGGTCGAAACCTCGAAGTCGCTGGCGCGCAGCCAGCCGCGCAATCCCGATCTGCTGCCGATGCCCGGCGCGCAAAAAAATTTCAAAGTCGCGCGCTATTTTGAGAATACCGCCCACGCCACGCCGGCCGACCGCGCCCGCGCCGTCGCCCGCGTCACGGAAATGGCTGAGAAGAACAAGCAAACGGCCGCCGGAATTTTTTCGACGGGCGTTGCGCAATCGGCGATTGCCAACACCAGGGGCCTATTTGCTTCGCATCGCCAGACGCGCGCCGAATTTTCGATCACCATTCTCGAATCCGACTCCTCCGGCTGGGCCAAGGCCAATTCGCCCGACCTGACTCGAATCGATCCCGCGGCCATGGCCAGCAGCGCGGGCGAAAAATCAGCCGCCTCGCGCAATCCGAGCGAAGCCGCGCCCGGGCGCTGGACGGTGATTCTCGAACCCTCTGCGGTGCTCGATCTTGTCGGTTTCCTTTTCTACGATTTTGCGGGCACGGCGATTTTGGACCAGCGGTCGTGCTTTACGAAGCGCATGGGCAAACGCGTCCTCGGCGAAAACATCACTCTGCACGATGACGCCTATCACCCTCTGCAGTCCGGCGCGCCCTTTGACGGCGAAGGGATTCCGCGCCAGAAAATACTGCTGGTGGACAAAGGCGTCCCCATCAATCTCGTATATTCGCGCGCCACGGCCAAAAAAATGAAGGCCAGGCCCACCGGCCATGGCTTGTCCTTGCCCAACGATATGGGCGAGGCGCCCATGAACCTGGTTTTCGGCGGCGGGAAATCGTCCGTGGACGAAATGGTGCGCTCCACCGAGCGCGGCATCCTGGTCACGCGGCTTTGGTATATTCGTGAAGTGGATCCTTACGAAAAAGTGCTCACCGGCATGACGCGCGATGGGACGTTCTTGGTTCAAGACGGAAAGGTCGCCGGCGGCATTCGAAATTTCCGGTTCAATCAGGGGATATTGGAAATGCTTTCGAACGTTGAGATGATGGGCCCCGCGGTTCGCGCCGCCGGGGAAGAATCATTCGAAATGGTCGTCCCGCCGATGATGGTGCGCGATTTCCACTTTTCCGAGGTCACAAAGTTCTAGCGATTTTATTGGTCGTGCCCCTTGACGGCTTTCTGCTCCAGCGATTCTCCTCCGTGCAGCAAGCGGTCCTCGCAGGAGATAAATTCTTCGAGGGTCCAATCCGGGTGGTACCTGTAAATTGTGCGTCCCGTCCAGGGCTTGGTGAACGCCTTGGGGTCGTCGAACGTCCAGTCGATCTGCAGCCGGTCGTGATTCACGCGCCGAAAGCGCCCCGTGACGTGCAAGGCGTCACTGTGGGGATGGCCTTGCCGGTCGAGCCAGGTGATGTCCTTCAGGCCGGTCGTTTCGACCACCAGCGTGTCTCCATCCCACTTGCCCACGGATTGGCCCATGTAGGTAGGATCGGGGTCCTCGGGAAGTTTTCGTCCATCCGTCCAAATGTGGCTCACGGCGTAGTCTTTTTCGAACAGGATGAGCACGCGGTCACGGAGCTGCACGATCTCGAAGGGAAAAACTTCCGTCATGAGGCGGGGCATTCCGGTCGGAAAACAACTTGCGATGGTTGGGTCCAGGTCCACTCGTCCGTTGGTGATGCTGGGCTGCCCTGGGTCATCGGTCTTGTTCGCCTTCCATTTTGCCGCTGCCCAAGGCTGGAAGGAAGGATCTTCCTTCGGGTTAAAAGACGCGGCATTTTCCGTGATATTTGCCCAGACTCCGGTTAGGTCCGGAGCGTGGACAGCGGTCTTGGTCTTTTTTGTTTCCGGATGCCCAGTGGTCTGAGCGCGGATAGGGGACGAGAAGGCTAGTACCGTCAGCGTCGCAAAAATGGGATAGATCAATCGATTTCGCATGGCGAAACTCCTTGCCTTCTTCATAAACGGAGTCATGAACACACACGATGTGAAGCCCTCCGCCTGCCGGTGGGAGCCGCACCGAAAAATCTCATTATTGACATTCCGAGCGAACCGAGGAATCCCTCATGTCCTGCAATACACCGGCGGAGAGATTCCTCGCTTCTCTCGGAATGACAATCCTGAAAATCTTTTCGGCAGCCTCGGGCGCCACTCCTCAATTTTGAATCGCTGGAGTCAGCACGCGGCCGTCGGGCCATGTGATTTTGCTGAAATTAATATAGTTGCCGCCGCCTTTGACGCGGTGGCCGACCAGGGTGATCTGGTCCCCAACCTTGACGGTATTTTTGTTCCAACCCTGGCGTGACAACGTGTTTGGGCTGTTCGTTTCGGCAATCCATTTTTCGACTTTCCCCGATTCGTCGGTGACGTCGATATGGATCAGCGCGTGGGGATTGGTCCACTCGAATTCCGTCACGGTCCCCTTCACGGTGGCGGTGGACGTGACGTCGTAATTCGACCTGCCGTGGTGCGCGGGCACCGGCCCGGAAACCAGGAGAATACCAACGGCCACGATGACCGCAGCCAGCAGCTTGTTTTTCATGTGAGCACCCTCTGGGATTTCCACCCTACCCTTGTGCAGAACCTTATGCCAGCCGCCCGTTGGTGTCAATGTTAGTCCGCTATGGATGTGTATGGCTTTCCTGCTGCTTCATCCGAACGCTACGATCCTCCGTAACATCCAAGTAGTGGTACATTCGAGGAAAGGCACATGGACCGGCGCAGATTCATTTCGATTGCGGGAGGCGCAGGGCTGGGGATTCTGCTGCCCTATGCCTTGTACCGTTCGCTGGCGTATGGATTTGGCGCGAGTTACGTCAACGTCAAGGGCTACGAGAAATATGGCCCGGAGGCGGCGCTGCGGGCGATTGCGCCAGTGGACCAGTTTTACATCACATCGTCGCACGGCGAGCCTGCGGTGGACGTCAACAAGTGGTCGCTGACGATCGACGGGCTGGTCACGGACCCGCTGCACTTTGACTATGACGACGTTCGAAAGCTGGCGCCGTATGAGACGACGCTCACCCTCGAATGTATTTCGAATGAAATTGCGGGCGGGCTGATCGACACGGCCAACTGGCGCGGGACGCTGCTGCGGCCTTTGCTGGAACGCGCCGGGCTCAAGCCGAATGCGAAGTACGCGATCCTGTACGCCGCGGAAGGGTACACGACGGGCCATACGATCGAACGCTTGATGCGCCCAGCGAATTTCCTGGCCTACGATATGGACGGCGAGCCGCTGACGCGCATCCACGGGTTTCCGCTGCGCGTGCTCATGCCCGGCATTTACGGCATGAAGACGCCGAAATGGCTGACGCGCATCGAGCTGGTCGATAAGAGCCATCTGGGCTACTGGGAATGGATGGGATGGTCGGACACAGGCGAGCGGCAGTTGCAATCGGTGATCGACGATCCGCACGAGGCGGCGCAGATCGCGGGGCAAAGTTTTGTGGTGACGGGATGGGCGGTCACGAATGAAGTGGGCGTCGCGAAAGTGGAAATCTCGACCGACGGCGGCGCCACCTGGAATCCCTGCCAGATTTTCAGCAATCCGATGCCGTCGCAGGTGTGGGCATTCTGGCGCTACGTGTGGGCCAATCCGCAGAGCGGCAAGCACGAGATTCAAGTGCGCGCCACCGATGTGAACGGCAAGCTGCAGACGTCCTCCCGCTCAGGCGAATGGCCGGACGGGGCGACGGGGTATCACACGGTGACGGTGAATGTGGCGTGAGGGGAGTGAATCGTCACCCGTGGTCCGTGGCATGTGAATCGTATAGACCATAGATGGTTGCTGGTTTGCGGGTTTTGAACAACGGACGCCGACGTCGTTGGAGAAAACGTGTAATGTGCTGCGGTCCTAGCTGAAAACTGTAAATCCGCTTCCATGTGGACTGTCTCTCTTCACACTCTTAACTCATTGTTTTTCAATGCGTGAATGTCACGGCTGAGGCGGCAACACACAAAGACTTGTGCCGCAACCCACAGAGGGACTATTTATGAGATTGCACCTCCCTGGATCTATTGAGGCCAAACACTACAGCTTTTCACGTGTGGCACGCGGAATTGGCAACAAATGGCGCGGAACTTTGTTCAGGGTTCGGATATCTAAATGAGTGGAGGGGGCCAATGAAACTACGAGGGATTGGACTTGCCGTCCTCGTTTGCCTGGCGGCCATACCTGCTTCCGCGAACAGCTGGTCAGGATTTTTGGTTGATTCGAGCTGCTACGAGGCCGAAGAACGCAGTGTAAATCCAAACTATACATTCAATCACGCCTACCGAGACACGGGCTTGGAAATCCAGATTTGCACTCCAAGCGCAAAAACGAAATCCTTCTCCCTTGTGGAACATGGCGGATTTGGGTTCAGGTTAGACCCAGTTGGGAATGCAAGAGCCGCCGAAATTGTCCATTAGGCCGGTAAGAAACGATTGGTGGAAGTCACCGTGACCGGGGAAATGAGCAAACACGCAATTGAGGTCGGTTCGATTTCACTGGCTAAATAGCACGTCAGCAAAGAACCAGTCCGCCCGCTTGGCACGATTGGAAAATTGCCGCGCCGCCTTTACTTTGCGGCCGCGGCGAAAGTAAGGCTGTTCACAGCCTTCGCGATTACGTTTTCCTGAACCTGGATCAAGTCCGAATCCGCCCAAGTCATTCCCAGCAGTGTGTAGGCATCGCTTCCATTGAGAAGAGTCAAAAGAATGACGGACCAATCGCGCCCGTCAACGCTTCCGCGCGAGCGTTGCTCGATGGCTGGAAAACCGGCGACGGACAAGCGGCGCGTGGAAATCAGGCGGTAATTTTCGTATACCTCCCGCAGTGCTTTTTCCGTCGCAGCCGAGTGCGCCTCGAGGGAATCTTTTGCCTGCTCGCGCCCTATGACCAGCAGCGTCGTCTGATCGTAGGTTCCGAGCGCGGCGACGGCGTCAGGCAGTGCCTTGCGCGCCGCCGGGATCAAATCCCAACTGGGCGGCCTGTACATCTGGAATCCGTAGGTGAGGTTCACGTACTGGTTGCCGCGAATTTCGTCGCGAATCACTGGCGGCGCGGGTGCCGGTGGCGGTGCCGGAGGCGCCACGGGGGGAGCAGGCTCGGCGGCGGCCGCGTTCTTTATCCTGGGTGCGGCCACCTCAGGCTTAATGGCAGCGCTGGCGGAGGCGCTTCCGCTGGCGGGTGCGCGCATGGGCGCAGCTGCAATGGCCTCAGGCGTGGGACTCGGAGGGGCAGCAGGCTCCTTGGCGACCGCGGGAACTACGCTTGGATTTGCGGGAGGCTGCGAGGGGGCTGCGTTGGCCTTGGGTTTTTGGTCGGATTCCTTCTTTGCCGCGGTGATGCTGATGTCCGCGACCTTGTCCTTTTGGATGAGGGCGAATCCGTAAGAGGTCTCGACGCGGAACGAATCGTTTTCAAAGCCCACAATCGTGCCGATAATCTTGGTGCCGTCTTTCAACCGAATTTCGTCGGCTCGCGCCACGCCCGCTGGGATGAGCAACGACAGCAGGCCCAGGCCAAGGATTGACTTGCCTTGCATGATTTCTAGTATGGCAAAGCCGGGAATCGATCAGCAAGCCTCGACCGCTGGGAAGTTTCCGGGGCGTCACGGGCGGCCAGGAACAGTGAGATTTAAAATTTCAAATTTGAAATTTCAGATTTCAAACCTCGGCATGCTCAGGGTTTCGAGACCTCGGCCGGCCAAATCTTAGATGATCTGCAATCTCGAATCTCAAATTTTAAATTTCCAATCTGAAGTCTCCAACCTCGAATCTCCAATTTTCAATCTCCAACCTCAAATCTCCAGCATCCAGCCTCTAGTACGCTGTCCAGACTCCGGCGGCGAATTTCTTTACGGTGTTGAAACCAAGTTTTTCATAGAGTCGAACGGCGCGCTCGTTCCCCGAAGTGACCGTGAGCGAAACCGTCGTAAAGTTCCGCACGCGGAGCGCCTGCAGGGACGCTTCCATGAGACGGCGCCCCAGGCCGCGGCCCTGGTATCCGGGCATGGCGCAGATTTGAGTGGTGTGGCCGACGCCATCGGAAACGCGCGAATTCAGGATCACGCCGACCAGGTGATTGGCGTGCGGAGCGCGCAACACGAAAGAAGCCTCGGGCTGGAATTGTCCGCAGCCGGGCAGGATGATGATGTTTTTCAGGAAACGCAGCGCGCCGGATTCGCTGCGGTATTGATCGTTGATTTCCCCATCCACGTGGTTGGCATACGCAAGCTGGATCAGCCGAGCGCAGGGCTCGAAATACCGGTGGTCCCAGCGCTCAAGGATCAATCCCGCGCCGGGTCCCTCCCGGATGAGCCCCGGAATAATGTCCAGCGCCTCTTCCGTATTTGCAGCGAGTGGCGCGATCATGAACTGCCTCATGTACAGGCGGAAGCCGTATTCGGTCAGGACCGGGTCGAGTTGATACCCGAATGGAATGAGCTGCGCTTCCACGCGTTCAAGCTTCGGAATGCCGCTCAGCGTGGTCAGCGTGTCCGTCAGAAGCTGACGGCTCAATTCCTGCTGGGAATAGCGGGGAGAGACGAACAACCCGCCAACCAATCCCTTGTGATCTTCGAGCACGTAGAATGCGTATCCGACGGGGCGGCCGTTTTCCAGGATGGCGGAGCCGGTGAGGGACCGCGCGTCGATGAACTTCTTGATCAGCTCCGTCGAGGCGCGGTAATCCCAGCGCAGCTCTTCCCGCCACTGCTGCGACTCTTCGGCGAGCAATGGCTCGAGCTGCCAGGAGGACAACTGGCGCAGATCGACAATCTGCATGGATCCGATACCCGTCCTTTGGCTCGCAGCGTGCACAATCATTTTTATCATATTATTCAGTGGCGGAGCCGGATGTACTTGCGAAACATGGAGTGGATCGGGTATCCGTGGCGCGCTGCCAATTGTGCTACCATGCGCGTGCCGAGCGGAACGTATTTCACCCAGCGAACGGATCGACCGGCTGGGCGGGACTTCGCTCCAGGGCACGAATCCGAGCGCATGGGTTTCATTTCTGAAATTCGACATCCGACGACGTGGTACACGCAGCTCGCCATTGCCATTTTGGCTCTGGTAATTTTTGCCTTGCTCGCCGCTGGGACTGTTTCAGGATATTTGGTTTACCGCATGCTTTCGCCTGCGCGGAGCCACTCTGAAATCGATCTAAAGAATTTCCCCGGCCATCCCGAAATACTCGATTTCACAGTGATCGGCGAAGGGCCGCGCGACGGTTGGTTTTTCCCCGGCTTGAAAACCGCGCCCACCATCGTTTTGTGCCCGGCCTATGAATCAAGCCGCGGGGAACTACTCACGTTAGCCGCGGCCTTGCAGGACCAGCAGTACAACGTCCTGGCTTTTGATTTTTCAGCGCATGGATCGGCGGGAGGGCGCTCCTCGCTGGGGTTGAGGGAGGTTGCGGAGTTGCGGGCGGCCATGAATGCGGTGGCCAACCGTGGCGACGTGGACGTGAACCGGTTCGGCCTGTGGGGCGTGAACCTGGGGGCATACGTGGCCCTCGCGGAAGCCACGGGCGACCCTCGGGTACGCGCCATTGTCGCGGAGTCTCCCTATGGCCACCCGAAGGAAATGGTCGCGCTGCAGGTCAGTCGATCCGGACTTGGATCGCTTCCCTTAGTCACCGGAATGTCGCAGATGATTTTTGGCTGGCTCAACCGGCCATACCGGAATGTGCCGCCGTTGAATACGCAAATGGCAAAGCTTTCGGGTGTCGCACAGCTCTATCTCGAATCGCCGGACGACCCTGTGCTCGCCGCGTCGACCGCCGACCTGTTCCGGCTCTCCTTGCCCCCGCATGAACTCGTTATGCTGCAGCACGGAAACTTTGCCGGCATGCTGGACGAAGAGAAGCGCAATTACGAAAACAGAATCGTGAGTTTCTTCCTGGTGAATATGCCGCCGTCGGGCGGGCTCTAACAACAGTCCGCGATTCTCATCGTTAAATGGGGATCGCCGGTGAAGAAGTTTGTCGACCCCGGCGATCCCGCCCCATCTGTTCAGGGAAGATTTTCCAAAGTTTGATCCCCATTCCCTGAAAGGAACCAAACGGAAAATCCTTTCATTTATTCTTCGTCGCCATCCTGGCCGTCGAGTGGTGTAATGGTGCCGAAGAGGCCATCAGTTTCATTGTTGGGTCCGGCCGTGAAGAACAAGGTGTCGGCTCCCCCGGCGGTCCCATCGTTCCCAAAAGTGAGCGACCAGATTCCATCAATGAACATGAGCGTATTGTCTTTTTGTCTCACAAAGTCTTCGAACTTGTAGGTGAAACCGTTGAATGCGGCGATCCAGCCGCTGCGGAAATTGCCGACAAGGATCGTGTTGCTGTACTCGCCGAAATCGCGGGTGGTCCACACCACGCCCCACGGTGCGTTCATCCAGTCGCCATGCTCGAGGTGCCCGACGTGTTTGCCATTAGGAGTGAAGATCTCGACATAGCCAAGGCCATCGCCACCGACGGGATCGTGTCTTGGCGCATCCTGCTTGGCGTAGGTGACGAAAAGGGTGCCACCGATGTTTTGTATATTGAAGGGCGCGAAACCTTCCGGGACGCGGTCATCATCGCAGTCACGGTGGCCTTCACGGTCGCAATCCCCGTCCGCCTTGAACGCATCATCACCCAGGTGCACGCGCTTAAAGTTGGTGTCGTAGACTTCGACTTTTCCGGAACGGAAATTCGTGACATATAGGAATTTGTGGCCGTGGATCTCGCCGGAGGTTGCGCCCTTGTAAACGGCGCCGTTCGCCGAGCCGTTATCGGAATTGTCCACTTCGAGCACCGCGTCAAGCCCTCCGGCCCAGCCGGCGATGGTTCCGTCTTCCGTCGCGAAGATGAAATGCGCAGATTTGCCCGTTTTTAGAATAAAATCCGTGGGGCTGCCGTTGAAAACAACCCCAGTCGGCGCAGATTGCGCATTTGGCTCGAATCCGGGGGGAGGTACGGTGATGAAATCATTGGGGGGATTAATGAGGATGGGCGTTCCCGTTCCATCATACAGCGTGGAAGTGCCGGAGTTGTTGTTGGAGACCCACCAAGGACTTCCGGCGCTGCGCGTGAGTCCCCAGGGATTTTTCAAGTTGGGATCGACCGTGACGGCTTTTTCTGTTGTAAGGTCTGAGACCAGGTTCGTCTGCTGATAGTGCTGTGCATAGGTCAGAGCAGGAAGCGCGAGCAGGAGAAAGCTGGGTAACAAGAGCGACTTCGAGAACCTACCGCCAAACCTCATATCTTCACCTCATTCGTTTAAGTGTCGAAATCCGGACCCAGGTATGGAGAAGGCTCGAGGGCTGGGCCGATCTTCGAGATTGCCGGGAAAGAGATAGCAAGAATCCGCGGTCATTGTTGTCACGTCTAGGTTTAAAATTTGTCAAAGAATTGTGTTGGACAGATTGGAGCGCGATTAAAGGTGGAGAATCTTTATGTTTAGGAGACGCAACACTAAGTCGGAAAGGGAATGCCATGCCTTTAGCCATTCTTCATTGTATTGGCGTTTCGACAATGGACCTTTGCACGCGCTAATCCACACATTTAAAAGCCCGACAACTTGCAGGCACGCAGGCAGGAACAATCACTTTCCGGGAGATTTTTGCAGCGACAGGTCGACAAGAGAGACCCTTTCGGCGGGATCAAGGGGCGTATACAGCTTATTCCGCATGATGTTGTCGAATTGCGGGGATCGAGCAAGTTGCTCCAGCCCTTGCTTGCCGGAGAAAATAAATCTGACCTCGGTCTTTTGAGGCATCCACTCCGGCAAGGCCTTTTGGAAGTAGTAATCCAATCCATACTCATAAGAACGCGGCAAATGAAATACGGCGACCCTATCCTGTATCGTGGGATAGCCGGCAATAAATCCCAACGTATTGTGGCGAACGGAAATGAATTCATCCAGGCTTGGCAAGACAAAAATGTTCGCGAGCAACAGGAGAATCACAGTTGTGCAAGCAAGGACGCTGACCGCGCTATTCCATTTACGATAAATCGCGAATCCAACTACGAGCCCGCCGCCTACCAGCGATGCAGCAAGGCCCAGAAGGAATCCTCGCTGAGGAGTTTGATCAAAGCTGAGCACTAAGTCGAAAATCGAGTTACGTTTCGCATACACAATTCCAATCAAGAAAGGAAACACAATTCCCACGCAGGCTAATGCTAGTCGGATTCCTTTCGCATTTTGGCCGGTCTGTCGCACGAAGCTTCTGGCAAGCAAAAGGACGGCGGGCGGTATCGCAGGAAGGATGTACCCCGGCAACTTGGATTGCGAAAGACTAAAGAATAGCGGCGTAAAAAGTGACCAGGAGGCTATGAAAAGTGCCGGCGAATTCATTCTTGTTTCGGAACGAAAACTTTGGGATGCACCCAGGAGCGAAGTCATGAGCAGTGGCAGCCATGGAAGAATTCCCAGGAGAAAAATCGGGCCGAAGAACCAGAACGGCTGGGGGTGCTCAAACATCGGGGTCAGATAGCGCTGAAAATTGTGCTGCCAGATGAAGACGCGGAGAAAATCCGGATTGCGCAGGGCGCAGAGGGCGTACCAGGGCAGCGAGGTTACGCAAAATACCGCGATGATCAAGGGGTGCAGGAAGCGAAATGGGGCGCGCCACTGGCGGGAGAGGGCCGCCCATAGAAGGGTTGCTCCCCCAGCGAGAATTACTGCAGCCGGACCTTTCGCCAGCACGGCGGCGCCGAGAAAAAATCCGAAGGCGATCCGAAGAATCGGCCCCGGCAAGGGCTTCTGCAAGATTTCGACGGCGACCGCCATTGCGGCAGTCAAGAGGCCTGCGAACAGCATATCCGGACTGGCGGCGCGCGAGAACCCGATCATCGCAACCGACGTGGGCAGCATCAGAAGCGAGTACCAAGCCGCCCCCAGGCCGTAAGAACGAAGAGCGGTCCACGCCACTGCGACGACCGCAAGCAGTGCGGCCAGAGCGGACGGCAACCTGGCGGCGAATTCACTGACGCCGAAGAGGCGCATGGCGATTCCGGCAGTCCAGTAATACAGCACCGGCTTTTCAAACCACGGCGTGCCCCACAGCCGCGGCGTAATCCAATCGTGCGTCTCGGCCATGGCGCGGGCGATCGCCGCGTAGCGAGGCTCGTCGGGGCCTACCAGGCCCAGCGCGCCCAAGCCGCTGAACAGGCACACGTAAAGGAGCAAAAGAACAAGTGGAATGCCCCAGAGTGGAATCTGAAAGCTGCCTTCTTCAACGGCGCGAGAGCGGATTGGAGCTGTGGAGTTCAAACGGTTGAGTCTAGCATTGAGGCAGTCGTTTTCAGTAGGACGGGCTTCAGCCTGTCAGGTTTTAATTTTCGTTGTGGCGTGGAAGAGCAGACAGGCTGAAGCCCGTCCTACTATAATCCCGGGGTGCGAGAACGCCTGGAATTTGCAGCGGTGTGGCTGCTACTCAAGATGATTGGGGCGATGCCGCGTCCCCTGGCGAGATTTGCCGGCGCCCGCACGGCGACGGTTCTCTTTTGGATGCGGCCGGGTCTTCGTAGCGCCGCGTTACAAAATTTGAAGCTGGCGTTTCCCGAGTGGAGCAAGAAGCAGCGCCGCGCCGCCGTTCGCGGCATGGTTCGGCAATTGGGATGGATGGCGGCGGAATTCGCCCGCTTTCCCAGCTACACAAAAAATAACATCGAGCGCATCGTGCTGCTGGACGGCTTCGAGAATTTCGCTTCGGCGCAGGCACAAGGCAAGGGAGTGCTCTTTCTGACCGGGCATATGAGCGCCTGGGAACTGGCTCCCTACGCGCAGGCGCTTTTCGGCAATCCGCTGCATTTTCTGGTGCGGCCCATTGACAATCCGCGCGTCGACGCGCTGATCACGAAATACCGATGTTTGAGCGGGAATCAGCCCATCGAAAAGAATCAATCGGCGCGCGCCGTGTTGAAGGCTTTGGCGGCGAACGGCACGGTGGGAATCCTGGCCGACAACAATACCCAGCCAGCCGAGGGCGTGTTCGTCGATTTTTTCGGCATCCCAGCATGCACCACGGCCGGCCTCGCGCGTTTCGCGCTGCATACCGGCGCGGCGGTCGTGCCGGGATTTCTCCATTGGGACAATGCTCTTCGGAAATACCGGCTCAGTTTTGAACCTCGAGTCGAACTCATTCGTACGGGCGACGACGCGGCAGACATTCGCGAAAACACCGAACGGTTTACGCAGGTGATTGAAAATTACGTGCGGCGCTATCCCGACCAGTGGCTTTGGGTGCATCGCCGCTGGAAAACGCGCCCGCCGGGCGATCCGCCAATCTACAAGTAGCCGCGCTTGCCGCGCAGAAATAGTCACGGAATCAAGAAGACTATGCCTTGGGAAGGTAAACCGCACATGACACGCACAGCGAAAGAACTGGCTGAATTTCTGGGCTGCACGCTGGAGGGTGACGGCTCGGCACAGGTGTCCGGAGTGGCTTCGCCGGCATCCGCCGGCGCCGAAGATCTGATCTATGTGGAATCGGTGCGCCATCTGGATCGGGCCGCGGCTTCCCGTGCGAGATGCGTGGCGATTACGCCCGGCCTTTCCATGCCGGGAAAAGTTTTGCTCCGTTCAACGAACCCCAAGCTGGCATTCGCGCGCGCCGCTACCTGGTTGCTCCCCCCGGTCGCAATAGCGCAGGGAATTCATTCTACCGCCGTAATTGCGCCATCGGCTCAGCTCGCTCCCGGCGCCGCGGTGGGACCCTACGCCGTGATCGAGGAGAATGTGCGGGTAGGCGCGGGCACGGAAATCGGGGCGTACTGTTACCTGGGCCCGGGTGCGCAACTCGGCGAAGGGTGCCGCCTCTATCCACGGGTGACGTTATACGCCGGCGCACGGCTTGCGAACCGCGTGATTCTGCATTCGGGCGTGGTGATTGGTTCGGACGGCTTTGGTTACGTTGCCGAGGTGGGGAAACGGCGAAAATTTCCACAGGTCGGCGATATCGAAATTCAGGATGACGTCGAAATTGGCGCAAATACGACGATTGATCGCGGCTCCCTCGACTGCACGCAAATCGGGGCTGGCACAAAACTGGACAACCTCGTCCACATCGCGCACAACGTAAGCATAGGGGAAAACACTGTCATAGCGGCGCAGACGGGGATTTCAGGGTCGTCATCGGTGGGAAAAAATGTGGCGATCGGCGGTCAAGTAGGGATTGCAGATCATTGCGAAATCCAAGATGGCGCCGTGATTGGGGCGCAAGCGGGAATCCCCACCGGGAAGATCGTACGCAGCGGGCAGGTCGTGTGGGGCACTCCGGCACGGGTCCTTGATAAATTTAAGAAACAATATGCCTGGTTTAGCCGCCTTCCGGAGTTAGCCGAGCGAATCAAAAAGCTTGAGGGTCGCCTCCTCACAAAAGGCAATTGACGGGCATGGGGCATTGAAACCAAAGGATCTATCAATTGGATGAACACGAGCTACAATCCCTGTTGACCCGCGTCCCAAGACCGAAGATAATACGAACGGGGCAAGCTAGGTACTGGTGCTTGGGATCGGGCTGGTACATCTAACCGGGGAGTCCGAAGTATCCCAAGCCACATCTTTCGACGAACTGAGGGCCTACGGTTTGGTGTATTCAAATGAACCCCGTCCAATAAAACGGCATCAAAGATTTGGTGAGGTTTGGGCGTAATCCATGGCATTAGGGACACGCATTCAGTTTGAGCAACCGGGCGAGGCTCGGTCCACCGGCGTACTCTCGGTGCTGTCTGAGCGTCTCTCCGACACGATCGACCGCGGAGTGAATTATCTCCTTTCATTGCAGGCATCTGAAGGCTACTGGATGGGGGAACTCGAAGCCGATACGACCCTCGAATCCGATTATATTTTCTACCTTCAAGTCATTAATAAGGCCAACCCGGACCGCATCGCCAAGCTGGCTAACTACGTTCGGCGGCGGCAATTAGAAGATGGCGGTTGGAATATTTACTTCGGCGGGCCTTCCGAACTGAATGCCACAATCAAAGCTTACGTGGCGTTGCGGCTGGCGGGGGACGCACCCGAATGCGATTACCTGCAGAGAGCAGCGAAGCGTGTACATGAACTCGGGGGCCTCGAATCTGCAAATTCTTATACGCGGCTCTATTTGGCGCTGGTCGGAGCAGTCGGGTGGGATATGGTTCCGGCGATCCCTCCGGAGCTGATGCTGCTGCCGAATTGGTTCGCGATTAATATTTATGAGATGTCGTCCTGGACGCGCGGAATCGTGATCCCGCTGACGATTCTGTATGCGCATAAGCCACTTTTCAGCGTTCACGGCGGAATTTGCGTGGACGAACTGTATCGCGATCCCACGCGGAAAGCCCTTGGGCTGAGCTGGGATAAAGAACTGTTCAGCTGGCGAAACTTCTTCCTGGCCCTGGATCGCGGCCTGAAGTTGTACGAACGCGTGCCGTGGAAACCTTTACGTCAGCGAGCGCTTCGCCAGGCGCAGGAATGGTTGTTCGAGCATTTGGAGCGCAGCGAAGGGCTGGCGGCGATTTATCCCGCCATGATGAACGCTATTTTTGCGCTGGTTGCGCTGGGCCATTCGCCTGACGACCCGCTGACCGCAAGGGAAATCGACGAATTCTCGCGCTTTGAGATCGAGGAGGGCGACACCATCCGGGTGGCGCCCTGCGTTTCGCCCGTTTGGGATACCGCAATTGCAATGGTGGCGCTTGAAGAGTCGGGGTTGCCGCCGGATCATCCGGCGCTCGTCGAGGCGGCCAGCTGGCTGCTGAAACATCAAATTAGCGGGTCTGGCGACTGGATGCTGAAGACTCCTGGTGTGATGCCGGGGGGCTGGGCTTTTGAGTTCCGCAATGATTTCTACCCGGACGTGGATGATACAGCTTTTGTGTTGATGGCGCTGCAGCGCGTGGATTATCCCGACAAAGGCCGCATGGAAGCCGCTGTCCGCCGCGGCCTGGCCTGGCTGCTGGCGATGCAGAACGACGACGGAGGCTGGGGCGCGTTCGACCACAACAATGACCGCCGCTTCCTGTGCCAGATTCCATTCGCCGATCACAACGCCATGATCGATCCCTCGACGGCGGATGTGACTGCGCGCGTCGTGGAATGCCTGGGGCGGTATGGATGGCCCGCGACGCATCCGGTGATCGCTCGGGCGGTAAGATTTCTGCTGAAAGATCAGATCAGTGAAGGGCCGTGGTTCGGACGCTGGGGCGTAAATTATGTGTATGGGACCAGCGGGGTGCTGCGCGCGCTCGAAACCGTCGCTCTAACGGCGCGGGACTACTGCCAACGCGCAGTGGGATGGCTCCGCTCGGTGCAAAATTCCGACGGCGGATTTGGCGAATCCATCGCTTCCTATTATGACCCGGAGCTCAAAGGCAAGGGCGCCAGTACGGCTTCTCAAACAGCCTGGGGACTGATTGGATTGTTGGCGGCAACGGATGGCGGCGACCCGGCGATTACACGCGCCGTGAATCATCTGGTGGAACAGCAGCAGGCTGATGGTTCCTGGGCCGAAAAGGAATTTACGGGCACCGGATTTCCGTGTGTGTTTTACCTGAAATATCATCTGTACCGGAATTATTTTCCTTTGTACGCGCTGGCGCGGTACCGGAACACAGTAAGCCGGATCACACAGTACTGCGGATTGCTGGTGCGGCCGCAGGATTTTGACCGGCAGAAGGCCAGGAGAGTGAATTGAGATATCCCCTAAAGATGACCGCGAATCTCGCGAAGTACGTGGCCGGGCAGCGCTTTCGCGGCGCTAAAAAATTTCCGATGGTGATGATGCTGGAGCCACTGCACGCCTGCAACCTCACCTGCACGGGCTGCGGGCGCATCCGTGAGTACAAATCAACTATCAACGAAATTATGACGGTGGAGCAATGCCTCGCGGCGTCGGACGAGTGCGGGGCGCCCATCGTTTCGATTTGCGGCGGCGAACCGATGATCTATCCGGAAATCGGCAAACTCGCCAAGGGAATTCTGGACCGCGGGCGGCACATCATTCTTTGCACCAACGGCATGTTCATCCGCAAACGGCTGCACGAATTCAAACCGGTCTCGAGTTTTTTCTTCAACGTGCACCTGGACGGGTTGGAGAGAACGCACGATCTTTGCGTCGAGCGCGACGGCGTGTTTCGCGAAGCCATCGAAGGAATCAAGGCCGCCAAGGCCGCGGGCTTCCTGGTCTGCTCCAATACCACGATTTATAAAGAGACGGACCTGAACGAAATTGCCGACCTGTATTCCTATCTGGACACGCTGGGCGTGGACGGGTACATGCTCTCGCCCGCGTATGGTTACACCGCCGTTCAGACCACGGATATCTTCATGACGCGCGAGGATATTCGCGAGAAATTCCGCGAGGCCGTTGCGCTGCTGGACAAATTCAATCTGATGGTTTCGCCGATCTACCTCGATTTTCTGCGGGGCGAACGCGAGCTGGAATGCACGGCCTGGGGCACGCCGACGTTCAATCCGCGCGGCTGGAAGGGCCCCTGCTACGTCATCACCGACAATCACTATGCGAGCTACCGCGAATTGATCGACCAGACACCCTGGGAAAAATACGGCCCCGGGAATGACCCGCGATGCGCCAACTGCATGATGCACGTGGGATTTGAAACGACGCCGGTGCTGGGCGCAAAACGCCAGCTGGGCGACACCTGGAAAATGCTGAAGTGGCAATTTGGGGGACATATGGGGGGGAACCCGAATCGTGGCGCGTCCAACAACGACACTCCGACGAACGGGCATTCCGGTGGAGGTTCGACGTTGATGCCTCCGCCTCCGGCGAGCACGGATTTGATATCATCGGACGGAAGATTGCGAGTGTTATGAAAACGCTGGTCACGGGAGCGACCGGCTTTCTCGGGAGCCACGTCGCCCGCGCACTGGCGGGACGCGGGGAGAGCGTGCGGGTGCTGGTGCGCCCGACGAGCGATCTCCGTGCGCTGGAAGGGCTGAATGCGGAGCGCTTCACGGGCGATTTGAGGGACCGCGCATCGCTTGAGCGCGCGCTCGAGGGCGTGCAGGGCGTTTTTCACGTTGCCGCGGATTACCGGCTTTGGGCCCGCGATCCACGGGAAATCCGCGAATCGAATTTAACCGGCACGCAAAACCTGCTCGATGCCGCTCGGAGGGCGGGCGTCGAGAAATTCGTCTATACGAGCACGGTCGCAACCATCGCAGTCACGCGCGAGGGCAGATTGCCGACCGAAGAGACGCAATCCTCGCTGGACGAAATGATCGGATACTATAAACGCTCGAAATACGAGGCCGAGCATTGCGCCTTGCGCGCTGCGGAATCAGGCCAGCCGGTGGTGATCGTCAATCCGACGACTCCCGTGGGGCCTGGAGATTGGAAGCCCACCCCGACGGGAAAAATCATCGTGGATTTCCTGAACGGGCGCATGCCCGGTTACGTGGATACGGGATTGAACTTTGTTCCCGTCGAAGATTGCGCGCAGGGGCATTTGCTGGCTGCCGAGCGCGGACGAGTGGGGGAGCGCTACATTTTGGGAGGGAGCAATTTATCGCTGAAACAAATGCTGGACATGCTGGCCACGGCGAGCGGGCGCCCCGCGCCGCGATGGAAAATTCCGTATGTATTGGCCTATGCTGCTGGATGCGTGAATGCAGGGGTCTCACGCCTTCTTGGCCGCGAACCGCAGATTCCGTTGGAAGGCGTGCGCATGGCGCGTCACAAAATGTTTGTGGACGCATCCAAGGCCGAACGCGAGCTGGGATTTGCGTCCGGACCGATAGAAGCCGCGTTGGAGCGCGCGGCTGCATGGTACGAATCGAATGGTTACGTTGCCGCAGGGCGCGCACCGGCAGTCGCCGGCGTGCGCGCGGCTTAAATGGGTGTCAGGGGTCATGAAAATATTAGTTACATTCGCGGTGCGAGCGGAATTTGCGCCGTGGCGGCGTCGCAGGAGTTTCTTGCGATTGCCCGGGGACTTGCCGGTGTTTGAAGCCATGTTCGGAGACGCACGGGTTCGGGCAATTCTCACCGGCATGGGACAGGACCACGCATTGGACGCGGCGAAGAAGTCTCTCGCCTACAAGCCCGATATCTGCATTTCGACCGGGCTGGCAGGGTCACTGCGAAGCGAGTATCGCCCGGGAGACATCCTGGCCGCGCGGCTGGTCAGTGAAGTACGAGAACCGGTCGCCGTCGCCAGCCACCGTGAGTTGCTCTCGACCGCGGTGGATTGCGGGGCGCGACAAATTGAGCGGCTGACGACTTCGAGGACGCTCGTTGCGCGGGCCGAACAGAAATGGGAACTGAGGAGCCAGGCGGAAGCGGTGGATATGGAGAGCTACACGATCCTTGCGGAAGCGGCCCGCTGCGGCGTGCCGGCCGTCGCCATACGAGCGATCAGCGACACTGCGGACTTTAATATGCCTTACGATTTCGAGCGGGCCTGCGACGCCCGGGGCCAGATTCGCCCGATGGGAGTTTTCTTGCAGGTATTGCGGAAGCCGTCCGGATTGCCGGACCTTTTGAAATTAACTCACGATTCTCGGTATGCGTCCCGCCGTCTGGCGGACTTCCTGGACGCATTTGCGGGAACACTGGCCGATCGTCTGATTCCCATCGAGCAGGATACGGTGGCGGCAATATGAGCCAGTCGGGAATCATACTAGAAAATTCGCGAGCGGCGCAGGAAGTCCCGTCCACGATGCGTGCCGCGGTTTACCGGGGCAAGGGAAGAGTGGTCGTGGAAACCGTTCCCGTGCCGGCGATCGCAGCGGGGGAAGTATTGATCCGGGTAGCGGCGTGCGGAATTTGCGGCACGGACTTGAAAAAAATTGAGCACGGATTTGTCGCGGCCCCTCAAATCTTCGGGCACGAAGTTTCCGGAACCGTCGCCGCGGTCGGCGCGGGCGTCAGCAGGTGGAAGCTGGGCGACCGGGTCATGAGTTTTCATCACGTTCCCTGCGGATCCTGTTTCTATTGCGACCGGCGGTTGTTTTCGCAATGTCCCAGTTACAAGAAAGTCGGCCTGACTGCAGGTTTTGATCCCAACGGCGGCGGATTCGCCCAGTACGTACGTGCCCTGCCATGGGTTGCCGAGCGCGGGATGGTGGGCATCCCGGACGATATCAGCTTTGACGAAGCCTCGTTTATCGAGCCCGTGAACACGTGCATCAAGGCGGTGGAAAAGGCGCGCGTGGCCGCGGGGGAGACAGCGGTGGTCATGGGATTGGGGCCGATCGGGCTGCTTCTGGCGATGCTGTCGAAACTGGAGGGCGCGACCGTGATAGGCAGCGATCCCATGCCGGAGCGACGCGCCAAGAGCGTGTCGCTCGGCGTCGATTTGGCCGTGGACCCGCGCGAAGGACGGCTGGCGGAAGAAATCGGTTCGCGCACACAAGGACGCGGCGCGGACGTGGTGCTGGTTGCCGTGCCGATTCCCGCGGCGCTGACGGACGCGCTGAGCCTGGTAAGACCCGGGGGGCGCGTGCTCCTGTTCGCGCAGAATGATCCGCTCATGAAGATCGAGTTTCCGGCGGCGGCAGTCGGCGTCGAAGAAAAGGAAATATTGGGCAGCTATAGCGCCGCCATCGACCGCGCTGGCGAGGCCGCGACGCTGATCTTTTCGCACCGGTTGCCCGTGAACAAATTGATCTCGCATCGTTTTTCATTGGAAGATATGGACAGGGCCCTGCAGTTGGCGGCCCGTCCGGTAGGGAATTCTCTAAAAGTGGTGATTCATCCTTGAATAGAAATGAACATAACGGCCGAAAAAACGGCCACATGACCGCTGCCGTTTTATATGGAAGCGAGAATCTGAAGATTGAGAGTGTGGACATCCCCAGGCTGGCCGCGGATGAGGCGCTGATCCGCGTCAAAGTGGCCCTGACGTGCGGGACGGATCTGAAAGTCTGGAAGCGGGGATATCACGCGCGCATGATTACGCCGCCGGCGGTATTCGGGCACGAGCTTGCCGGCATCGTCGAAACGCTGGGATCGGATGTGAATGGCGGCTTGAAGGTTGGCGCGCGTGTGGTTCCCTCGAATTCGGCGCCGTGCAACGTTTGTCTTTTTTGCCGGAAGGGGCAGAGCAATCTTTGCGAGGACTTGCTGTTCAACAACGGAGCCTACGCGGAATATATCCGCATTCCGGGGCGGATCGTCCGGCAGAACATGCTGGTGATTCCGGAACACGTTTCGTTTCAGGATGCGGCCATGGTCGAGCCGCTGGCCTGCGTGCTTCGCGGAATCGATGAAACCGGGATTCAGCCGGGTGACACAACCGTGGTAATTGGTTGCGGACCGATCGGATTGAAATTTATCCGCTTGTTGTCGGGCCGCGGAGTGAGAGTGATCGCCCTCGGCAAGCGGCCGAGCCAGATTCGCGCGGCGGAACGCTTTGGCGCGCGCGCGGCGTTCATCGCGCCGGACCTGAGCGACCCGGCGAAAGCGGTCCGGGAACTGACAGAGGGCGGACGCGGCGCCGACTCGGTGATCGAGGCGGTGGGCACGGCGCAGACATGGGAATGGGCGCTGCAAATGGTGCGCCGTGGCGGCACTGTTAACCTGTTCGGAGGCTGCCCACGTGGTACGCAAGTGGCCGTGGATCCGAATGCGCTGCACTATTCGGAGATCACCATCAAGTCCACCTTCCATCACACGCCGCGGTTCATTCGTGAAGCTCTCGAAAGCGTGGCGCGAGGCGAAATCCGCTCGAGCGATTTCGTGAATGCGGAAATTCCGCTCACCGATCTTCCGAAGATGTTCGAGCACATGAAATATCGCAACGGGGAAATGAAAGTCGCGGTGATTCCCTAAGTAGCGCGGGCTTTAGCCTGCGGGTTTTATATTTTACCTATGCGAAAATCCACAGGCTGAAGCCTGCGCTACTGGCCTCCGGTCAGCATCATGCAAATACCCGCTGAACTCGAAATTACACGGGGGCTTCCGCCGGCCGGATGCACGGTCGCGGAGGCCGAGCGCTACACCCGCAGGCTGGCCACGCATCATTACGAAAATTTCAATGTGGTTTCCTGGCTGCTGCCTCGCCGGCTGCACCAGCATTTTTACAATTTGTACGCCTACTGCCGCTGGGCTGATGACCTGGGAGACGAAATTTCTGATCCGTTAAAAGCCCTAGCGCTTCTCGACGAGTGGGACCTGGAACTGCGCGATTGCTACGCGGGCAAGCCTTCGCACCCGGTTTTCATCGCGCTGCACGAAACGATTTCCGCGCTGGATATCCCCAGCGATCCCTTTTCCGATTTGCTCATTGCTTTTCGCCACGATCAGACCGCGAAACGGTACGCGACGTGGGATGATGTATTTCATTACTGCCGCTACTCGGCGAATCCAGTGGGCCGCCTGGTCCTTTATTTGTGCGGTTATCGCGATGCGGAGCGGCAGCGGCTTTCCGACGCGACGTGCACGGCGCTGCAACTGGCGAATTTCTGGCAGGACGTTACTCGCGACCTTGAGAAAGGGCGCATCTACATTCCACTGGAGGCGCTGACGGCGCACGGCCTCACGGAGGATGACATCGTCGGGCGCCGGTTTGATGCGCGGTATGTTTCGCTGATGAAAGAACTCGTCGCGCGGACGCGGCAATTGTTTGCGGAAGGAATGCCGCTCGCTCAGAGTGTCGATTCCAGCTTACGTGTGGATATTGAAATGTTCAGCCGCGGCGGGCTCGCGGTGCTCGATGCCATCGAAGCGATCGGATACAACACGCTCGAACAACGGCCCTCGGTCCCGAAATCGAAACAGGTTTCCTTGTTGATGCGCGCGCTTGTATTGCGGGTGTTTTCATCCGCGCAGCCTTCCGTCCCCATTGTTCCCGCGGCTCCCGCGTCGCAAGGGAAGTTGTCCATTGTCGAGGGCGGCTGCATGACTCCAAGCAATCCGGGCAATTCAACGAATCGTCAAGAGAATGGAGTTGGCGTCGAGTACTCGTATCGGGAATGCCGGCGAATCGCGCGCATGTCGGCCAGCAATTTCTATTACGCGTTTTTCATGCTGCCCGAAGTCAAACGTGACGCGCTTTGCGCGTTGTACGCCTTCATGCGCCTTATTGACGACGTTTCGGACACCGTCGGCAGTGCCGCGGACAAGCAGCGCGGCCTTGCCGACTGGCGCGCCGCGCTCGACGACGCTGTCGCCGGCGATGTTTCAAGCCATCCGATTCTCCCAGCGTTCGCGGACACGATCATGCGTTTCCGGATTCCTGTGCGCTACTTCCATGATTTGATTTCCGGCGCTGAAATGGATTTAACCGTCGGCGAGTACGCCACATTCGACCGCTTGCGTGAATACTGCTACCGCGTGGCCGGAACCGTGGGCCTCACGTGCCTGCACGTGTTTGGATTCGACGATCCGCACGCGCCGGACCTTGCGGAAAAGCTGGGCATCGCGTTTCAGTTGACCAATATCATTCGCGACGTGCGCGGCGATTACGAGATGGGCCGCGCGTATCTGCCGCTCGAAGACCTTGCGCAATTCGGTGTGCGTCGCGAGGCGCTTACGGGCGGTCCGCTCACGCCCGAAATGCGGGGCTTGCTCGAATTTGAGGCAGCCCGCACCTGGAATTTCTACCGCGAGGGCGTGGAACTCATCCCGCTGGTTCATGCCGACGCGCGCGCCGCGCTCTGGGCGCTGGCGCGGATTTACAGCAGTCTGCTGCGCCGCATCGAATCGCGCGGGTATGATGTTTTCTCCGAACGTGTGCGGCTGAGCGCTCCCGAAAAAACCGGGATCCTGTTGCGCGCGCGGCTGGGCTGGTACTCCCAAAATAATGTCCTCGAAGAGCGTGATCGTGATCGGCGGCGGGCTGGCCGGGCTTTCCTCGGCCGTCGCGCTGGCTGAAGCCGGCTTCCGCGTGCGTTTGCTCGAAAAACGGCCTCACCTGGGAGGCCGCGCGGCGTCTTACGTGTTGCCCGACGGCGAGCACGTCGACAATTGCCAGCACGTTACGCTGGGGTGCTGCACCAATCTTGACGATTTCTATCGCCGCGTGGGCGCCGCAAATCAGATCCGGTATTTTGACCGGCTGCTGTTTGCCGCGCCGGATGGGCGGCGCGGCGTCATTGCTTCCGTGGCGTTGCCGCCGCCGCTGCACATGGCTCCATCCTTCGCGCTTTTTCCGCTGCTCGGCTGGGCGGATAAACGCGCCATCGCGCTGGCGCTGCTTGCAATTGCTCGTAGCGGAGGGCGGCCCGCGGACCTTTCTGACGATGGCGCGCGAGAAAACATAACGATGCTGGCATGGCTGCAAAAGCATCGCCAGACCGACCGCGCGATTCGCCGCTTCTGGGAAGTGATATTGGTCAGCGCCCTCGATGAAGAGCTCGATCGCATCGACGCGCGCTACGGAATCGACGTGTTCTGGAAAGCGTTTCTTTCCACGCGCGGCGGTTACCGCGTCGGCATTCCGCGCGTTCCTCTCGGCGAACTATACGAAGGTTGCCGCAAGGCGCTTGCCGGTCGGGGCGGGGAAGTTCAGCTGCGCGCAGGAGTGCGGGGATTTCTTGTGATGGATGGCCGCGTCGATGGAGTGCAGAGGGAAGACGGCTCGGTGGAGACGGCGGATTATTATCTTGCGGCGGTTCCGCAGGACATCTTGCCAGAACTCTTGCCTGCGGAAGTCGTGGAGCGCGAGCCCGTGTTTTTAAACCTGCGCAACTTGCGCGCCTCGCCGATCACAGGAGTGCATATATGGTTCGATCGAAGCGTGATGAGCGAACCGTTCCTCACGCTTCTGGACAGCACGACGCAGTGGGTGTTCAACAAGACGCTGCTCTACGGCGGCGGCGCAACAGATGGCGGGCAATATTTGCAGCTGGTCATCAGCGCGTCGTATAGCCTGGCTTCGCGCTCGCGCCAGGAAATTATCGCGCTGTGTCTCGACGAATTGCGCCAGGTGTTGCCGGCAACCCGGGAAGCCACGCTCGTGAAGGGAACCGTCATCAAGGAAATGTCCGCGACGTTTTCTCCGGCGCCCGGTTCGGACTGGTGGCGCCCCGGGCAAAAAAGCCCGCTTTCGGGATTATTTCTCGCAGGGGACTGGACATTGACCGGCTGGCCGTCCACAATGGAGGGAGCCGTCCGCAGCGGTTACTTGGCCGCCGAAGCAATTCTCTCAGATGCCGGAACGCCACGGAAATTATTGCAACCGGATTTGCGCGCGGAGGGATTGGCGCGTGTGTGGGGCCGCAGGGATGAAGCGACGGTCCGCAAACGGTTTTGACCCGCAAGATTCGATTATTCACATGTTCGCTTAATATTCGGCCTGCATTTTCTGATTCAGGGTATGATTGAGCATCCCCCCGGAGGTTTACTTGGACCGGAAGTATAAACACAGGGGCTACCAGAGTGCCGACGAGCCCCAAAAAAAAGATAAACGTCAGCACCACGAAGGCCATCCACGGCAGGAGCAGATCGGACCGCGGACCCCGCGGATGGTTGGAACGATCACCCGCGCGCGCTGTTCGAATTGCGGCGCCGTGCTGAAGCCGGGCTTCGACCCGAAAGGGAAGTGCCCTCGTTGCGCTTTCGAACTGCATTGCTGCAAGCAGTGCGCTTACTTTGACACCGCCGCGCGCTTTGAGTGCATGAAGCCCATTCCGGAGCGGATCGCGCGGAAAGATCAAGGCAACGAGTGCACGTTCTACGAATTTCGCACCACCATCGAGAAAGATACGGCGCCCTCGGCTCCTCCGTCGGGTCCCGCAGCTTCGCCGGAACGCGTTTCACGTCCTCACGACGCGCGCCAGGCGTTTGAAGACCTCTTCAAGAAATAGCGGCGAAGTTTCGTTTCCAGTGGCTTTGGGAAGCTCCATTGATCACCAGCGAACCTGGAATTTGCAACCTCCGGTACGAATTGTTATTCTGAAATTGCCTATGCGCTTGCGGATCAAGCCGCGAATCGCAACCCCCCTCCACAATCTGCCCGGAAAGGTTCTGCCATGAAACTGACCGTTCGCAATGCTCACGAAGAGTGGCGCGAGCCCGTCGAGAAAGAAACGCATCGGCAAGCCGCGAAGCTGGACAAGCTGCTCAAACGGTACTCTCCGGATCTGGTGGTACTGCACGCGGATATCGAGAAGCATTCGCGAAAGGAAAGCTACACGTTCACCGTCAACCTTTCGCTTCCCACGGGCACGCTGCACGCCAAAGGCGAAGGTTATGACGTGCTTGCCAGCGTGAAGGTGGCGTTCGCCGAACTCTGCGCGCAGTGCAAAAAACATCAGGCCCTTTTGCGCAAGGACTATGAGTGGAAACGAAAACGCCCGCGCGCCCGGCTGCTGGCCTGAACTCCGCGACTTTCGGATTTCTCGCACCTCGCTCGGTGCGCGCTGGTATCGTACGGGGTGGCATGAGGAATTGACACGACGATTGCAGACTGGCAAAAAACTAAGCGACGAACCATGCTGTTTGCTTCTGCTTATGAAAAGCCGATCCAGCGTCCACCGACACCCACGCCGGACCACAACAGGATCGAAATGACGGCCACCACTTTGCTCCAAACGGGCCTCAAGCGCGTCTCGCCTGCCAGGATTACTTTGCGTTGAATCGTAAACGTAAAAAGGATGGCCAGAAAGAGCGATGTCATCTTGAACCAGAAAGCCTCATGGTAATAGCACTTTACAGCTTCGGACAAGAACAGCAGGCTGCCCGTCATCACCATAAGCAGCAGGCTGCCGATCAGCCAGGGTTGCGCATCGCGCGCAAGCTGCGCAGTGGGCTGGCGCCGCAATCCGAGACCCAGCAGGCGTAGATCGACGGTCAATACCGCTCCGCCGATGACTCCAAGGCCGAGGAGGTGGATCGCCTCGATCACGGGGAACAACCAGGACGAGCGCCGGATGGTGTCGCCGATTCCCGACTGTTCGCACCACTGAAAGAAAGCCAGGAGCGACATCAGTGCTCCCCCGATTGGTTGTTGGCCACGCAACTGGTGAGGAAATTGATGATCGGGCGCTGCGGCTGGTGATCGCAGTCGAACCAGTTATAGGCAATCATTCTTCCCGAGAGGACGATGCACACCCACAGGACAAGAGAAAGGGCGCCGGCAACTCTGGCCGCCCTCGGCGGCGCGTTCGCCACATCCCACGTGTTGATGCGGCGATAAACGCCCGAGTGAAAAATCCAGACGTTGATGCCGGCCAGCCACAGCAGAATCATTTTGGTTCGGAAGAAAATATTCTGATAAGTTCGCACAGGGATCGCGGTAAAAAGCAGCGTTCCGCTAATGACCATGACCACGAACCCCAGCACGGTCCACGGGAGCAGGCGCCTGGAAACTTCCGATACCGGCACGCTTCGCATCGTCCAACCAAGCAAGCGCAGATCGAACATGACCGTCAGGCCGAAGAAGAGACACAGCGTCCACACGTGAACCGATTCGATCAAGTCATACGCATAGCGCGATTCGTGAAGGCCCACGCTCCACGAAGAATCTCCCAGGCGACTGAAAAAAGCAAGAAGAGAGCCCCCAATTCCCTGCGCGGCGCCACTCTGCAAAGATGCCGCTGAATACAGAGGAATCTGAGGCCCGGCGTTTCCCCAGGCTGGAGCCGCGGTGCGCGCGGTCGCTTGGCAGCAGAGCGCCAGGACCAAACAACATAGGGACGCTAGCAAACGAGGTTGCACTTGGAACCCAGGTCGTTCACAGTGATTTCCATCTTTCGCATTTCAATTGCCAAGCGGCCCCGGCAAACCGAGCGTGGATGTAGGGAGCTGAATTAGCATCATCGCCGCGCGCGTGAGATGAAACGCAGTCTCGGCTATTTTTTCTGGTCTGGCGGCAGCTCGTACGGAGCGCCGGTTCCGGACGAGCCGAGAAACAACTTGCGGCCGTCAGGGAAAGTAAGATCCCTGCCGTTGGCGCGATGCGACCCATCTTTCGCCTGGTAGCCATCGACCACGACTTCGGTTCCCGGCAGCAAGGACTCCTTGGTGAAGCCGCGCCGGAAAAGCACGTTCGGAGTGCCCGCTTCGATAGCCCAGTTTTCCACGGTGCCGTCGGGCTTTTTCACATCGATGTGCAACCAGGTATGGGGGTTGATCCATTCCATTTTCGTGACCGTCCCCTTGAAGCTTACCGATTTATTCGCGTCGAATTCCGCCGCAAACGCGTGGTGCGCCGATACGCGCGCAGCTCCTCCGCAGATTGCGAGACCCGCGATGACGACGAGTGTTCCAAGCTTCATTCGCATCGACTCCAGCCTCCTGCCGCGTATAGAACCATGATGGACGCCTCAGCCCGCGGCGGCTCGACGATCCCGGCTTGGGATCAGCAGCGCCCGCTTATATTACTTGCCGCCATACCAATCATAAAAGCGGTCACCCGCGGGAACCTTGCGAGTGATATCGATGGCCATCGTTTCGCCTTCCCAGTGCTTCACCAGTGGTTGCTTGCGAAGACCTCCGTACATGAACTCCTCGACGAACTCATTGCAGCGAAACTCGAGAAGCTGCATATTCGGCTCCACGCGGCGATAGAGCGGCATGGCGATCCGCCACGGCCGAGTAAAGACCTTGGGATCTTCGATGGTCACTTCGTATTGAATGATGTCGGGCGACATCAACGTGAAGCGCTCGACCAGGTGCAATGCGTCGCTATGGAAATTGCCGGCGCGATCGAACCAACTCCGGTCGTTGAAATTGGTCACGTCCACGACGAGAGTGTCTCCCTCCCAGTGTCCAACGGAGTGGCCCATCCAGGTATCGTCCGGCGGCCCGGCTACTTTGTCGAAATGAATCGTGCGCGCGGTGTTTGAGAATTCGTAAGCCATGTGAATCTTGTCCGTGCTCTGCGTAATCTGAAAAGGAAATGCCATGTACATGGCGCGCGGAATGCCCGGCAAATAACACTTCAGCTCGGGGTCGCGATCAATCCAGTGTTCCGCGTTCTCTTTTTTTATCAGCAGGGCTTCGGGTTTATAGGGGATCTGGCCGTCACCCTGCACAACGCCGAGCGATCCGGGTACGGCGCCTGCCGCGCCGAGCGCGAGAACCGGGGCGGCCGGCACGCGCGAGTAATCATAAGGAAAAATGCCCGGCTGTGTGACGGCGCCGGGGAGCGCCGCATGCGCCTGCAAATCCCAGTTGGCTTCGTTATTGGCTTGCCAGATGCCGCTGAAGTTCGGCTCGCCGCCGATGCGAGCCGGCCGGGCGACCGCCGATGCGGCTGGCGTCTGGCCCGACGTCCGCGTGATGAACACCGAAATGGCGGCACTGACAACGGCCGCAGCGAAGGCGACCGTGAACATCGAGCGTGAGAATCGGCCGCGCATGTGGGTCTCCTTTTACCTCGGCAATCGACATTACTGCAATGGATCGTCTTCAACGCCCACAAAATCTGTGGCGTTGTCGCTCTTGGCCGGGTCAGGGCCTCGCCCCTCCGCAAAGGCGCGGTCTGCCATCCGCGCGGAGAGCATCAACGACGGCAGCGCATAGTTGCCTTCCTGGCAGCGAGGCTCGTAATAAATCTTGTTCTCCTGCTCGCTTTGTTTGGTGAACACTTGCATCGCTGTCCAGGGCCGCGTCCAGACCGTGGGATCCTCGATCGTCACGGTGTACTCCAGCGTGCTCGGACCGGTCCGCGTCCAGCGTTCCACCAGGTGCAATTTTTCGCGCGAGCCCTGAAAATCGGTCTTCGGGCTGAAATTTGTTACGTCGATCACCAGCGTATGGCCTTCCCAGTGGCCGCGAGAATCGCCGTACCACTGGCGGATGTTGGCCGGCAGGTGCGGGCTTCCGTTCATGACAATATTGCGCTGCCAGCCTTGCCCCTGGCCGACATCGTAGAACATGGAGATGCCGCCAGGAGTCTGCACAATTCGGCGGAAACTTCCGCCGTAGGCTGTACCAAACTCGGGCAGGCCGCCGGTCAAGCACCGGTCCATTAATGAGCCATCATCCGGACCATTATGGCGATTCATGCGCGCGGTATTGTAGCGGGGAGGAAGTTCCGAAAATCGTGTCGAGGGCGTCGGATCGTACTTGCCACCGCTGCATGCGACGGACTCGTTTTTGCATGTGTCCGTCGATTGCAACAGAGCCAAACGAAATGCTTTCTCCGCGGCCGCCCGCTGCTGAGCTTCCGGCGTCAGCGGAGGAATCCTCCCGTTGGGCGGATCCACAATCAAGGAAGTGCGCGTGCCGGTGTGCTTCATCATCATGAATACGGAGTTGTATGCGCCGGCAACGTCGAGTTCGGTTCCGCGCTCGACGCGCTTGTCACGGCCGAGGAGCGCGGCTCGTTCTTTATCCAATTCGGCACGCTGCGCCTCGGTGAAAAATTCCTGATTGGCGTACTTGGGAGACCTCTGCAACGGCGTATCCGACTCGTCGGTCCAGATACCTTGCAGATCGGGTTCACCCCAAGGTGTCTTCAGAGCCGCATCCGATGTCTGCTGCGCGACGGTCACCTGCGCCGGTCTGAAGAGAATAAGCGCGGACGCGATGACGGCCGCGACGCCAATGGATGTGAGGGGTCGATTGCGCATGAGACACCTCCCGTTGCTGCCGAAATAACCGAGGAAACTTCCAGAAATCTTACGCGGTTTCGCAACCGCCGAATGGCGCCATTATGGTCAAACAACCATGCCAGTGTCCAGAGGATTGCGTTTCGAGCAGCGAGCGGGGAGGATCCGCCGCCCGTTGTCAAAAATTACGCGGAGAGGGCGCAGTTGACGTAACGCTGGGATCTCGCTAACTTACGCCAACGACGACCCACAAGGAGCCTCCGAACATGCGAAGACGATTCCATCTTTCGACTGCTTTGATTGCGAGCGCCGCGATGGGCGTTGTGTTTTATTTGGCCGCGATTCGGATGACTGGTCAGGCAGATGCCACGAAGCAGGCGACCCAGCCCGCGCGGGCTTCGGATCGACATCCCAACCTGAATGGCATCTGGCAGGCGACCACGACCGCAAATTGGGACCTGCTGGCGCATTCGATGCGCCCGGCAGTAGCGCAGCCCGGCGTATACTCCGATGTTCCGGTGCTCGCGGCGCCTGTCGTCGCTTTGGGTTCGGTTGGCGGTGTGCCCCCCGGCCCCGGTGTTGTGGACGGCGACCTGATTCCATACAAGCCCGAAGCTGCCGCGAAAAAGAAAGAGAATGCCGAACACTGGCTCGACCGCGACCCGGAAGTCCGCTGCTATATGCCGGGAATTCCGCGGGCGATGTATATGCCTTATCCCTTTCAGATCACGCAAGGCACGAACAAGATCGAGATGTCGTTCGAATTCAACGGCGCGAGCCGCACCATTCACCTCGATCCCGTGGACCCGCCGCCGGCCGACACCTGGATGGGCCATTCGGTGGGCCGCTGGGAAGGCAATACGCTAGTCGTAGACGTGAGCCATTTCAACGACCGGACCTGGTTTTCGCGTTCCGGAGATTTCCACAGCGATGCGTTGCACGTGGTCGAGCGCTTTACGCCTGTCAATTCTTCGTTGCGGCCGGACGCGCTGCGATACGACGTGACCATCGAGGATCCCAATGTTTTCACGCGCCCCTGGAAGATGAGCATGGTCCTGTATCGTCAACTGGAAGGCAACGCGCAGCTGATGGAGTACAAGTGCGTCGAACTGGTGGAGGAAACTTTCCTGGGCCATCTGCGCAAGAAACAACTGGTGAAGCACTGGGAGGGCGAAACGATCGTGATCGACGTCACGCGCAGGGTTCCCGCCGGCGACAAACTTTATGAACGTTAGCGAGCGCGGGGGAAAATAATCGGAGCCTTGCAGATCGAAAAGGCGCCGCGCAAGAAGCGACCCACACTCTAGGGAAGCAACCGGAAAAGGATCATTGGTCGCCGGCGCCTCCCGTGGCGTTGTCCTCGAGCGCCGGATCGGGACCCTTTCCCTCAGCGAACGCTTTTTCCGCGGCGCGTGTATTCACGAGCATGCCGAGCATTCCGTAATTGCCCTCGTGACACCCACCTTCGTAGACCATGTTCGGCTTATCGGCGTTCTTGCGTAATTCCTGCACGAAGGTGAAGGGCTTGACCCAGGTGGTCGGGTCCTCGGCGGTAATCGTGATCCGCAGGGTTGCGGGATCGACGCGCTGGTAGCGCTCGATGAGATGGAGATTTTCGCGCGAGCCGCGAAAATAGGTCTCTTCGCTGAAGTTGGTGACGTCCACCACCAGTGTATTGCCTTCCCAGCGCGCGATGGAATCGCCCCAGTATTGGCGAATATTCTTCGGCAGATGCGGGCGATTGGTGATGGGAATTACGCGATTGAATCCGGTGCCCTGACCGATGTCATAGTAGATATCAATGGAATCGGCGCTCTCGACGATGCGCATCACGCCGCCGAAATTTCCGAACGGTCTACCGTCCGGCGTCAACAGTCCCGCCGGGAGAATCACGGGAAGGCTGTTCAGCAGACAACGTTCGACGCTGCTGCGGTCCTCGGGACCGTCCGCGCGGTTCATGCGATCGATGTTGTAGTCGGGAGGAGGTTCGCTCCGCAGCGGCGAGATTGGTCCGGGTTTGCCGCCGGAGGTGCCCTGCAGGAGCGCCGCGAGGTACTCGCGTTTCTTGTTGATCCTCTCTTCTGCTTCCGGGGTCAGGGCCGGCACCCTCCCATCGGGCGGATCAATGATCATGGACGTGCGGCGGCCCACTTCATTGGGCTTGTCACCGAACCAATGCTCGTTGTATGCGCGAGCGACGTCTTTTTCCGTGCCGCGGATGTCCTTGCCGTTGATTTCCCGACTGTCCCGGCCGGGCAACTCATCGCGTTGGAGGAGATCGTCTTGAGCTTTCTTGTATTCGGCATCGGTCATGAATTCCCGATTGCCAAATTCCTTGCGCCGCTCGAACGGGACTACGGTCGTGTTACTCCATGTGCCTTGGAGGTCGGGGGCGCCCCACGGGGTCTTGGGGACAGGTTGTGCCGCGGGAGCGCCTGATTTCGGCGACGAGTCACTCGCAACGGTTTGGGCGGTCACTCTGGTGCTCGTCAAGCCGGCGGCAAGGACGGTAATGGCGCCCAATGCGGTCAGAAACGCGAAGGAATGAGTTCTGATTCCCACCGGAGATCTCCTCCACGTAGATGCATACCTAGACGCAGGCGATGGTATCACTCTCGTGATAGCCTGCAAGTGGTTTGGAAGTCCCACATGATCGATCGAGGTTCTGCCTACTGGCACACGCTTGGGTGTATACTCACCGCCGGTCGGGTGGATTTATATGAGAACCCGGCTGTTGCGTTATACCGGCCCACCCTGGTTTCCTCAGTGATCATTTTCCGACGAGAGAGGGGGAACAAACATGGCATTGAAAATTACGAATCGCGTGGTGGATGGAGTGGTTGTGCTGGCGTTGGACGGCCGCATTGTGCTGGGAGAAGAGACGATTGCGCTTCGCGAAAGTGTGAAGACCTTCCTTGCCGAGGGCCAAAAGAATCTCATCCTGGACCTGAAAAATGTCACGTCGATTGACAGCTCGGGCCTGGGCACGCTTGTCGCCGTGCATTCCAGCGCGAAATCGGTAGGAGCTTCGCTTCGGCTCTGCAACCTCGGGTCCCGGCTTAACGAGTTGCTGCAGATCACAAAACTCTATACTGTCTTTGAAGTTTCTGACACTGAAGCAGAAGCAGTGCGCGCCATGGCGAAAACGGCTACCGCGGATTGACGCTGGGGATGAAAAGGCACGACGCAGATTTCAAAGGGTCCCGGTGAGTTTGTTTGGCTAAATTGTATTCTTGATTTGGGTCGGCTAGGAGGAGAATTGAGCCGCGGTCGTGTTGAACGACCGCGTAGCCAATTCATCCAGAGGGCGCTTGCGCAGTTCTTTGTTGAGGACTTCGATGCCAATCGGGCCGCGGTATCCCGCCTTCCAGAGGTGATCGAGGAAACCCCGAATATCGAACTCGCCTTCGCCGCAGAGCATTCTGTGATTGATGGTGTCTTCGTGCAGGCTCCAGGGAGCAGTGAAAGTGCCGTCGTTGAGTTCGACGGCGAAGAAATATTCCAAGGGGAAGCTGGAGATCTCCTCGTAAGGGATGCCGAGCTTTACGATGTGCCAGAGGTCGAAAATGATTCCGCCATTTTTCTGGCCGGCGCCCTTGAGCATTGCCAGAGTGTCCTGAAGGGTGTCGATCATGGCGAACGGCATGAGCTCATAGACAACTTTAGTGCCATGCGCGGCGGCGTCTTGGCAAAGAGCGGCGAAGGAGTCGATCACCTGGGGCAGGGGAGTGTCCGTATGGAAGAAGTCGCCAACTTTAATGTGCCTTGCGCCCAAAGCCTGGGCGGCGCTCAACAGGTCTTGTTTGACAAGATCTGACTGCTTCTTTCTTTCGCCAGTAAGAAACCAATCCCCCAGAAACTCGACCTCAATGTGTTTCATGCCGTTATCGTCGAGGATGCGTTTGATTTCAGTCAGGGGCCGGCGCTTGAGCGTGTGGAGCAGGTCGGCGTGCCAGATACCGAAGCCGCGAAAACCCGCTTTGGCGCATGCTTCGACGCGATCCTTGAAATCGAAGATGCTATATTCGTGATCAGTGTGTGGCTCGGCGCCACCCGCCAGGGTCCAATACGAAGCGATCAGTTCGACGTTGTTCTTCATAATGAGTGCTCAGTTTCGTCAGCCATTCAGGACTTTCCCTGCTTAAGTTCCACCGTAAGCAGGTGTACTTCTGAAGTGCCAACATTTTCGATGGAATGCGGGGGCAGCGGTCCCACCCATTCGACGGCCGGCGTTTTTGGGGGCGCCCCGGCGCTGCGCGAATCGAACAGGACTCGACCCTCGCCGTCTCGGCGGATGAAATCGCTGGTGCTGCGTACATAGATGACGCTGGGCCAGCGATGGGTATGCACGGGAACAAAGTCGCCCGGGTGGATGATCACTTCGAGGTAGCGCACAAGATCGTTTTCAAACAAATTCCTGTGGAAGGCGGGAGCGGCAATCATGGCGTCCAGTTCAACCGGCCAAGGCCACGGTTGTTGCACGCCGGATTCTATTCCCATACTCTCGCTCCCTTCCGGCGCTCAAATGGCGATCCGATCCTCCGGAACTTTACACGAATTCGAGTGGACAGGAAGTAAAAACTGTTGGCCTGACCGGGTCCATCTTTCTCGTCTGCGAGGCCTCGGAATACGCTGAGCTCCCGCACCGGGCACATTGAAAGGGCCAGACAGGCTCAGGGAGTGCGCAATTCGTGTTATTGTTTTTCGAAATTCGAATCCCGCGCGCGGAAAACAATATTCCGCCGAGGGGGATAACCGATGGACGAACTAGTTTCCCTTAACCGGCGAGAGTTGCTAAAAACCACAACCGGACTGCTGACGGGATGGGTGGTCGCAGGAAGCCCCCTGGTGCTGATCGCACCAGGGCGAGCGTGGGCTGTGGATCTTACTATTCTCACGAGCTCTGAAGGTGCCACGCTCATGAGTTTGGCGCGGACGATTGCTCCGCACGACAAACTGGATGACGCCGCCTATGCGCTGGTGATCCAAGCGATTGACAGCGATGCCGCGAAAGACGCCGGCACGCACAAAATGATCCAGGAAGGCGTGGCTGCACTCGGGGCCGATTTTTCCGCGGCCTTGGAGACTGAGCGGATCTCGGCGCTAAAAAAGATAGAATCCTCAGTGTTCTTCCAGGCGATGCGCCTGAAAACTCTGCAGGTCCTTTATTCCAGCCCGATCGCTTATGCCTATTTTGGTTATGAGGGTGAGGTGTACTCCAAAGGCGGTTATTTGTTTCGTGGGTTCAACGATTTACGCTGGTTGCCGGAAGTTCCGGCCGAGGACAGTGGTCCGCTCCCGGAAAGAGCATAACCAGCAGGAAGGAGAAGCATGGCCCGCATCGCCCTCCAAGACGAAAGTGCTGTCGTCATCATCGGATCGGGCGCCGGTGGCGGCACGCTGGCCCACGAACTAACGACACGCGGAATGAAGGTAGTGGTTCTGGAAGCCGGCAAACGGCAGACGACGTCGAGCTTTTCCCAAGTACCCGGTGCCGCTTTTCTCCAACTGACCTGGCTTGATCCTCGCACACAGAGCGGGGATTGGGGCGTGGCAAAGAATTTTCCCACGCTTCCTGTGTGGCACTGCAAAACCGTGGGCGGAACGACGGTTCACTGGACCGCGGCCACGCCACGCTTTGAACCGTGGGAATTGCGGGCACGAACTATTTACGGCAAGATCCCCGGCTCTTCGCTGATCGACTGGCCGATTTCTTACGACGAGTTGAAGCCGTACTACTTGCTGGCGGAGCGCCGGCTTGGAGTGACGCGCCGGAATGGAGTACCGGGCCTGCCCGCGTCCAACAATTTCAAAGTGATGTACGCAGGCGCGAAAAAGCTGGGCTACAAGCGCGTGCACACGGGCCACATGGCGATCAATTCACGCCCCTTCGACGGCCGCGGCAGTTGCATCCAGCAGGGCTTTTGCGCGCAGGGGTGCAAGATGGGCGCGAAGTGGAGCACGCTGTACACCTCGATCCCGCGCGCCGAAGCCACCGGGAACCTCGATCTGCGCGTCGAATGCACGGCCACGCGAATCGAGCACGGCGCCGAGGGGCGCGTCAATGCAGTGGTCTACCGCGATGCTCAGGGACGCGAGCAGAGGCAGAAGGCGCGCGTCGTTTGCGTGGCGGGTAACGGCATCGAAACGCCGCGACTCTTGTTGCTTTCGGACTCTTCGAAATTTCCTCACGGGCTGGCCAATTCCGCGGGCCAGGTGGGAAGGAACTACTGCCACCAGATCATTGGATTTGTCTGGGGAATTTTCGACAAACCGGTATCTTCCTGGCGCGGCGCGACGCTTGCGGGC
>Ga0210396_10000529_pt1 | contig 49721 bp, 49 predicted proteins | sample IncBWH17OmetaG_FD_155466 | JGI IMG/M metagenome (GOLD analysis project Ga0210396, IMG submission 155466) | Forest soil microbial communities from Barre Woods Harvard Forest LTER site, Petersham, Massachusetts, United States - Inc-BW-H-17-O ... | reverse complement strand
GACTTTCGCCCCGGCCAGCAAGCCGCCGCCCAGCACCACGCCGTCGCGCCCCTCGTCACAGCCCGGCTCACCAAGCCCGAGATCCGCACCCTCGCCCACCAGTCCGGCCTCAAGCTCTGGGACAAGCCAGCCAGCGCCTGCCTCTCCTCGCGCATCGAATACGGCCGCCCCGTCACCCGCGAAAACCTCAGCCAGGTCGAGCAAGCCGAAGACGCCCTCCACACCCTCGGCTTCCCCCGCGTCCGCGTTCGCCACCACGGCAACCTCGCCCGCATCGAGATCGCCCGCGAAGATCTCCCGCGCGCCCTCTCACTCGACATCCTGGACCGCATCACCGCAGCCCTCAAACCTCTCGGCTTCCTCTACGTCACCCTCGACACCCAGGGCTACCGCTCCGGCAGCATGAACGAAGTCCTCCCCGCCGCCGCCATCACGCCAGCCACCCGCTGACAAACGAAAGCCCCGCCGCCCTATCGAGAACAGGGCCATCGTCGAATCATTACTCCGCAGGCTTAACCCCAGCCGGAGCAGCAATCTTCGGCTTCCAGAAATTCGGATCAGCCTTGATCCACTCCTCCTGCGGATAGCTCATCTTCGGGTTGAACTGAAACAGGTTCACCTGCTCCGACTCGATGCACGAAGCCGACAGTTCAGCAAGCTTCTTCATCCCGTCCCCGCCCACCGCCTCCATGAACTTCTTGTCATTGGCGAAGCCCTCATCAACCTCCGCCAGCGTCTTCATGGGAATAAAGATGGCAACCATGCCGCCGTTATTGGCCCCGAATGCGCTCTCAAAAACGGCCCACTTCGCATCGGGAACGGCCTTTTCATATCCCTCCTTGTACATCTTCGCCAAATCTTCCCACTCCTTCTCATGTCCAGGCCGAACCTGGAAGAGCAGTATCTGGAAGTACCGCATGTGGGCAATATCCACATTGGAACGAAGGCTTAGATCATCACGATAGACAAAGACATTCTGATCATAAGCTGTCAGCAGATCGCCATCCATCAGCGCCGCATGCTCCAGAGCAGCCGTCAGAGCCGTGTTCTTAGCCGTATCCTGGTTGTCCTTCTCCCACGCCGCAAACGACGGATATCCTGTCAAAAACAGCGCCCGCGATGGCCCCGACATCGACTCCACCGCAAAGTAGTGTGTCGGCCACTTCGCCGCCGTCATCGCCCGCACAAACGCGCTCTCCGATCTCTCATGCACCCCGCCCGCCCGTCCCGGCTTCAGATACTCACGCGAAATAACCAGCACCTTTGGCGGCGGCGGCGGTGTCATCTCCTGCGCCGCTGCTTTAACACCTGCAAGAAGACCACCAACAACCAGGCACCAAGCAACCAGCCCTGTAAATTTCTTCATAGCGAGAGCCTCCTTTAAGCTCTGTGCAAATCAATTTGTGTACAAGGGAGCCCGCCGGCAGACACATCGAGCTACACCGCCACGCAGATACCGCTCATCGCGCCGGAAAAACAATGGAAGGGAAACCGTCGGAATTTTACTCCTTTCAATCTCTCGTCCAGCAAAATCCATAGCCGCAGGTAGCGACCTCCACCCCACCATGAAACAATAGCCACCATGCGCATCGCCTACCTCGACTGCTTCGCCGGCATCAGTGGCGACATGTTCCTCGGAGCCCTCCTCGACGCCGGCCTCGACCCGCAAATCCTTCACGACGCCACCGCCGCCCTCAACCTCAGAGCCTCCCTCAAGATCGAAAAAGTCGATCGCAGCGGCATCTCCAGCACCAAAGTCCACGTCCTCGAACACGGCCAGCTAGCCGAAGACCACAGCCAACCTCAGACCCACGACCACTTCCAAGACCAACGCCCCACCGAAACCCACACCCACCAACCCAAAACCCAGCATCTCCACAAAACCGGCCATCCCCACACCCACGAAGAACCGCACCCGCACGAACACACGCACGATCACGGACGCTCCCTCACCGCCATCCGCGAACTAATACAATCCTCCAGCCTCGTCCCAGAAGTCACAGCCTTCGCCATCCAAACCTTCGAACTCCTCGGTGCCAGCGAAGCCAAAATCCACAACGTCGACATTGAAAAAATCCACTTCCACGAAGTAGGCGCAGTAGACGCAATCGTCGACATCGTAGCCGCCAGCGCAGGCATCCACGCCCTGAAAATCGACAAGTGGTTCTGTTCCCCCCTCAACATCGGCGGAGGCATGGTCGACTGCGCCCACGGCCGCTTCCCCGTCCCCGCTCCCGCCACCGCCGACCTCCTGCGCGGTTTCCCCACCTACTCCGCGCACGTCGAAGAAGAGCTCGTCACGCCCACCGGAGCAGCCATCATCCGCGCACTCGCACCGACCTTCGCTCCACAACCTCAGATGCGCGTCCAGCAAATCGGCTACGGCGCCGGAACCCGCAACTCCAAAGGCTTTCCCAACGTCCTCCGCCTCAACATCGGCGATACCACCGACTCCACCCAAGGCTCCGTCGCCGTTCTCGAAACCGCCATCGATGACATAAGCCCACAGATCCTCGCCTACGTCACCGAAGCCGCCCTGCAACAAGGCGCACTCGACGTCATGTCCACCGCCGTCCAGATGAAGAAAGGCCGCCTCGGCACCCTCATCACCATCCTCGCCGACGACGACCACGTCCCCGCCCTCGAACAACTACTCCTCCGCGAAACCAGCACCCTCGGCATCCGCATCCACCACGAGCGCCGCTCTTGCCTCGACCGCACCCACACCACCGTCACCACACCCTACGGCGACATCCGCATCAAGATCGGCTCCCGCAACGGCGAAATTTTCAACGTCGCCCCCGAGTTCGAAGACTGCCGCACCGCCGCCGCCAAATACAACGTACCCATTAAAACCGTCCAACAAGCCGCCACCGCCGCCTACCTCCACGAAAGAGGGGACGTGAAATGAACGGAAGACGGCTGGCCAAAAACATATTGATACGCTGCGTAACTGTCCTCCTTTTTGTGCTGATCTTCGGACGCTCTAACGCAGGCGCACAGTATCTTGTAATTCTCGCTGATCCTGTCGATGTTCGAGCACTCTCAGGACATGTTCAAGCTCCAAATGACGCTGGCGCACTTAGAGATGCGCATGTTGAGCTTTGCGATCTTCACACGGGAAAAATTCTTGCTTCGACCAACACTGATGCTGAAGGGAACTTTCACTTCGAAAGTCTCGGCAGGAACGAATACAAACTGAAGATCACCATGCCAGGTTTTAACCCCTTACAAGCTACACTCCGCATTCGAAAAGGCAGAGTTCCATCTGCTGTCTTCACGTTACCGATTGCCACATAGTCAAATGAACCCAACCACCCTCCTCGAACTCCTCGCCGAAGTCCAACGCGGCACACTCTCGCCCGAATCCGCCTCACAGCGTCTCGCCAATCTTCCCTTCGAAGACCTCGGCCACGCCCGCATCGATCACCACCGCGGACTCCGCATCGGCCTCCCCGAAGTCATCTACGCCGCCGGAAAATCGCCCGCCCAAACCGCAGAAATCTTCACCCGCATGGCCGCAACTGGCGCCGACGTCCTGGCCACCCGCGCAGACGAATCCACCGCCAAAGCCGTCCTCACCGCCGTCCCCGCCGCCATCCACCACCCACAGGCCCGAGCCATCACTCTCCGCCAGTCCCCACACGCCGAACCCCGGGGACACATCGCCATCGTCTGCGCCGGCACCAGCGATCTCCCCATCGCCGAAGAAGCCGCCATCACCGCCGAACTCTTCAACACCCGCGTCACCCGCCTCTACGACGTCGGCGTAGCCGGCCTCCATCGCCTCCTCGCCGTCCGCGAACAACTGACCACAGCCAACGCCGTTATCGTCTGCGCTGGCATGGAAGGCGCCCTGCCTTCCGTCGTAGGCGGTCTCGTAGGCGTCCCCGTCATCGCCGTCCCCACCTCAGTCGGCTACGGAGCCTCCTTCGCCGGAGCAGCCGCCCTCCTCGGCATGCTCAACTCCTGCTCTCCCAACGTCACCGTCGTCAACATCGACAACGGCTTCGGCGCCGCCTACACTGCCACCCTGATCTCAAGAATGGCACAGAGCTAATAGTTAGCTCTTCATCTACACGTTTCGGGACTGGGATCAGAGAATTAATTTCTGAGTCCGCAGGTATCGCTTTCCTTTAGCTGTCTTCTTCACTGGCCGCGATGACTTATCTCTATCAACGTCAACATGCGCTGAGCTGTCTGCCGAACGACTTCGACACACAATTCGATTGATCACACCATGCTCGATAAAATGCTGCTGCCGTCCATCTGTGCCCAAGACACGAATGGGACAGTACTGAGACAGAGCCTGTAAGAAGACCTAGTATCGGTCAGCTTGATCTTTGCGCAACATGAAATTAAAAGAGGCACGCTAATTAGTCTTACTGTATAGAGAAGCATAGAGATCTTCATTACGTCGTTAGACGAAAGCAACAAGCACGACACACGAAATATGCGGGTTCAGGGGGTGCTGAGTGGCTTGCATCAACGCTATCGCTATTCGAGAACATCGATGGAATCAAAGAAGAGTTTGCGGAGGCAGGCCTCTCTGGATATTGTTCTTCCTTCTTTGCGCATCAACGTCGATGCACGCCTCCAGTCGCCTAAACACGGATATCGTTGTCATGAAAAACGGAGATAAGATGACGTGTGAGATACGATCCCTCAATCAGGGCCAACTTACAATAAAACAGGATTACGCTAGTTCTACCGTAGTGCTTGACTGGGAACAAGTTGATCACATACAAACCAACCAGCCGTTCGTCATCGTTAGCACAAAGGGAAATGCGTCGAGTGGTGTTCTCTCTGAATCGCATGACGATCGTATAGTCAGAGTCTCAGGAGACGAAACCAATAGCATTGCACACAATGATGTGGTCAGTATCGAGCAGACCGGCGAGACTTTTATACGTCGATTGAAAGGAAGTATCGATCTGGGAACGAGCTTCGCCAAATCTAATTCACAGAAAAACTTAACTCTACAGAGCGATTTAACCTACCAGGCAACCACACGTTTTTTTTCTCTCTCTTCAAGCACGCAGTTCACTAGTCAGCAGAAAACAAATAATACGAGTGAAACGACGATCAAAACTGAATACTTCAGACAACTACGCGAATCTCACTGGTATGCAGGAGGAATCGCGAATTTCCTTTCAAGCTCCGAACAACAGATTGATTTGCGAACGACCCTGGGCGCTGCGCTCGCAGTTCGTCCCATTTACACAAATAAAACGAACCTCTCTTTTATTGGAGCACTTGCATATACGGTTGAAAAAGATGCATCGAATACAACTTCAACAACAAACGCCAACAGCATCGATAGTGCCGTCGCAGTCCAGTACTCGACATTTCGCTTTGATTCAACGAGCTTTGAAACAAATCTGTGGATTTACCCGAGCCTCACTTCACCCGGGCGTGTTCGAGTGACCCTGAATCAAGATATTTATTTCAAGTTCTATAAGGATTTCTATTTTCGTGCGAGCTTCTATAACAACTATGACAACCGGCCAGTGATTGGTGCGCCGTCAAATAACCTAGGCGCGTCCTCTACTGTCGGATGGTCTTTTCGGTAGGGTGTCGATACGCAGCGTGCCAGGAATAGAACTAGACCAGGTCTGACCCAGGCATATGATTAGCAGTATCTTCAATCACTTTTACCTAGAGATCGATCACGCGCATAATTCCTCTATAGCTGTTTGAAGTATTTTTACGCACTCATCCAGTTCTGTCGTAGGTACACATTCACGTGGGCTGTGTGCCGTCAGCATCGATCCGGGCCCGATGACCACAACCTCCGCTCCCATCCTCGCAAGCCACGGCGCCTCGGTTCCGAACGCGATCGTGTTGATTGTTGTCTCTGGATGGCTTCGCACCGACTGAATTACGCGGCTATCAATTCTCGTTTCGAACCCGACATCCATTCTGAGAACTTCGATTCCGATCTCAATCCCCTCTATCGACAACCGATCAATTATCTTCTCTAGACAATCAAGGACATGACCAGGTGGCTGTTCAGGAATGGGTCTCCACTCAAGAAGAAAGGAACACTCCGAAGGAATTACGTTCTTGGCTGTGCCACCATGAATCTCGCCAACATTCAACGTCGTCCACGGTGGGGAAAAGGATTCGTTTCGGTTAAGCTTCAGTTCCTGTGCCATGATTTCGATCTCTTGAAGAAGCCGAGCGGCTGCGAAGATTGCGGAACGACCCGTTTCAGGGAAGGCGCTATGCGCCGCTTTACCCTTTATGCTCACACCAGCCAGACAATATCCTTTGCCTGCGCGGGCGGGCACGAGTGAGGTGGGCTCGCCCACGATCGCGTACTTCGCGCGAAACACGTTCTGCTCGAAGAGAAAGCGAGCCCCGCGGCAACCTATCTCCTCATCGGAGGTGAAAACGAGGCACAGCTGGTGCTTGAGATTCGAGAGATCCATCGCAGATACAGTTGCGAGGGTACAAGCGAGAAAGCCCTTATCATCGCACGCTCCACATCCGTGGAGCTTACCTTCTCTCTCGATTAGATTTGTCGCATCAGACCATGCTGCGCTATAAGGAACCGTATCGGTATGGCATACGATAGCAAGCTCAGCATTGATCGTTCCCTCGCTGAACGTTTGTGGAGACGCGATAAGATTGACCTTTTCGATACCCGCGACGTCTTCGTAGGTCAGCAGACGCTGGTGCCAGCCAAGCGGCAGAAGAAACTTCTGTATCCACTCGATCAGTGGACGATTACTCTGGCTTGAAACACTGGAAATCGCCACAAGCTCATGAAGCAACGTCGCCGAAGGGATCATAGCTCCCCCCCAATACGTTGTTGAACGCGCTGAAAGGCCGCAATAATGTCATCCTGCATTGCATGTCGTTTTTGGTCGATGACCAATCGTCCATTGATTACAACCTCGCAGACAGCGCTACGTGACATGCTGAAGACAATGTTTGTCAGCAGTTCTTCAGATAGGCTTCCAACAATGGAACAGTCGGAAAGATCAACGGCGAAGAAATCCGCCGGTTTGCCTGGTTTCAGTAATCCTGTCTCTACATGAAGAGATCGGGCGCCCGCCTGGGTGGCAAAGTCAAAAAGGAGTGCAGGCAGCGATTCGTCTTTCCTGCCGTCCAACACCGCACGCTGGAGCCGCAACAGGCGAAGGTTCGATTCTAACTCGCGAACATTTTCGAGCGCATCGGTTTGGGTATGGCTATCTGTACCAAATGCGATTGAAACACCGGCGTCAATCAGTTCGTCAGCACAGAGAATGCCATCTCCAAGATTGCGCTCGGTAGTTGGACAAGCACCCACAGTAATCCCTACACGGGCCATTCGTTCAATCTCCCCGCGGTGTAGGTGTATGGCATGAATAGCAGTAAAGTCTGAGGTAAGCAAGCCTAGTTGATCAAGTAAGTGAAACGGCGTCACACCATACTCAGCTATGCAGGCGTCGATTTCGGCAGGTTGCTCTGCGACATGCATGTGTAATGGCACCGCACGAGTGTGCGCCCAATCTGATACCTCCTTCAGATACTCGCGAGGCACAGCTCTAACACTATGCGGCGCCAGGCCAAAACTTACTGTGGGAGGCATCGCGGCGATCTCACTGCTAAGAATCTCCGAATCGCGCAAGAACCTATCGACGTCTGGCTCAATAAAACGGATCTGGCCAGCGTCAGCCGGAAGCTCAAATCCGGCTCGAACGTAGGCGCACCTTAGCAGCGCAATTCTAATTCCAATGCTCTCGGCAGCGCGGATTACCTGCTTCGCCAGGAAATTTCGATCGTCGTATAGTGTTCCTTCGGAAGTCCGATGCAGATAGTGAAATTCTCCAACAGTCGTTATCCCTGCAAGTGTCATCTCAAGAAAAGCCATGCGGGCTACGTCGTAGATCTCCTCTGGACGCAACGTCAGCGCGCACTTATACATGATGTTGCGCCAGGACCAAAAATCGGGTCCAGCCCTCCGACGCGACTCTGCCTTTCCTCGAAGTACACGTTGAAATGAATGCGAGTGAATATCAACCATTCCCGGAAGGAGCGCACGACCTGGCATGCGATGAACAATAACGTCGCTCTCAGGTTTTGAGATCGGCCCCACTGAGATGATGTTCCCTGAACCATCCACCTCAAGCGCATAACCTGCTCTAAAACCACCATCTACGTAGAGTAGATCTGGTTGATAAGAAATGCTCATATTGATTGCCTTTGGCCTTCGATCCATACCTGACTGACCATCGTCTGTCCCATGGTGTACGGAAGATCTCTCCAGTCAGAGCTCTCGAGAACAAGAAAGTCTCCGCGCAAGCCCGCCTCGAGCCTGCCAACGTCCGTAAAGCCAAGAGCCACAGCAGCGTTGCAAGTCGAGGCGATAAGAGCTTCAGGTGCTGTTAGGCCATTAAGTCGCACAGCGAGACCCATTGCAGCCGCTACAGAATAGAGAGGACTAGAGCCAGGATTGAGGTCTGTTGCGATCGCCACCGCGGCTCCCGCATCGATCAGTCCGCGACCTGGCGCAGCAGGTAGACCAAGATGAAGACTCACTCCAGGCAGAATCGTCGCAATCGTCTTCGACGAACCCACTAACCTGCACTGCTGAGGGGAACATACCTCAAGGTGGTCGACGCTAAGCGCTCCCATCCGAAGACCAAGCTCAAGGCCTCCTACACGTTGAAACTGTTCCGTGTGAAGTTTGATTGCCAGTCCATTCGATTGTGCACATGTCAGAACAATTTCGGCGTCTTCGACGTTCCATGAGTGTCGCTCAACGAATATATCAACAGCGATTGCGAGACCGCGCTGAGATACCTGCGGGATCAATTCGTTACAGACCGAATCACGGTACCGATTCCGTTCGCCAGAACTTTCTGGGCAAAGGTGAATGAGCAGTGTAGGTATCAGCCGTGCTTTTGTCTGGGCCTGCAGTTGATGGATCGCCTCAAGCATTCGAATCTCCGCTTCGGGGCTATACCCATATCCTGACTTCACTTCGATGGTTGTGGCACCAGAGCGCATAAGGGCTTTGATCCGGGGCGCCGCGAGCGAGGCCATCTCCTCACGGGTCCTGCCCTCGGTTTCGCGAATGGTATGCCATATACCACCCCCTGCGGCAAGAATTTGCTCATAAGTTGCACCAGCACTGCGCGCTTCAAAGTCCGCAAGCCTGTCTCCAGCCCAAATCGCATGAGTATGCGGGTCGATGAGTCCGGGGATAACAGCACGTCCACCAAGATCAATCACTTCGTCAAACGACCCGCTCCATTCGCTTTCAAGACCAACCCAGGAAATAAGCTCTCCTTCAATTGCCATCGCCGCACGACGAATGATCTGTAGTTTCGACATCGCAGCGCCGCACTTAGGCCCGGCTCCAACGGGTGTAACGAGCTCAGAAATACCTGTCAAAAGCAATTTGCTCATCTGGTTCCGCCAATGCTGGGCATGTCGAGTCCTCGTTCAGCTGCGGTAGCCCTCGCCTTCTCGTAACCGGCATCAGCATGACGGATAACGCCCATTGCAGGATCGTTCGTTAGGCAAAGACGCAGCCGTTGCTCAGCCTCTTCGCTACCATCAGCAACCGCAACCAGACCTGCATGCTGGCTGTACCCCATACCAACGCCGCCACCGTGGTGAAAGCTCATCCACCCGGCTCCGCTCGCAATACCGGTGGCGAAGTTAAGGAGTGCCCAATCGGAGACAGCATCTGAGCCGTCCATCATCGCCTCTGTCTCTCGATAAGGGCTAGCCACTGAACCAGCATCTAAATGATCACGGCCAATGACAATCGGCGCTTTCAGTCGTCCATCCCGCACCATTTGATTGAAAAGCAATCCTGCACGATCTCGCTCGCGGTAGCCAAGCCAGCAGATTCTCGCCGGGAGCCCTTGAAATGCCACATGCTGGCCGGCCCAAGGGAGCCATTGGCTCAACCGCGAGTCATCGGGAAAGAGCTCAAGTAGCGCAGCATCTGTTGCTGCAATATCGGCGGGATCACCCGACAGTGCAACCCATCGGAAGGGGCCACGTCCCTCGCAAAACGAATCGCGAATAAAGGCCGGGACGAAGCCAGGATAATCGAATGCATTAGTGACGCCGCCGAGCTGAGCTTGAGCTCGCAAGTTATTGCCGTAGTCAAAGCAGATCGAACCACGCCGCTGCAGTTCCAGAATCGCCTGCACATGTTGAGCCATGTCTGCTCGCACGCGTTCCAGGTAGAGTTCAGGATTCTTGTTGCGTTGTACCGTAAGGTCTTCGTCTTCTTTTGCAATAGGCCAATAACCATAGAGCGGGTCGTGTGCGCTCGTCTGATCAGTAACAATATCGGGAACGAATCCCTGTCTCACGATCTGCGGCAGGATCGAAGCAGCATTTCCGAGTATGCCGATGGAGACTGCGCGACCCTCCGTACGCGCCGCTTTTGCCCGGACGATCGCGTCTTCGAGCGAAGTTGCTATCTCATCGAGATACCGTGTCTCTATTCTGCGCTCAATTCGAGTCTGATCTGCTTCGATGCAGATGCTCACGCCTCCGGCCAATTTAACCGCGAGCGGCTGTGCACCACCCATCCCACCAAGGCCAGCCGTTAGTGTGATCGTCCCCCGTAGCGATCCTTTGAAATATTTCTTCGCTGCACCTAGAAACGTCTCATACGTACCTTGAAGAATGCCTTGTGTCCCAATGTAGATCCATGAGCCAGCGGTCATCTGACCATACATCATGAGGCCTGCCCGATCCAGACGATCGAATTCATCCCAGGTCGCCCAGTGCGGAACCAAATTCGAGTTTGCTATGAGCACTCTAGGTGCAAGAGGGTGCGTCTCCAGAACCGCGACAGCCTTGCCCGATTGCACGAGAAGTGTTTCGTGATTTTCTAACCGATCAAGCGTACGAATCAGAGTATGGTAAGCATCCCAATTGCGCGCCGCCTTTCCGCGTCCTCCATAAACAATTAATTCCTCCGGCTTCTCCGCAACCGCGGGATCGAGATTATTCATTAACATGCGCTTGGCTGCTTCTTGAATCCAGCCCTGGGCCGTACGCGCGTTGCCGCGAGGTGCATGAATAGGAGTGTAGGTGCTCATGCCTGAAAAACCTCTTGTCCCCTCAGAATAGAGGGCCAGTTAGCTCTTGCAAGAAAATTATCAGCGTCGGCCATAATGCCCGACAACGCGCAATCCTCTTCCCATGCTGGACATTCGACACGAAAGGCATCGCGGGCTGCGTCTAGCAGCGGCGAAACAAACCGGTCGCCGCGAAAATCGAGAGCCCGTGTTGCCGTCAGCCATTCGACTGCTATAACCATCCGGCACAGTTCAACGGACTGCATCAGTTTCAAAGCAGATGTCATTCCCATGCTCACGAAATCTTCCTGGTTTCCACTAGTCGGAATCGAACAGGCAGAAGCAGGAGTGGCAAGAACGCGCATTTCAGCAACCAGTGCCGCGGATGTTACTTGGGCCATCATTAGGCCGGATTCAATTCCCGGTCGGCTAGCTAAAAATGCCGGCAAACCCTCATTGAGACTGGGATTCATAAGTCTCTCCGTCCTTCGTTCTGATATCCCAGCAAGTTGGCAAAGCGCGATCGCCATCTGATCAAGTGCAAGAGCTAGCGGTGCGCCGTGAAAATTCCCACCTGAGATGAAGTCGTCTTCAAAGAGCAAAGGATTGTCAGTCGCGCTGTTCAGTTCGATGGAGAAGACGCGCTCCGCTTCTAGAAGACAATCCCACACTGCACCATGTACCTGTGGAACACACCGTAGACAATAGGCATCTTGTACCTTCGTACTGGATGTATGACGCTCAGCTCCGGCCAGCAACTCACGGAGACCTTTCGCACTTTGAATCTGTCCAGGATGCGGACGTACAGCATGAAGTCGCACGTCGTAAGCTGCCGATGTCCCTCTCAATGCCTGCAGCGTAAGTGCAGTTGCAATCTGTGCGGACTGAAAAAGACTCTTTAGATCATGGAGTTGCAAGCAACCTATCGCCAGCATCGCCTGTGTTCCATTAAGAAGCGAAATCCCTTCCTTGGCCTGAAGTTTCAGCGGCTCGAGAGAGGCGCGCCTCAGACATTCCGCAGCGGGCAGGCGCTGGCCATCATAGATTGCCTCTCCCTCACCAATCAGGACGAGCGCCATATGTGCCAAAGGGGCGAGATCGCCACTAGCACCGACGCTCCCGCGCATCGGCACAATCGGCGTAATGTTTCTGTTCAGAAGATCGCAGAGTCGTAGCGCAACAATGGGCCGAATGCCCGAAAGTCCCATGGTCAGAATGTTGGCCCGTATTAGCATCATCGCTCGCACAACGTCTGCAGGAAGTGGGCTTCCCACACCGCAACAATGCGAGCGCACGAGGTTTACTTGCATCTGCTCTATACTTGCCTCTTCCAACCGCACATTTGCTAACAGCCCTACGCCGGTATTCAGCGCATAAACAGCATCCTCACTACCCAGCGCCGTCTCTACCTTGCTACGCGATAGCTCCATCGATAGAAGCGACTCTTCAGAGATCGAAACGACTTCTCCATCCCGTGCTACTCGAATGACCTCTTCAATGGTTAGCGTATTTCCTCGCAATTCAATCATAGGGAGCAGAATAGTTCAGAAGACAAAAAGGTAGCCATGGCATTTAGCGGCAAAAAGCATCTAAAATTAGTGAATTCAGCGAATCTCTGCCACGACAGCAGATCAATCCATCGTACTGGCCGACATATATCAACGAATCAACATCCGGCCGAAGGATCGAAAAATGTCGAACAATCGTGTCTAATTTCAAAAAGACTTTCTTCGCGAGGATGCCCCCTTGATCTCTGATGCTCTCGATTCCATCGACTACAAAATCGTGCAGTCACTCGCTTCGGATGCGAGAACCTCCTACGCAGAACTGGGACGAAAAGTCGGACTCTCTCCGTCAGCCGTTGCAGAACGTGTGCGGCAGTTGGAGAGCAATAAAACCATCTTGGGATATCGGGCTATCCTCGATGAAAAGGCATTTGGATATTCCGTCATAGCCTTTATTCGACTGACCTGCGACAACACGCACTATCGTCCATTCCTGAAATTTCTTCCCAGTCTCGATGCAGTGCAGGAGTGTCATCATATTACCGGTGGTGATGCCTTCCTTATCAAGGTCATGTTGTCTTCTATCGACCAACTGGAACCGCTTATCGAACGTCTTCTGCCCTATGGGATGCCGACCACGAGCGTGGTTCTATCGACTCCAATCTACCGTCAATCTGAAGCATGGTTGCTAAAAAATACCGACGCGAAGCTCTCCTCGAAGAAATAAATCCACCCCACCTGAGTTGGCCCTGTTCAAAGGAGGATGCAAACGCACCGTTTTCGAGAACCTTAAGACGCAGCGGGGGCGAACGATTCCGGCGATGAGCTTCTCGATCTAACGGTTGACAGCCCAATTGTAGTAGGGATTATCAGGGTCACGCCGTAAGGCTTGCGATATCTCGCGTGCCCATATCCGCCGATCGCCATTGTAAGCAGCGATTCCTGCAGCATAGAACGCCATCAGGTTTTCGCGTTCCTCAGAAATGTTTGCCAAAGACGTATCACTGCTATCAATTACAGGCGGCTCTGACCGAAGTGCAAGTAACTCGGGCAACACACGTGTGATCTCGTCCTGTCGAGGCCACGACGAATATTCGATTCGAGGACGATCATCCGTCACGGGAAGCGCAGTGCCTGCGTAATGATCAAGTCCTTCCCTTCCCATTACCCAGGTAGCAAGAAGCGCTGCGGACGATGAGATACCGACTTCCTTGAGAGCGTCGCTTATCGCGGTTTGATTAAAGCGTTGGCTAATGCGATCCAAATTGAGCTCTATCGGCGAGAGAGAACCAATAAGTAACATCTCATGCAGTTCTGTTGTCCAAACCGTTGCGTAAGGAAAAACATCCAGAAAACTTCTCACTAATGAACGTGTGTCATCGTCATTCTGTGTTGCAATCGGTAACCATTGAGCAAACAGACCATTAGGTTGCAGCCGAGAGGCAGCCAAATGGTAGAAATCCCGAGAGTACAAGTTCACAACTCCAACCGCTGACGGAGGTGGTGGCTCAAGCGTAATGAGATCGTATCGTTGTGCATTTCGCAGGAGTTCTCGGCGCCCATCACTCAAGCGAACCTTAAGTTTCGAATCAGAGAATGCGCCAAAATTTCCATGAAAGAATGGTCCCGCACTAACCACAGTGGGCAGTAACTCTGCACAGACACGCTGATTCAGGCCTGAATATTGCAATAATGCGCCTGCCGTTATGCCAGTGCCAAATCCAATGACCAGGGCGGAGTGTGGATCGTCCTTATGGATGATGAGAGGTAAAAGGGCCTGTAAGCGCATGTATCGAAGGGATGGCATCGCATCGCCAGAGTTCGAAAATGACCATCTGCGGTCGATGTCTCTCGAAGGGAGCTCGATGTCGAAGACCAAAAAAGCCGCCAAGTCTAGCCGGTCCAGCAAATATCGAACGTATCGAATGGCCTTTCTTGCTCTGTCGATCCTTGTAATCTTTGGGGCAACTGTCTGGAAGTTATCTTCGAAAACATCTACTGCATCCGCACGAATTCTACCGACCGACTTGGCTACCCCTGCTCCCGCTAAGCCCATGACTGAGATAGCGACAGCCATGCCTACAACCCCATTATTCGCTCTGACGATACCTAATAATGTTGTGCCTACCAGCAAAACCCCACCAGGAATGGTCTGGATTCCGGGAGGTGAGTTTTCGATGGGAGCACAGGATCCTCCGGACATGGATCACGATCATGTCGGTATGCAGGCTACCACTGACTCTCGTCCCGTCCATCGCGTTTATGTGGACGGCTTCTGGATGGACAAGACTGATGTCACAAATGCTGAGTTCGCAAAGTTCGTTGCCGCGACTCACTACATCACCGAAGCTGAGCGCACGCCTAAAGCTGAAGACTTCCCGGACGCTTCACCCGAGAACCTCGTTGCTGGTTCAGTCGTCTTTGCGCCGCCTGATCATCCTGTTCAACTCAATGATCACTTCCAATGGTGGACATATATCAAAGGCGCAAACTGGCATCATCCAAGCGGACCGGGAAGCGACATCAAGGGCAAGGAAAATTACCCAGTCGTCCACGTCTCCTATGACGACGCTCTCGCCTATGCCAGATGGGCTGGGAAACGACTCCCTACGGAAGCTGAGTGGGAATTTGCTGCTCGTGGTGGCCTTACCGGCAAGCCTTTTGTTTGGGGTGACTCTTTCCGTCCTAATGGAAAGTACATGGCCAACACGTTTCAAGGCCATTTCCCTGATAAGAACAGTGATGAAGACGGATTCGACACCACTTCACCGGTCACTAAGTTTCCTCCGAACGGCTACGGCCTCTATGACATGGCGGGCAATGTTTGGCAGTGGACCTCCGATTGGTATCGTCCGGACTACTATCGTCAACTTGCAGCCTCAGGCAGCGTCGTACGAAATCCAACCGGTCCCGACAGTTCCTTCGATCCTGCAGAACGCGGAGTAGCAAAGCGTGTGATGCGAGGAGGTTCGTTCCTTTGCACCGATCAGTACTGCTCCCGCTATATGGTAGGAACCCGTGGCAAAGGTGAGACCTCGACCGGCACCAATCACCTTGGCTTCCGCTGCGTTAAGTCGATATCCCATACCTGATTAAATCCTGCGTTTAATTTCTGCGTCCGAAAATGGCGTTTTATTGGGGATTTTGGTGGTTCGATGGTGGTTTTTTGTGGACAGCGTGTGGTGAAATGTGTGGTAAACGTGGTCTTAAAAACACCACTTTTCAGGTTCTCAGGGCGGGCAGGTCGGCGCGGTGGCGCAACATCAGGCCGAAGAGCTTGCGGGCGTCCCAATAGCGCGGGATGTAGCGCCTGGGCTCAGAGAGCGAACGGAAGAGCCAGCCCATATAGAACTTATCGGCCCAGACCGGAATCTGGACCTGGTCGCCACTGAGGAAAGCTATCGCTGCACCAATGCAGTGGATTGCAGGCAGGTAGGAGAGATTGCGCTTAAGATACAGGCCAAGCCGCTCCTGGGTCCCGCCGCCAATGGTGACGATGATGTGCTGCGGCCGAATGCGGTTAAGTCGTTCAAGGAGAGCAGTGTCCTCGATGATCGAGCCGTAGCGTGGGGCCATGTATACGTTTTCTTCGGGGATGGCGATTCCCTGCTTGCCCAGCCATCGGAGATTTACCCTCGAACTGGCAGGGCCAGCCATGATCCAGAGAGTATTTCCGGGCTCGCGGACATCCGACTCGTGGAGGAGTGCGCGAAGATATTCGAGGCCTGAGAGGCGACGGATGTTTGCGCGCTGAAGGCTGTTCCAGATGAGAACCATGAAGGCTGAGTCGGTAATGGCGAGGTCGGCGTTGAGCAGCGCTTCGCGGTAGTGTGGGTTGCGGTCGATGTCTTTAAGAGCCGGGGCGGCGGGAACGACAAGAAGGCCGCCATCGCGTAGTTTCGCGATGGCGGCTCGAGCGGAGCCATCAAAAAAGTCGATCCCAAGGATGCGGTGGTAAAGAAAGGAGCCCGGTCTTTCAGACATCTCTATCTGGTGACTCCTACAAGCATCTCGCTCTCAATCCACGCATAGGTCTTGGCGAGGCCTTCGCGCAGGGTAATGGATGGCGCCCAGCCCAGCTTTTCCTGAATAAGGGTGTTATCGCTGTTGCGACCATTGACGCCCTTTGGAGCGCTGAGATTGTAGTTGCGCTTCAGCTTGACACCGGCGATCTCTTCGACGATATCGACGAGTTGATTGATCGTTACGAGCTCGTCAGAGCCTAGATTGAGGGGCTCGTGGATATCGCTCTCAAAGATCATCTGGGTGCCCTTGGTGCAATCATCGATATACATGAACGAGCGGGTCTGTTTGCCGTCGCCCCAGATCTCGATCTCATGCTTGCCCGAGTGCTTGGCTTCGAGCACCTTGCGGCAGATGGCAGCAGGGGCCTTTTCGCGGCCACCATTCCATGTGCCCAGGGGACCGTAAACGTTGTGGTAGCGAGCGACACGGGCCTGAAGACCGAAGTCCTCTTCAAAGTGGCGGCACATGCGTTCGCTGAAGAGCTTCTCCCAGCCATAGCCATCTTCGGGCAAGGCGGGATAAGCGTCTGATTCCTTGAGTGCGACGACGTCGGGATTGGTTTGCTTCTCTCCGTTGTAGACGCAGGCAGAGGAGGAGAAGAAGAAACGTTCGACGCCCTTCTCGCGCGCTGCCATTAGCATATGGGTGTTGGTTAGAACGCTCAACATGCAGAGAGCTTTGTTGTTTTCAATGAAGCCCATACCGCCCATATCGGCGGCTAACTGGAAGACAGCGGTGGCACCATCGGCAGCCTCGTAAGCGCTGTCTTTGTCTTTGAGATCGAGGGAGAGGCTTTCTACGTCTTTAGACACCTGGTACCACTCGTTGAGGGGTTTGATGTCGACGGCGCGGATGACATCGACGCCATTGGCCAATAGGCTTTGGACGAGGTGGCCACCGATGAAACCACCGGCGCCGCAAACTACTGCTTTTTCTCCTTTGAGACTCATAGGCGGGAAGTGCTCCTTTTTTGTTGCTGAATTTATTTCAAAAAAAACGTCATTTCAACCCGTTTCATACTCCAACGGGGTCTCGGGAGGTTTGCTTAGGTCAGAGTATAGCGGCCGCTATTCTTGATTTGGATTGCGCTTTCGTTGTAGGAGTTGCCTGGTCTGAGTCCGGTTTTAAGAGATATGGATGTAGCATTTAGACCGAGGAGGCGGCGTGGAGACGATTGCGAGGAAACCAGGTTGGTCCGCCACCGAGGCGGTGAGGCGGCAGCCGCTGGGAGCACTTGGAGTCGCGCTTCTGATCACCTTTGTTATCTGTGCTTTGCTGGCACCCTGGCTGGCTCCGCAGGACCCCGCACAGCTTGACCTGACGGGAAGGCTTATGGGACCTTCGACCGCACATTGGTTTGGAACGGACGAGCTGGGGCGCGATATTCTTTCCCGCACTTTGTATGGAGCCCGTATCTCGCTGGTTGTGTCGGTGAGCGTGGTGGGGCTGTCCCTGGCGTTGGGACTGGTGGCTGGTGGTTTGGCCGGGTTTTATGGCGGGTGGACTGACACAGTTGTGAATATTTATGTGTCAAACGCGTTTCTTGCGCTCCCGGGCATTCTGCTGGCGATTGCGTTTGTCGCGTTCATGGGGCCGGGGCTGGTAAATGTGATTCTGGCTCTGGCGATCTCGGGCTGGGTAGGGTATGCGCGGCTGGTGCGGGCGCAGGTGATGGCGGTGAAGGAGCGTGAGTTTGTAGAAGCGGCGAGGGCATTGGGGGCCTCGGATCTTCGCATCATGAGCAGACATGTGCTGCCGAATATTCTGCAACCGCTGATTGTGCAGGCTGCGATTGGGATGGCGGGCGCGGTGCTCGCAGAGGCTACGCTGAGCTTCCTGGGGCTGGGGATACCGCCGCCGGCGGCCAGTTGGGGATCGATGCTGAACGATGCGCGGTCGCATCTGTTTGACTCGCCGCATCTGGTGTTCTTTCCTGCGATGGCGGTGATGCTTTGTGTGTTGTCCTTTAATTTTCTTGGAGATGCGCTGAGGGACTATCTGGATCCCCGGATGAAACTGGGCGCCCGGTCGTAAAAAGCGTAACGGTGATCAAAGTGATAAAAGCTGATAAAAAAAGACAGAAGATGCGGGACAAACTGCCCGCTCTAATCAGAGCTTATCAGTCTTTATCACTTTGATCACCGTTACGCCTTTGCGGAATGAGTGATTGCCGAGCGGGTGGACTGGTTATCGGATATGCTTGGCGCTGAGGTACATGGCGTTATGCGGAAGAGCATCATTACACCGAACCCTGTGGCGGTTTCTCCGTTGGGGGAACACTGGCGCGAGTTGGAACGAATTGCACGCGTGGAGATATCGTCCGAGGCCGTAGACTTTCCGATTGAACATGCTCTGGGCAAGACCCCAACAACAGGTTGGCGGGCCGCGGAGAAGGGGCCGCAGGTGATTCGGCTATTGATCGATGAGCCGATCGCGGTGCACCGGATTCAACTGCACTTTGTCGATCGTGCGGCAGAGCGGTCGCAGGAGTTTGTGCTGCTTGCGGGCTCGGCCAAGGAGCTTCACGAGGTGGTACGGCAGCAGTGGAACTTCTCTCCGCATGGGACGACGGAGGAGTTGGAGGATTACGCCGTCGACCTGACCGGGGTGACGGTGGTGGAGCTGCGGATCGATCCGGACCGCAGCCACGATCCGAAACAGAGCCAGCACTATGCTTCGTTACAGAGCCTGAAGCTGGCCTAAACACGATGTTGATTGGAGTGATCTCGGATACACATGGGCTGATGCGGCCCGAGGCTTTGGTTGCCTTGGCCGAAGCTGAGCACATTCTGCACGCGGGCGACGTGGGGAAGCCTGCGATATTGAATGAATTGAGGAAGATTGCTCCCGTGACTGCCATCCGCGGCAATGTGGATGGCTCCGGAGAGTGTGCGGAGCTTCCGGCTACGGATGTGGTGGAACTTGCGGGAAAGCTGTTTTATCTGGTGCACTCGGTGCACGATCTCGATATTAATCCAGTAGTGGCCGGGGTTTCGGTCGTGGTGAGCGGGCACTCGCACAAACCTTCCGTCGAGACGAAGCAGGGTGTGATGTATCTGAATCCGGGAAGCGCCGGGCCTCGGAGGTTTGCACTTCCGATCACAGTGGCGCTGGTGACTGTAAGCCCGGATAAGGTCGCGGCGAGGATCGTGGAACTTATCTAGCGTCAAACTTTACGCTATCGAGGATGGATTCGAGACGCTTGCGAACAGCTTCGATCTGCTGCGGAGTAATGTCATGGGCGCCGCTGACTTCGCCGCCACAGAAGGTGTTGATGACAAGATCGAAGCGATAGCAGGCGTTATCGCGATGGACAGTGTAGATTTCGTTGCGTGCTTCGATGCAGCTGGTGCCGTGCTCATCGTAGCCGTGGGTGAAGGACACGCCATTGATAGATGCAGTGGTCGCGTTGCGCGGAGGCGGAGCCGAGGCCTGTGCCCCACACTCGGCCTCTGTCGTGTGAGGTGTGACGCTGAAGTAGAAGAGCGCTCCGCTGAATGTCGATGAGGGAAATGGATTGAAGCCGATGTTGGCTACAGCACGCATCTGGGTACTGCGCGGAGCGGTGCGGGCGTCGAGGTTGAACGTGCTCAGGTCTGAGTCTTTGCGGCTGAAATTCCAACCGGCTGGAACCTGAAAAGACACACCGTGGCGGGTGTCGTGGAAGAGATGTGGGGGCGGCGTTGTGGGCTCGGTCTGTGCGGAGGCAGAGATGGTTGCGAAGAGGGCAGCAATGAGACAGATCTTCATGGGTTCCTTGTGGTGCTTTTATTCACTCTGAATGCGTGGGTTAGCTATGGTGTAAGCGACATCAGTGAGTAAGTTTACGGCAACATAGGTCAGGCCGACAGCGAGTATACAACCTTGCACGAGAGCATAATCGCGGTTGGAGATGGCGGACAAAGTGAGACGGCCTATGCCGGGCCAGCTGAAGATGGTTTCGGTGACGATAGCTCCTGCGAGAAGACTACCGAACTGCAGGCCGATGATGGTCAGCACGGGAATGAGCGCATTTCGCAGTGCATGGCGATAGACGACAGCGTTCTCGGTGAGGCCCTTGGCTCGCGCGGTGCGGATGTAGTCCTGTGATAGCTCTTCGAGCATTGCGGTACGGACCATTCGCGTGAGGATCGCAGCGAGAGAAAGGCCAAGCGTAACGGCGGGAAGAATGAGGTGGAGGAGGAAATCGGTTGTGCCCCCTGTGCCTGCCGTGGATACGGGGAGCCAGCCGAGCGAGATGGAGAAGACAAGTATGAGGATCGGACCGAGGGCAAAGTTAGGGAACGACAGGCCGATGAGCGAGATGACTCCGGCGGTGCGGTCCTGCCATTGATCGCGATGCAGCGCAGACCAGATACCTGCTGGAATCGAGAGCACGATGCCGATCAAAAGCGCCGCGACTGTGAGCGCGAGAGTGTACGGGTAGCGCTGGAGCACGAGGTGGGTAACCGAGTCGTGGAGTCGAAGCGACTGGCCGAGGTCGGCGTGGAGGATGCCGTGCCAGTAGTGCGCGTACTGTTGCGCGAGCGGCGCATCGAGGCCGTAGGAGTGGCGAAGGGCGTCGATGTCGGAGGCAGTGGCGCCTTCGCCCAGCATCTGCACGATGGGGTCACCGGGAACAAGATGGATCAACAGGAAGACGACCGAAACGACGACCCAAAGAACAGGCAGCGTGACGAGGATGCGGCGAAGGGGCTTCCAGAGGCGGGCTGCACTCATGAGCTCAGTTCCCTGTTTGCTGTCTCAACAGTGCTTTGAGTTGGAGGCTCGACGACGGTGGTTACATTCACACGGCTGATGCGGCGACGCGCCATCTCTGCGACGGTGTAGCGGCGGCCTCCATACTCGATGCTTTCTCCAATGCTGGGAATATGGCCGAGGTGCGCGAGCAGAAAGCCGGCGAGGGTCTCGATGCCGGGCTCCCGCGGGAAGGCCCAGTGGAGTTGCGTGCCGAGATCGCGCAGGGGCGTGCTGCCGTCGATGGAGGTAACGCCCGTTGTGCTGAGGAGCGAGGGGCGCGCGATGTCGAACTCATCGTCGAGCTCGCCGACGATCTGCTCGAGGAGGTCCTCGGCGGTTACGATGCCTACTGTCGAGCCGAACTCGTCGACGACGATGGCGATGTGGCGGCGACGCTCCTGGAACTCCTGCAGGAGGTCGATCGCCAGCTTGGTTTCGGGAACTACGGTAATCTCGCGCATCACCTGGCGCAAGGTCAGGACGGATTCGGCTTTGCCGCCAAAACCGAGGGCGACGCTGCGAAAGTGCATCAGGCGGGAGATGTCTTTGGAGTAGACGATGCCGATGATGTTCTCGGGGCCTTGGGCGGGGTCGTAGACGGGCACGCGGGAGTGCTGCTCTTCGACGATGCGGGCGCTCGCCTGCTCGATGGAGAGATCGGCGGGCAGGGAGAATATCTTGCCACGTGGTGTCATGATCTCGCGGACGACGACGTGGTTCAGCTCGATGGCGCGGTGAATGATCTCTTCTTGAAAGACAGGGAGCAAGCCCATGCGGCGGGTAGCGGTGGCGATAAGCTTGAGCTCTTCCGGCGAGTGGACTGCGCCTTCGCCGCGGAGTGGAGCTCGGAAGAGCTTGAGCACGACGGCTGCGGAGACGTTCATCAGCTTGACGATGGGACGCGTGATGCGGATGAAGACGTCCATGGGGCCGGCGACGGCGAGGGCGATGCGCTCGGCGCGCTGCAGGGCGAGGGATTTAGGAACGAGTTCGCCGAGCAGGACTTCAAAGTAGGTGATCAGCGAGAAGGCGATGATCACCGCCGTCGTGTGCGCGTAGATGGCAGCGTGCGGAGGGAGAGCATGGAGCCACTGCGCGGCGAGAGTGAGGATCGTATCGGCTACGGCGGGTTCGCCTATCCAGCCGAGGGCGAGGCCGGCGACGGTGACGCCAAGTTGCACAGCAGGAAGGAATTCGTCGATGGAGTGTTTGAGCTGAAGAGCGGTGCGCGCGCCGGGACGGCCCAGTGAGATGAGCTGTTGGATGCGCGTCTCGCGGACGCTGACGAGCGCAAACTCGGCAGCGACGAAGAAACTGCTGGCCAGAATGAAGAAGGCCACCATCACAACGCGGAAAAGCATCCACTCAAGCATCAATGCCAGTGTAATGGGTATGGGGCAGGAGGAAGCACAAAGAAAGTCCGGCCCTCTGGCCGAATCGAAGCGCAAGCGGTAAGCTGCATTCGATGAGGCCTCGCGCATATGCCCGGTGTTTACTCATTGTTGCCCTGTCCGCCTCAGGATGGGGGCAACCGCCTCAGCAGACGGTTGAATCGCAGGGATTTGGGTCGGTTGTCGGTCACGTCTACTGCGCAGACACAAATGCTCCCGCGCGATTCGCCCGGGTAACGCTTGAACCGGTGGAAGATTTCAAACGTGTGGACCTTGATGCGAAGCCATCCTCTGCGCCTATCCACGTCCCTTCCACGACAATGATGGAAACCAGGACCGACGGTAGCTTCGCGATCGAGTATGTAACCCCAGGGACGTACTACATCCTGGTCGAGCTGTCAGGTTATCTGTCACCGTTGACTGAGTTCGCCTCGGATGAAATCACGATTCCAGCGGAACTGGATGAAAAACGAATTCGCACCGCGCTGCAGCAGGTCACGGTAGTCAGGGGTCAGGCAACGCGGATGGATTTTCGTTTGGAGAGGGGTGCAGCGATAAGCGGGAGGGTTCTTTATGACGATGGAGGTTATGTTGCAGACGCTCTTGTTAGCGTCTTGCGCAAAGAGAAGGATGGTAGTTGGAAGCCGTTTTCTGATGTTGCGTTGAGCAGATTCCATGGCCAACCAGCTACTGACGATCAGGGCCACTATCGGATAGCACCGCTAACACCCGGCGAGTACCTGGTTTCTATCGATCTCGAACTGTTCAGTGTTAGTACGACAGGTGCAATTCTTTTTGGGGGAAGATCGGATTTCCGAGAAGACTCAAAGAGGGCGGTGCATATCTATTTCGGCGATACCGCACGGCGATCCATCGCGAAGACTATCACTATTGGTAAAGGCGAAAACCGTTCGGACGCGGATATTACCGTGCCGATCTCCAGACTGTATACGATCAGCGGCACCGTAACCGCTGAGAGAGATGGACATCCGGTCAACTCGGGTTCCATCCTTTTGTTAGATGCCGTCGATAGGAGCACTCTGGTTGAATCTTCGATCGGCCTCTCAGATGAAAGATTCGCGATGGCGTTTGTGCCGGAGGGCGATTACATCTTAAAGATTTCTTCAGCGGCGGATTCGATATTAGAGACGAAATACAGGGAAGACGGCCTTTTAATGTCCTCGCACCTGATCCCGATCCACATGTACGCGGACACCGAACAACCACTGAAGGTGAGCGGCGATACCTCCGGAATTGTAGTGAAGGTGATGGAGAAGGCGGGCGATAGTGATGAAGATAAGGCGGACAGCGGCAAAGACAGTCCGCAAATTAATTATTGAACAGCGGGTTGACCTTAACTCGGTGGATTATCTCGATGGAACTAGATGGAACGCTTCAGATAGGCAAACTGCACTTCGTTCCAAACGAATTCATACTTGCAAGTAGCCAGTAAAAGATCTCGAAGCTGCATGCAGCTTCACTTGCACTTATTCGAGATGGGAATTCACTTTCTTGACAAACTCGCAACCCCCGCCTGATAGTTGGGACGTTTCCTGCGGTGCTTGAAACAGTCGGAATTTCTTATCCCGGGCCCTGTTTTGCAACCTAACCAGGAGACCCTCCCCACTATGACTGAATCTGAAAATAGAAATCTGGATCGCCTGCTGTCGAGGCGATCGTTCGTAACGACATCCACCGCAGCTGCAGCAATCGGCTTGCTTTCCGCTTGCAATTCAAAGGCGGATGAGACGAAACCGGCGGAGATTCCCGCAGCTCCGCAGGAACCGGTAATTGTGGCGCTTACAAAGGAAGCGCGCGACCAGATGACACCTGACTCGATCATCGCGAAGCTGAAAGATGGCAACACACGCTTCCGCGAGGGCCGAAAGATCCCAAGAGACTTTCTTGCAGAGCAGAGGGCTACAGCTTCCGGGCAGTATCCCGCCGCAGTGCTGCTTAGTTGCGTCGATTCACGCGCTCCGGCGGAGATTCTTTTCAATCTCGGCATGGGCGATGTCTTCAACGCACGCGTCGCAGGCAACATCGAGAATCCCGACATCCTCGGCAGCATGGAGTTCACGACGCAGCTCGCCGGGGCAAAGCTGGTGCTTGTTATGGGTCACTCGGCGTGTGGTGCCGTGGCCGGGGCGATCGCCAACGCCAAGCTGGGCAATCTCACGCAGTTGCTAGCGAAAATCCAGCCAGCCATTAAAGCGACAAAATTCGACGGCGACCGCACGGCCAACAATCCAGAGTTCGTGGATGCGGTGGCTCGCACAAACATTGACTTGACCATCGCCAACATCAGGAAAAACAGCAAGGTAATCGCCGATCTGGAGAAAGCCGGCACTATCAAGATTGCCGGTGCGTTTTACGACCTGAAGACTGGCGCCGTGGAGTTCTCCGCTTGAGAGTATTGTCTAGCGAATGACAACTGGAATGACCGAGTGAACACCAGCTTCTTTGGAGCAGCAGCAACAATGGCCTGACGGTTTTAGTCGTCGAGCCATTGTTGTGTGCGAAGCGCCAATGCTTGTGCGAGAACCGTTTGTCGTCTACCCTTCTGGTCTCACTCTTGTATTGTTCAGGAGGTTTGCGTGAAGTGGTACAACTACCTCGCATGTTTCCTTGCCGGAGCCTTTCTCATCCACATTGTCCCGCATGTACTGAACGGAATGAGTGCCGTCAATGTCATCGGTGTGCTGGTCAGTCTGGGAGGAGGTTGCCTGATGTTGTGGGCAGGCAAATTTTCGTTCCGCAATCCTTGGGCGGTTGTCCTGCTTCTTTTGGGGATTGTTTCGGTGTTGATCTTTGGCGCACTGCATCACCACTAACAACTGCAGGCGCGGGAACATCGCGAGCATACAAAATAACGGCCCGGTGATTCGTGATCGCCGGGCCGTTATTTTTTTGCGCGAAGCCTGCGCTTACGCGAGAACTTTGATGATCGACTTATCGATGGTGTCCTTGGGGACGAAGCCAACGATCTGTTCGGCCACCTTGCCGCCTTTGAAAAGAAGAAGCGCGGGAATGCCGCGGATGCCGTAACGCATCGGGGTCGCGGTGTTCGCGTCCACATCCATCTTCATGACCTTGAGCTTGCCCTGATAGTGGCTCGCGACTTCATCGACAACGGGCGCAAGCGCTCTACAGGGACCGCACCAGGCAGCCCAGAAATCTACCAGGACGGGCTGATCCGACTGGAGTACATCCTTTTCAAAGTTTGCATCATTTACATCGGTGACGAACTGACCTGCCATTTACTTTCCTCCAGATGCCCTGCTTTGAACTCTCCAAATCGCAGCGCGATCTCTAGAATAATAGATGCTTTAGGAGAATCCATAGATTCAAACGAGGAAAACGAGGCTTTAAAAGGTAAACGCCCGGACCTCTCGTAAAAGAGGTCAACGGGCGGCGTAGCAGCCCTCCCCAGAACTGCCCACTCGGCTAAGGTACGAAGGAAAATCTAAAACGTAAAGGAATCTTAGGTAACTTGTTGCGGAGTTACCTTGTTAGCCTTGTCTGAACCCCCGGAAATTCAGGCCAGAACAACAGGTGGCGCGATGGTTGTTTCGATGATTTCGAGCGAGGGATCGTCAGCCGCCCGAAGGATCAGAGCTGGAACAGCGAAAGCCGAGGCTGGATCGGCGATTACAAGCACGGATGGGCCTGCACCGCTGAGAGCCACTCCTAGAACTGCTGGATTAGCGGTCAGGGGGAGAAGTTTAGGGAGCAGCGGGCAGGCCTCCATACGGTAGGGCTGGTGGAGGCGGTCCTGCATGGCTGTGCGGAGGAGGTCGCCACGGCCAAGGGCGAAGGCTGAAACAAGCAGCGCTGTATTTTGAACGTTTGCAACGGCGTCGGCGCGGCTGTAAGTGGAAGGGAGCAGGGCTCGGGCTTTTTCAGTAGCGAGGCTTGCGGAAGGCAGAGCAAGGAACAAGTTCCAGTTTAGATTTATTCCGTATGTTGCTGTAATTACATAGCTTTCCGACATCGCCGACGCGGTCATTCCGCCCAGAAAACACGCGGCTACGTTATCTGGATGGCCTTCGCGCCGGCAGGCTTCTTCGAGGATTTGCTTGTTGGTCCAGCCCAAATTGCCGAAGTGGTTGGCTAGCATGACTCCGGCCAGCAAGGCTGAGGCGCTGGAACCGCAGCCCATTCCGAGAGGAATTTCGTTGTGAAGCTGTAAGAAAAGTGGTGTAACCGGACGGTTAGCTGTGGTCAGAACGCTGGTGTAGGTGGACAGGATGAGGTTGTTATCCAGCGCGCCACACAGGTCGGCGTTGCGGCCTGTGGCCTCGATACGGAAGGTCGAGGCGGGGGTGGCGTCGATTGTGAGGTAAAGCGCCATTGCAAGGCCCAGGGCATCGAAGCCTGGGCCTAGATTGGCGGAGGTAGCAGGGAGTTTCAGGTGGAACGGCTTCGTGTCGGTCATGCAGGCTGGGTCAGGTGGGTCAGCTTCATGTGGGACTCGAGAGCGCGGAGCACGGCGTCGGACTCGGGTTCGAGGACGATAGGGGGCTTGCGCAGTGCCGCGTGAAGCGGCTGATCGTCAGCAGAGATTCCGGCGTTCTCGGCTTCGGTGAAGAGCTCGTTGCGGTGGTAGTTGATGGTGTAGTCGGAGTCCTTGAGGGTGTGGCCGGTGAGGACGAGGACGACACGCTCTTCGCGGGTGATTTTGCCTTGGGCGACGAGCTTCTTGAGTCCGGCGAGTGTGACCGCGGACGCGGGCTCGCAACCGACGCCCTCGGCGCCGATCTGGGCCTTGGCAAGGGCGATCTCCTGCTCGCTGGCCTGCTCGCACCAGCCGCCTGTTGTGCGAAGCGCACGCAGAGCCTTGCGCCACGACGCCGGATTGCCGATGCGGATGGCGGTGGCGCGGGTATTGGCCTTGACGGGGATCAGCTCTTTGCCGCCATTCTCCTGCAGGCTGCGGTAGAGCGGATTGGCGCCTTCGGCCTGAATAATGCTGACCTTGGGGATGCGCGGGATAAGGCCGAGGTGATGCATCTCGGTGAAGCCCTTGGCGAGCGCAGAGCCGTTGGCGAGATTGCCGCCGGGGACGATGACGTGCTCCGGCACCTGCCATTCGAGCTGTTCGAGGAGTTCGATGGCTGGTGTCTTCTGGCCTTCAAGACGGTAGGGATTGACCGAATTGAGCAGGTAGATGGGGAAACGGGTGACGAGATCGGTGAGGATGCGGACGCAGCCGTCGAAGTCGGTCTTGAGCTGAATGGTGAGCGCACCGTAGTCCATGGACTGCGAGAGCTTGCCCCAGGCGATCTTGCCCTCGGGGATGAAGACGATGCTGCGCAGACCGGCCCGAGCGGCGTAGGCGGCCATAGCGGCAGATGTATTCCCTGTCGACGCGCAGGCAACCCATTCGAATCCACGCTCGGCGGCGACGGAGAGGGCGGCGGTCATGCCGGTGTCCTTGAAGGAGCCGGTGGGGTTCATACCCTGATGCTTGGCCAGTAGCCAATCGATTCCGGCCAACTTGGCGCAGCGTGGCAGATCGTAGAGCGGAGTGTTGCCCTCGCGGAGGGTTACGACGTTATCGGGGTTGTCCACGATGGGAAGAAGGTCGCGGAAGCGCCAGACGCCGGACTGGTCCACCGCCATCGTTGACGACCGGCGCTCCTGCCAGAGCCAGCGGAGGGCGCTTGAGTTGGGGAGTTTGCTGTCGGATGCCGGAGTGTCCCCGTTGGGGATCGACGACCAGGGGTAGATAACGTCGTAGAGGCCGTTACATTCGGGGCAGCGAAAGATACTGTTGACTTCGCTTCCAGCTATCCTGATACCGCACTCTGTGCATCGGAGTTGATGTGTCGCAACTTTCATGGGTCCTTCTAGCCTACCGTAAACAATGGAGTGCGCCAAAGCTTGGCGCTACTCTTGTGTATCTCAGCTTGATTTTCTACGGGTTTCTACATGGATCGCCTGTGCTGGCGCAACAAAAGGAGCTGCGCATCGCCGCGGCAGCGGATTTACAGCCGGTGATGCCGGCGCTCCAGGAGGCCTACCAGAAGGCTACGGGGATAAAGCTGGTGGTCAGCTTCGGCTCGTCATCCATGCTGGCCGAGCAGATCGTCAACGGCGCTCCGATGGATCTTTTTCTGGGAGCAGACTTTACCTATCCGGAGAAGGTCATAGCCGCAGGGCTGGCCGACGGAAAGACCCCAACGCGGTATGCCAAGGGAGCTCTTGTGTTGTGGGCGCGAAAAGACTCGCCGCTGCAGCCGATCAGCATGGAGACGCTGACGGATCCTCGCGTGCAGTCGATTGCGATTGCCAATGAGCTGCATGCGCCCTACGGTCGTGCCGCGGCGGCGGCGCTGCGGAAACTGAACCTCTACGACAAGGTGTCGCCGCATCTTGTCGTCGCGGAGAACATCGCGCAGGCGGCTCAGTTTGCAGAATCGGGGAATGCGCAGCTGGGATTGATATCGTTGACGGCGGCGAGCTCGCAGCACTTTCAGGACGTGGGGACGTTTGTACGGGTTCCGACGAATCTCTACCCGGAGATTCTGCAGTATGCAGTGGTAATGGCGAAATCGGAACGGAAGGCCGAAGCGCACGCATTTCTGGATTGGTTATTGACATCGTCAGTCCAGGAAAATCTGGGGAAGCATGGACTGGGCGCAGTTAAGTAGGGCTGCCGACGGCCTGGATCAGTTCGCCCTCTTGGGCCTCCCGGAAATTCCGCCGGCAGTTCGCAGAGCATCGGCGTCCATCATCTTTCCGTCCATCATGACCATGCGAGTCTGACGAAGATCGCCGATGTGCCTGGAAGGATCGCCATCGATAAGGACGAGATCGGCATCCTTGCCAACCGCAATCGAGCCAGTTTTGTTATCCGCTCCCACCAGATGAGCAGGGACGATCGTTGCGCTGGCCAATGCTTCGGCAGGAGTAAAGCCAGCATCCACGTAGAGCTCCAGTTCGCGTACAAGCTCAAGCCCCGACCCGTCTGTGCCCGCCACAATCGGGACCCCGGCTTTGTGCATGGCCTCAACCAGCGCAGAGAGTTTGGCGAAACTTGCGCGAAAGTCCGCTCGCTTCAAGTCCGGCGGTACGGCCAGACCGCCCTGCCGGAAACCGCGCTCCACAGCAGGTGGAAGCGTACCCACGTACGACGCATAGGCAGCCGACAGATCGCCGTTGTCCGGCACTAAAAGCCCCTCAGCCACGACCAGGGTCGGGTCGCAGGCGATTTTGCGTTGGCCCATGGTTGCGATCAACGACTTCATCGGATCAGCACCTAAGTCAACGTCCTTTGCATAACGACCGGGCCCCTCGAGACGAGCAATGCCGTTCGATTTGGACACGACAGAGTCGGGCATCGCCTGCATGATGACGAAATAGATATGCGTGATCTCGTCATAGCCATCGTTGATCGCGTCCATCGTGCGCATCCCTGCCGGAATATGACCATGGACATGCAGACCGAGCCGATGCGCCTCCGCTGCGGTCGCAGTAACCCACGCAGGATTGAACGTACCGTAGAACTTGATCCCGACGAAGCCCTCTGCCTTGGCCTTACGCACAATGGCGATGGCTTCTTCCTGCGATGTAGCCACACTCCCCAGCTGCGCCGTATTCGGCCCCTTGCCGTCGATCAACACAGACGGATAGACGTGAGGCAGCAACAACTCGCCCTTTGCCCTGCGAGCCGCGCGAGCCAAAGTTAGTGTGTTATTGTTGCCTGGATCGCGCACAGAGGTAATGCCGAGAGCCAGCAGCAGGGGACCGCTGAAATCATCTGATACATGCTGGTGCGCATCCCAGAGTCCGGGTACGAGCGTCTTGCCCGCCCCATCCACGACCTGAGCATTTGCCGGCGCTGCGGTCGTTGCAGATGCACCAACCTGGGTGATCACTCCATGATCGACTACGACTGTTTGGTCTTCGACGAATCGCGTACCGTCGACAAAGCTTCTCACATGCGTAAATGCCACGGGTCCCGTGGGTACCTGAAGCAAGCTTTTGGCAATCCCGACCGAGCTCTTGGCCATGGCCTCATCCTGAGCCTTGTCCAATTGCGGCTGGTAATCTTCGAATCCTGCGCGAATCCATGTCAGGCCCGCATCGATCGCAAAAAGACGTCCGTGTTCGTCCATCCATACGGGGTAAGGTGTGTTGAATATGCCCGTAATCGCATAGGCTTTGATCGTCTGTTTCTTTGCACCGCTTCCAACGGTAAGGGTGGTTAGCGGCGCAGCATGCGCCTCGCCGCCTGGCAACATCGAGAGGGACTGCCCGGGCGTCGCAATAAGAGCCTCCAGCAAAACGGCATTAGGGTCCAGCGGCCCGCCCAGCGGGTTGTACATGGCGGCGTGCTGATACTTTGCAGACCCCGCATCAATAGGACTCTTCCATCTTGCTACCCCGTTCCTGATGTCGAAGGTCTCTCCCGCATCACCTTGCGGGGTAAAGCCGCGGATCGTGAGCTGTTCAATCATCCCGTCTGTCCCAAGGCGGGCGCTGCTGTCAGTCTCGGAGATTTGCCCGCGAAGAAGCAGGCTCTCGCGCCCAAAACGCATGCCATCAGGACCAACCCACCTAAAGGAATTGCCGTGGACGCCCGCCGTCGACATGATGGTGAACTGCTGCGCCTCGGCCGGAGGCTTGGCAAGATCGCCAACCTTCACTTGCCCAGAGAGGGTGCAAGGCATTGCACTCAGCAGCGCTAAAGAGAAGATAACGAAACGCATTTACTCCTCCCTCATGCGGAAAAGCATAGTCTCCTGCAGGACAAAAAACGGCACGACGACAAATGAATTTGAGCAGAAGAGTACCACGGACAACGTCGCTCGTTCCTGACTCCGCGTTCCATGGATCGCGACGTCTCCATGCTAGAATCCGCGCAGAAAGGAACCTGCCGAGTGCCCCGATATCTGGATCGCAAGTGTTGCAAGCATTACTGTGTAGCGGCTGTCTTACTTCTTTGTGGAGTCATAGGCAAAGGACAAGCGCAGACCAGCGCCCCGCAGCCCAAACTGTCGGTTCATTGGGAAGAACTCACTGGTCCGGACTTCATCGAGGCGATCAAACGTTCGCAAGGTACCTGCCTGTTGCCGTTCGGCATTCTTGAAAAGCATGGGCCGCATATGCCGATCGGAACCGACCTTATCGATGTGCGCTACGTTGCGCTGCATGCCGCGGAACAGCAATATGCCGTGGTCTTTCCGGAGTATTACTTCGGTCAAATCTCCGAGGCGCGCCACGAGCCCGGCACGATGGCCTACAGTCGCGACTTGCAGTTGGCGCTGCTGCAGGCAACCACCGACGAGATGGCCCGGAACGGCTGCAAGAAAATTCTGATCGTCAACGGCCACGGCGGAAACGCTAGTTTGTTGCCCTACTTTGCGCAGTCGCAGCTGGATAAGCCGCATGATTACGTGGTCTATCTCTTCGACCAGCGCACTCCGGCAACCGGCGGGCCTAAAAGAAAAACAACCGACGACCAGCACGCGGGCGAAAGTGAAACATCCAAGATGATGATCGTCCGGCCCGATCTTCTGCATCTGGACCGCGCCACAAGCGAATCCGGTGTCGACCAGCATCGGCAGAACCTTCCGCCAGGCGTCTACACCGGTATCTGGTGGTATGCGCGCTTTCCCGAGCACTATGCCGGCGACGGTTCGGCCGCGAGCCATGAATTAGGCGAATATCAAATGAAATGGTGGGTCGATTCAGTGAGCAAAGCCATCGAAGCCATCAAAGCCGACAACGTGAGCCTCAAGCTGCAGAACGAATTTTATGAAAAGAGCGCACATCCACTGGATACGCCGCAGTAATTGAATTTTGCACGGAGTGAAGTCGGGGCCCTTGCACTTACCTATGCAGGATTGAATGTGCAGTAAAACTTAATCCCGACGAAACCTTCGGCCTTGGCATGCCGCCTTCCTCCGTTTTCTATAAAGTGTTCTCCAGTCTCACTGGAAGCGAGGAACCACCATGAGTGATGTTGCAAAATGGAAAGTCCATGGCGCGGTAGAAACTCTACGGACGGAATTCGCCACCTGGGATCTCGATCAGCAGGATTGGCAGCCGGGTCGACACCTCACCCTAACCTCGTTTCGTCCTGACGGAACAATCAGCAGCACAGAAACTCATAACCCTGATGGCTCCATCGTGCGCTCGCAATGGCTCTACAACGACGCAAACCGACTGATCGAGTCCAACTCCTGGTTCAATGACGGACCCACCAACAAGACCGTGTACTTCTACGATGAAGCCGGCCGCTACATAAGAACCACGCACCTGAACGACGACGGCACCCAGATCGACTCGGAGATTTGCACCTACGATTCGGATGGCAAGAAAACTAAAATGTGTGTCGTTCCTGTTCTCGAAGGATACGTCTCCTACGGCATCGAAGGAACGAAACACTCCTACGGCGCTCCTGGAGTCAGAACGATGACAACAACCTACGATGAACAGGACCTCCCGACCAAAGTTCTCTTTCAGGGCGCAAATCATAATCCCGTAATGTACGTGACGCTCGTGCGCGACAGCGTGGGCACGCTATTGAGCGAAGAGATGCACCTCGGTGGAGAGTCTCCGTTCCTGGACCTTCTCGAACAGGTTCCCTTGGAGGACCGCGAGAAAACGGCCGCAATGCTCAAGAAAGCCTTTGGTGATACATTCTCGAGCACGACGTACACATACGATGCCCAGAGCCGACTCATCGAACAGATGGACAGAATGGGCAGCCTTGGCGAATGCCGCACGACCTATCGTTATGATGATCACGATGATCCCATCGAGGAAACCTCCGAACATAGACATCGCGAGGCAAATGCCGATGAGAACGGCGCGATGCAGTACACTTCAGACCGATTGAACGTCCAGCACAACCGATTTGAATACGTCTACGACACACACGGGAACTGGACCGAGCTGATTGTGTCGATCCAGTCTGAGCCGAATACGGACTTTCAGCGTTCCAACATCGAACGCAGAGTAATTACGTATCACGCCGGTAGTTGAATGATGCGTACTTCGTTGACCATGCTGCGGGCTGCTGCGTTAGGCTGTTCTCATGGACCTTGAGGCGCTTTGGCTGACGCTGCGTCTGGCGGGAAGCACAACGGCGATACTGCTGGTGTTTGCTGTGCCTCTTGCGTGGTGGATCACGTCGGGGCGTGGGCCGGCGCGGGCGTTCGTGCAGGCTGTCATAGCGCTGCCATTGGTATTGCCGCCGACCGTGCTCGGATTCTATCTATTGGTAGCGATGGGGCCGCTGACGGCGCCCGGGCGATTGTTGATGCGCGTGTTCGGGCATCCCCTTGCGTTCAGTTTTTCAGGACTCCTCGTCGGCTCGGTACTTTACAGTTTGCCGTTTGCGGTACAGCCGCTGGTAGCAGGGTTTGGCGCGGTAGATCGCGAGTATCTCGAAGCGGCAGCAGGGCTCGGAGCATCTCCCTGGAGAGTGTTCGGAACCGTGATGCTACCAATGGCGCGCGCTTCCCTGCTGACCAGCGCCGTGCTGGCGTTTACCCACACGGTCGGCGAATTCGGCGTCGTGCTGATGCTTGGCGGCAATATACCGGGAGTTACGCGAACCCTTTCCATCTCACTCTACGACCTGGTTCAGGATGGAAACTACGCAGCAGCGAATCGCACAGCGCTGGTGCTGCTTGCGATCTCTATGACCGCGCTGCTGGCGATCTATCTTCTGCCAAGTTTGCGAAAGACAGACGAAAGGCAGGCCAACATTGTCCAATAGCCTGCTGACAGCAAAGATTCGCCACGGTGTAGGAGCAATTTCGCTCAATGTATCCTTTGTTTTGACGCAGCCATGGACCGTGCTGTTCGGCCCTTCAGGCAGTGGAAAGACCACGGTGTTGAGAACCATTGCGGGTTTCGTGCGGCCCGATGAGGGATACCTCACCTATGGCTCGATAGAGCAGGTACTCGTGAGCACCGATGAGCGTATCTTCGTCCCCCCATACCGCAGGCCCGTACGAAGTGCTGCACAGACAGCGAGACTCTTTCGGCATCGAAGTGTGCGGGAGAACGTCGCGTACGGCGTGGGATGGCAGTCGAATCCGGATGACGAGCGAGAGGTATTAGACGAGGTGCTCGGATTGCTCCGGCTGACGACCCTCGCGGACCGTGACACTAGTCAGCTCAGCGGAGGAGAACGCCAACGCGTCTCCGTCGCACGAGCCGTAGCCGCTGCGGCAACTTATGACGGCATCGATAAAGCGTTGCTCCTGCTCGACGAGCCCTTCGCAGGACTGGACGGCCTATTGCGTGATGAACTTGCGATAGCTTTGCGAGACTGGCTCGCCCGCTGGAAGGTTCCAGTGTTGTCGGTGTCGCACGATATCGGCGAGTGCTACCTGCTGGGCGCAGATGTCGTGCGAATGGCCGAAGGGCAGTTCATGGAGCAGGGCCCCGTGGAGCTCGTTCTCGACGAAGAGCGCCGTCGATTGATGAAGCAGCTTCGCACTGTGTGATCTTGAGCCACGGTGGACAAATCACCCGCGACCCCGAAACCGATTGATCTCCCTGCGATCTCGTTTCGAAGGTCTCCCCGTAGGCAGCGCCTCAAACTGCGCCATGGCGTTGCGTTCTTCCGCCAGCTTCAGCCGAGCCTCCTTACTCGCCTCGGTCTCCCGATACAAAGTCTGCGCAACCGATGCAGGCCCGCGAACCTCGCTGAGCAGCAGGACCTCGACCTGAAACTCCCCGCCATCGTTCTTCACCAGCAAAAGATCGCCCACCCGAACATCCCGCGCAGCCTTAGCTGGCTGCTGGTTCGACGAGATCCTTCCAAGGTCACAAGCCCGCGCCGCCAGCGCTCTCGTCTTGAAAAATCTGGCGGCCCAAAGCCACTTGTCCATCCGTACCGAAGTCATGATTCCATTCTCATACAAGGATCGCATCAACAAATGTAAGGCAGCAGCCAGCCCTGTTACGCTGATGCAATAACAGCACCGGGAAGGATCTTTCGTATGCCGCGAAACAGCACCGTGTGGACCACTGCTCTACTTGCATGCCTTATCACTGGAGTCGCACGCGGCGCCCAGCCTTCCGCTAAGCCTGCCCCCTCGCAGGCAACCATCGACCACGACCTCATGGAGATCGATATTCCGGGCCTCCAGCGCCTCTACGCCCAACATCGCTATACCATCGTGCAGGTCACACAGTGGTATCTCGACCGCATTGCGCGCTACGACGGCACATATAAGGCTCTCCTCTACGTCGATGCGAAAGGCGCTCTCCGCCGCGCCGCCGAAGAAGATGCCGCCTCCCCGCGCACAGCCCACGGCACGCTGTGGGGAGTGCCCATCCTCATCAAAGCCAACACCAGCGTCAACGGCTGGATCACCAGTGCAGGATGGAAGGGCTACACCCTCCCCGGCAAGCAACTCGTTGCACCTCGCGATGCTCTCGTCGTCGCCCGCCTGCGCGGTGCCGGAGCCGTCCTTATCGGCCAGACCAACATGCCCGACTTTGCCGCCAGCGACACGAATATCAGCACCGCCGGAGGCCGAACCGGCGATGCCTACGACGTGCGCTTCTCCCCCGGTGGTTCTTCCGGCGGCACTGCTACCGCCGTCGCCGCCAACTTCGCCGTCTTCGGCACCGGAACCGATACCGCCAACTCTATCCGCCAACCCGCCGCGAATAACAGTCTCGTTGGCATCCTTCCCACGCGCGGCCTCACCAGCATCGCAGGCATTCACCCGCTCGACTGGCTCCGCGACAACACCGGCCCGCTCGCCCGCAACGTAGCGACAGCAGCCGCAGCGCTTGAGGTCATGCAGGGCGAAGATCCGCTCGACCCATGGACCAAAGGCAGCGCCGCCAAAGCCCAACGCACCCCATACAGCGCTTATCTCAAAAAAGACGCGCTCAAAGGCAAGCGCTTCGGCGTTCCATGGTTCGTCCTCGAAGGCTCACCTAACGTCTACGGAGCCGATCCCGACGCTCCACCGTTCAACGGAGGCGTGGTTCCCGAGACTCGCGCCGCCTTCATGAAAGCGATCGAGCAGCTCCGCGCCGCGGGAGCCACGGTCATCATCGACAAAGAGATCCTGCCCGAAAGCTTCTTCATCATCGCACGCAAGATGAACACCCGTCCCTACCGCCTCGAAGGTGTCAACAACTTCCTGCGCGACTTCGGCCCACCGCTGTACCTCTCCGTCGCACAATACGAAGCCGCAACCGGCGAGCAGTTCCCCGTCTTCATGGTCGGAGGCGTCCGTCCCGGCAAAGAGACCGGCCCACCCGCGCCGCAAAAAAGCATCGAAACCGACCCCGACCGCGAAGCCAACTTCTTTGGCCCTCAACGAGCCGCACTCGATGAGTACAACGCCACCCTCAAGCGCTGGAACCTCGACGGCTTCGTCTACCCCGCACTCCAGATCCCCACCTACGACGAAACCCTCCCCGGAGCCTCCACAGCCGGGCCCTACAGCGAAACCGGCTGGGTCAACCGCATCGGCGTCCCCGCCATTTCGGTCCCCGGAGGTTTCTACGACAACGGCCTTCCCTTCGGCCTCGAAATCTCAGGCGTCCGCTGGCACGACGGCGACCTCATCGGCTACGCCTACGCCTACGAGCAAGCCACCCACAACCGCCGTCTGCCCAAGCTCGTCGAAGGAGAAAAGCCTTAAACCTTCAGGCAGCGGCCTCACTTGACAAAACCACCCTCCAAATCCGGTATCCTGCAAGCAAGGGCCTGCACGAGAGATCCTGCAGGCCACCTCGAAGTACGACACCAACTCCTTTCGATAGCATACTTTGCGCAATAAAGTATGGGAGAGGGGGTACCACCCCAAAGAGGCAGAGGGAATTCACACAGATGACTCAGGCAGCACCCATCACATTCAGTGACTTCCTCGGCAACGCCGCCGCGGTCGAGCATCTGCGCACCGCCATCGCCGCCGGTCGCCTCCCGCACTCGCTCATCCTCGCCGGGCCTACTGGAGCGGGCAAATACACCCTCGCTCTGATGCTCGCCATGGCCGTCGAATGCCAACGCCAGCCCCGCGATCTCTGGTCGAATGGCGTGTCGTTAGCCTCCTTCTGCGGAGTCTGCAAGAACTGCACCCGTATCGCCTCTGCCGCAAATCTCGAGGAGCAAGTCGATCAGGCCGTAGCCGCTCGCGAAGACCTCCGCGAGACCGACAAGAAGGACACCCGTGTTCTCATCCAGCCCCACCCTGATGTCCTCATCGTCCCCCCAGACCCGCCGCAACTCCTCATCAAACTCGGCCAGGTCCGCACCGTCATCAATCGCTCTCACTCCCTGCCCGGCGAAGCTCCGCGCAAAATCTTCATCTTCACCGCCGCCAACTTCATGAAGGAGGCTGCAAACTCTCTCCTCAAGGTCCTCGAAGAGCCCCCCGCAACAGTCCACATCATCATCCTCGCCGAAAATCCCGGCGAACTCCTTCCCACTATCCGGTCCCGCTGCGCGATAGTGCGTCTCGGCGCATTGCCCGTCGAAGAGATCGAGATGCTCCTCGCCGACCGCCGCTCCGACGTCCCCCCAAAACAGCGCACGCTCATCGCCCGCCTCGCCCAGGGAGCCGCAGGCAAGGCCCTCGGCTTCGACCTCGCCGCCTACACCGCAGCCCGCGCCGATGCCCTGCTGCTCCTGCGCAACGCCGCGAGCGAGCCCGACCACACCGCCCTCTTCAAGATGACCGAAACCTACCGCGCCGGAGCCGAAGGCCAGCAGAAGACCGCCGAGCTCCTCCGCACGCTGTCACTTCTGTTGGAAGACATCCTCCTGCTCCAGGCCGGCACCCCCGAACTCCTTCGCAACACCGACCTCCGCACTGAACTCGAACGCTTCGCACAATCCCTCTCGTTTCAATGGATCGAGCAAGCCTCCCGCGGACTCGATCAAGTCCAAAGCGGAATGCGCCGCAATCTCCTCCGCAGCCTCTCTCTCGACGCCTTCGCCGGCCAACTCACCACCGCCGCCCGCTGATAGCGAGTCAGCAAGTCAGCTCGCTAGCAAGTCAGCAAAAAATCGTTGCGTGTTCTTACTTCTTCCGCGCAGCTTTCTTTAGCCGATCCCGCAAAGCCGCTCCAATTCCGTCGCCCTCTGGCAAGGGACAAAGAATAACCGAGACCCCGGCTTCATCCAGCGCTCGCAACCCAGCGAAGAGCCTCCGCGCCAGCACATCGTTGTCCCGCCACGGTCCCCACTCAAATATCTTCGCCACACCTGAAGCGATCCACCCGTCAGGAAGCATCACGCCCACCGATTCTCCACCCTGACCGAACCGCTCGATAGCCTCTCCCAGTGCATTCTTGGTCGGCACATCCACCAGAACCAACTTAGCCCGCGGAGCATAGTGCCGCAGCCCAACTCCCGGCGAGGGCAGACTCTCAGGAGCACGCGCTGCATCCACCGCCTGCGCCTGAAATACCTGCACGTCACCCGCAACAGCTGCAATCATCTCCGCCGTAACGGCTCCTGGCCGATAGATCATCATCGACCCCACATCCAGCACTGTTGACTCAACCCCAACATTCGTCGCACCGCCATCCAGCACCGCATCGATCCTTCCATCGAGATCTTCCAGCACATGCGCCGCCGTAGTAGGACTAGTCCGCCCAAACCGATTCGCACTGGGAGCTGCCACCGGCACCCCCGCCTTACGAATCAGTTCCAAAGCCACTGGATGCGCAGGCATCCGCACGCCGACCAAAGGCCTCCCCGCCGTCACCGAATCCGGCACCGTGGCCGTCCTCGGCAGCAACAGAGTCAGCGGCCCGGGCCAGAAAGCCTTCATCAAAGCCTCTACCTTCGCCGCCGGCCCCGGCTCAATCGAGGCCACTCGTGCCACCATCTCCTGATCGCAGACATGGACTATGACCGGGTCCCAGCCCGGCCTCTCCTTTGCGGCAAATATCTTCCCAACTGCATTCGAATCAAGAGCATTGGCGCCCAATCCATAGACGGTCTCCGTCGGAAACGCGACCGTCCCACCTACGCGCAGCAACTCCGCCGCTCGCAGCAGCCCAGCTTCCCCCTGTAATCGTTCCGTTTTTCCACTGAACATATCTCTCCATCCTATCGCCGTCGGAGCCCCCATCAGCCGTATACTCACCCCATGCAGGCCCACGAGATCGAACTCAAACTCCCCGTCGCCGATCCAGCCGCCTTACAGTCTCGCCTCCCTCAGCTCGGCTTCCACCTTGACACTCCGCGCACCTTCGAGCACAACACTCTCTACGACACGCCCGCTCGCAGCCTCCGAGCCAAGCGTGAGCTTCTCCGCCTGCGCCACTACGGCACGCAGTGGACCGTAACTCACAAGCGCCCGCACGACGAGTCGTCAGACGACACTCGATATAAAGTGCGCGTCGAAACCGAAACTACAGTCGAAGACGGCCCTGCCCTCGGCGCCATCTTCGAGCAACTTGGTTTCACACCCGCATTCGTCTACGAAAAGTTCCGCACCGAGTGGTCACAAGTCGATCCCGTCACCGACACCGTAACCCACCTGGTCATCGACGAAACACCCATCGGAAACTACGCCGAGCTCGAAGGTCCACCAGAGTGGATCGACCGCACCTTAGCTGAACTCAATATCGATCCCGCCACGTGTCTCACCGATAGCTACGGCAAGCTCTTCCTCGACTGGAAACAGCGCACGGGCAGCCCCGCCGATAACCTCACCTTCGCTGAGATCTTCACTCCCGCACTCGCCACTCGCTAAAGCCTTCGCGGCCTCTGCCGATACAGCCTCTGTATCCTTTGGAGGCTTCAAATGGCTATTCCCATTCGTATTGCCCGTTCTCTCATTTGCATCAGCGCTCTCGCCCTCAGTGCGGGCACTGCTCTCGCTGGCGACAGCCATCGCGCCATCGTCACCCGCGTCCAACCCGTCTACCCCGAACTCGCCCACCGCATGCACGTTGGCGGCAAAGTAGTTCTGCTCGTCGAGATTCAGCCCGACGGCACCGTCTCCGGCACGAAGGTCGAGTCCGGTCACGCCCTGTTGGCTCCCGCGGCACAAGACGCTGTGCGCAAGTGGAAGTTTGCGCCCAACCCCAGCGTCTCTGAATCGGAAGTCGAAATCAACTTCAACATCGAATAATCCACGTCACTGAAAACCATTGCGTCGATAAGGATCAACATGAAACTTGAATCAAAACTCGGCCTCACTACAGGCATTCTCGTCTGCGCCATGCTGCTCAGTGCCTTCACCGCAACCATGCGCATAGAGGAATCCAACCGCCTCGCAGCCAGCGCCACCACGCAACACATCCCCATCAACTCAACTACGCGCGACTTCCGCATCCAGGTTCTCTACAGCATTCACGCGCTCGAGTCATACATGCTCTTTGGTATCGATCCGGTATCATCGGCCAGCTTCCGACACGCTCGCCAGCAGAACCTCGCGCAGGCAGACACGTCGATGACCAAGCTCAAGGAGTTCGCATCGCGTTATAGTCTCGGCTATGATGCCAATCGCATCAACGACCTCGACACCGGCCTCACCAATCTTAAATCCCTTGAAGACAAGGTCGAGCAGCTTAACGAATCCAAGACAGCGCAAGGCACAGCGCAGGCCTACGACACCTTCCAGAACCAGATACTGCCGCTTGAAAAATCTCTCTTCGCCATGGGTGGCGACCTCGGGCAATCGCAGATGACCCAGGCTGACGACGAAGTCCTCCAGCTGCAGCATGCAAACTCTTCGACGCTCTACACGCTCTGGATTGCGACGATTCTCGGCGCACTCATCGGCGGAGTTGTCTCGGTCATGCTCGCCCGGCGCATTACGAAATCCATCGATCTGGTTGCAGAGCGCGCCGACGCCATCTCCGAGGGCGATCTCACCGGGAAAGAGCTCGACCATCTCTACGGTAAGGACCAGATAGGCACCCTCGCCGCAGCCATGCAGAAGATGCAGAGCAGCCTCGGCTCTATCATCGGTACCGTCGCCGATACCGCAGGCTCTCTCACCGGCAACGCTGCGTCGATGCGCACGGCATCTGACCAGATTCACCGCCGCATCGATCAGCAGAGCCAGCAGACACAACAGGCCGCCACTGCCATGCAGGAGATGTCAGCCTCCATCGCCGAGGTCTCGCGCCACACTCAATCTGCCGCAGAGACAGCTCGCAGCGCCGCCCAGACGGCCCGCGAAGGCGGAGAGATCGTCAAGCACGTCCTCGGCTCCATGCACTCCATCGCGACTGCAGTTAGCGAAACATCATCTACCGTTGGCCTGCTCGGCGACGACTCCAAGCGCATCAGCCAGATCGTAACAGTCATCGATGAGATCGCCCGCAAGACCAACCTGCTCGCACTCAACGCAGCGATCGAGGCCGCCCGCGCAGGCGATCACGGCCGGGGTTTTGCGGTCGTAGCCGGAGAAGTTCGCCGTCTCGCCGAAAGCACCGCGCAGGCCACAGGCGAGATCGCGACCATGATCCAGGAGATTCAGGATCGCACTCGCATCGCCATCGCCAGCATGGAGAGCGGCACCGGTACCGTCGAGCAGGGCGTCGTCACTACGACCCAAGCTGGCGAAGCTCTGGAACGCATCATCGGTATGGCGGAGCGAGTCGACAAGATGATCGCCCAGATCGCCATCGCGGCCTCGCAACAGGCCGCCGCCGCTGATCAGTCCAGTGCAAGCCTCGACGCCATCCACAACCTCAGCCACGACAATCTCGTCGAGATGGCCACCACCGCCGCAGGCATCGAAACTCTCCGCTCAACAGCCGTCGCTCTGGAGCAGCAGGTCGACCGCTTCCACCTTCAATCCAATCCTTCCGTCAAACTGAGCCGTTCCAACACCCCACGCATGCAGCATGCGAACTCAGCCTCGCAAGCTGCCTGAGACATCCACCAAACAGAAAAGGCCCGCTATCAAGCGGGCCTTTCTCTTTCTAAAAACCACACTAGAAGATCTGGAAGTTGACCTCGACGTTCAACTCCACCAGCACTGGCTTTCCGTTTTCCATCGCGGGCTTGAACCTATACTGCCGCACCGCTTCAACAGCCTTTTCGTCAAGTCCCATGCCTACGCCGCGAACTACACGAACATGGCTTGGATTTCCATTGGTATCGACCCACAGATTCACCAGAACATTTCCCGCGACCTTAGCCTTACGGGCCTCTTCGGAAAACTCAGGTTCTACCTGGAAGATCAGCACCGGGGCCGAAACACCACCGCCGATCCTCCGTGGACCGCCGCCGATGTTTCCTCCCGATCCTGGCCCAATACCCGAGCCATTGCCCGAACCCAGCCCCGTCCCGCTGCCATTGCCCATCGACATCCCAACCAGCGGTGAATTAGGCAGTCCGAAATTCGGAAGGTTCATCGCCATTTTGACGTCTTTCTGCACTTCGACTGTCGGCTCGATCTTGATCTTGGGCTCGACAAGTGGCGGAGCCTTCGGCGGAACGATCTGCGTATCGGCAAACTTAGGCGGCGATCCCTTCGTCACCGGCGTCGGTCCGCGCTGTCCGCCTCCACCGCCCATCGTCGCAGCTTTCGGCGGCGCCTGCGGCGGAACAGCAATCTCAGTCACCAGCGTTGTCTTTGCCGGAGCGGTAAACGCAACCTTCTTGATCAGCATGTAGGCGATCAGCAAAATCACGAGGCCATGGATCGCAACCGCCATCGCTGTTGACTTCGGGTCCCGCTTCACCTTCATCGGGTCGGCAACGGCGATCGGCTTCGACTCCAACACCAGCGGTGGCAGCTTCTGCGGGAAGAAGACATCCCGAATGCTGCTCCACAGCGACGAGAAGACGCCTTCTTCCTTAATGATCAGATCGTTCTCGACCGGACGTGATTCGAGAACCAGGGGAGCTTCTTTTATCGGGTTGAAAAGATCGCTAAGGTTTGCAAACAGCGAAGCCCACATCGACCCTTCGGTCTCTTCGTTCAGTTGTGGTGCTTCCGCCGGACGGAGGGTCGGGCCCTCTTTGCCTGGATCGGTCTCCGGTGGTGTCAACAATGTATTCGCCATAAGCTGCTTTGCCTCGGTGGCAGTCGGCTGAGCCGGCCGCCTATCCATGTCGAGAATCGTGCGCAACTGTCTATCGTAATCTACGTCTCCGGTCTACTGCCGGTTCAAATCTCTACTACCGGGCTCGGCACTTGGCTCCAAAAACATTCTACAAACATTCATCCTCGTCCGCTCGTTTCATTGGACGCACCTCACCCCGCGAATGTCTCGCAGGCATCAGATTCGATACCATTTCCCCAGCTACAATAAGAGTTTGGCGCAAACCGCGCCCCTGTCTATAAGGAAATAAGAGGATCGAATGCCGGAAGCACCCGAATTGAAGACCGCAACGGAGCAGCCTGTGAAGCCCCTGAAGTCCACGCTCAATCTGCCCCAGACCACCTTCCCCATGAAGGCCAATCTGCCCCAGAATGAGCCCATTCGCCTCGAGGCCTGGCAGAAGGACGACCTCTACGCTCAGATTCGCGCCGCCCGCGCCGGCTCGCCCAAATATATCCTCCACGACGGGCCTCCCTACGCCAACGGAGCCATCCACCTGGGCCACGCGCTCAACAAGTGCATCAAGGATTTCGTCGTCAAGACCAAGACCATGGCCGGATTCGACTCCCCCTACGTCCCCGGATGGGACTGCCACGGCCTGCCCATCGAAATCAAAGTCGACGAGCAGTTAGGCCGCAAAAAACTCGAAATGGACCCCGTCGCCGTCCGCAAGGCCTGCCGCGACTACGCCCAGAAGTACGTCGACCTCCAGCGCAGTCAGTTCGAGCGCATCGGCGTCTTCGGCCGCTGGTCCGAGCCCTACCTCACCATGTCCTTCGGCTACGAGGCCAGCATCGTAGAAACCTTCTATGACTTCTTCGAGAAGGACTTCGTCTACAAGGGCCTCAAGCCCGTCTACTGGTGCATCCACGACCGCACTGCCCTCGCAGAAGCCGAAGTCGAGTACGAGCAGCACACCTCGCCCAGCGTCTACGTCCGCTACACCCTCACCAGCGATCCCTCGGCCATCGACGCCGCCCTCGCGGGAAAAAACGTCGCCACCATCATCTGGACCACCACCCCCTGGACCCTCCCCGCGTCCCAAGCCGTAGCCTTCAATCCACACATGGAGTACGTCGCTTTGAAGACCGGCGACGAAACCGCCTATCTCGTTGCCGCCGAGCTGTCCGAGTCAGTCAAAGCCGCCTGCAACCTGCCCGACGCAGTCGAGATCGCCCGCTTCCCCGGAAGCCGCCTCGACCGCACCACGTTCAAGCACCCATTCCTAGACCGCGGCATCCTGGGCGTCAACGCCGACTACGTCACCGCCGAGCAGGGCACCGGAGCCGTCCACACCTCGCCCGCCCACGGCGTCGACGACTTCTACACCGGCAAGCGCTACGACCTCCCCGAACTCCAGTACGTCGACAACTCCGGCCGCCACCGCAACACCGGCACCTTCGGCGGCGGAGACGTAGCCCAGCCCTACGACGGCCTCACCGTCTTCAAGTCGAACCCCGTCATCATCGAGCTGCTCCGCGAAAAAGGAGCCCTCCTCAGCGCCACCAGCTTCGAGCACTCCTACCCGCATTGCTGGCGCTGCCACAACCCCATCATCGTCCGTGCCACCGAGCAGTGGTTCATCGGCATGGAAACCCCGATGATCAACGCGCAGGGCACCGAAACCACCTTCCGCCAGCTCGCCCTCGACGCCATCGCACAAGTCGTCTGGGACCCCGCCTGGGGACAGGAGCGCATCTCCAACATGATCGCCACACGCCCCGACTGGTGCATCTCACGCCAGCGCATCTGGGGCGTCCCCATCGCGGTCTTCCTGTGCGAGCACTGCCACAAGCCGCTCAACGACAACGCAGTCAACCGCAGCATCGTCGACCTCTTCAAAAAAGAAGGCGCCGACGCCTGGTACGTCCACGACGCCGCCACCCTTCTACCCAAGGGCACCAAATGCCCTTGCGGCAACGAAGAGTTCCGCAAGGAGATGGACATCCTCGACGTCTGGTTCGAGTCCGGCGCAAGCTGGCACGCCGTCCTCGACCTCGAGCCCGAGCTCCACTTCCCCGCCGACCTCTACACCGAGGGCGGAGACCAGCACCGCGGCTGGTTCCACTCGTCGTTACTCACATCGGTGGCCATCCGCGGCAAGGCCCCCTACAAGATGGTCGCCACCTCCGGCTGGACCCTCGACGAGCAGGGCCGCGCCTTCTCCAAATCCCTCGGCAACGGCGTCGATCCCGTCGACATCGCCAAGCGTCTCGGCGGCGAGATCATCCGCCTCTGGGTAGCCTCCGTCGACTTCCGCGAAGACGTAGCCGCCAGCGAAAACCTGATGCAGCGAGTCAGCGACAACTACCGCAAGTTGCGCAACACCCTGCGCTTCCTGCTCGGCAACATCCACGACTTCGACCCTGCAACAAACGCCATCGCGTTTTCTGGGATGGAGCCTTTAGACCAGTACATCCTCGCCCGTCTGGCCGAGCTGACCACCAAAATCCGCGCCGCCTACGACGACTTCGAGTTCCACCGCGCCTATCACGCTCTCAACGAGTTCACCAACACCGATCTCAGCGCGCTCTACCTCGACGTCCTCAAAGACCGCCTCTACACCTTCGCCCCCAACCACCCCGCTCGCCGCAGCGCCCAGACAGCCCTCTGGCGCATCGCCGAAGCCCTCACCCGCCTCATCGCCCCCATCCTCAGCTTCACCGCCGACGAAGTTTGGCAGCTCCTACCCAAGGTCGAAGGCCGCGAGTCCAGCGTCCACCTGGCTCTCTTCCCCAGCATCGCCGACATCGTCCCCGGCAACGTCAAGCAGATCGAAACCGACTGGGAGCATCTCCTCTTCGTCCGCAGCGATGTCCTGGCGAAGCTCGAAGGTCTACGGGCTGAGAAGATCATCGGCAAATCATTGGAGGCAACCGTCACACTCAACGTGAGTGACCATTCGGAATCGGATGCGCGACTTCAAAGATATGCAATCGCGTTACCTGAACTCTTCAATGTCTCCGAAGTGGAATTTGTGACAGCCCCTCATAACAATCCTGACGATTTGCCGACCATGGCAGTACGCCGCTCCGAGAAGCCCAAGTGCGAGCGCTGCTGGCGCTACGTCCCCGACGTAGGCGACGACGCCCGCTACCCAACCGTCTGCCTCCGCTGCGCCGACGCCCTCCACGCCATCAACTACCCACCCTACGATGGCCCCACCGACGGAACGGAGCCCCAAGCCTGATGCCACCCAAATACGAGTACCCACCCACCGAGTTCGACCCCAAACCCCGCACCCAACCGGGCTCGCGCAACTACATCGGCATCCTGCTCGGATTAGCCGCCGTGGTAGCCATCGTCGATCGCCTCACGAAGCGCTTCATCGTCCACCGCCTGCCGGAGGGCAGCGCCCACACCATCATCCCGGGCGTGCTTCGTATCACCCATGTTCTCAACACCGGCGCCGCCTTCAGCATGTTCTCGGACTCAGCCTCGTCGGCCGCCGTCCGCCACGGCCTCGTGCTCTTCTCCGTCGTAGCCATCGGCATCGTTCTGGCGATGCTTTGGAGAGTGCGCCACACCCTCTCCCTCACCTCGGTCGCTCTCGCTCTCATCCTCGGCGGAGCCATCGGCAACGTCTACGATCGCATCCGCTACCACTACGTCATCGACTTCATCGAAGTCCACATCGTCCACTACCACTGGCCCGACTTCAACGTAGCCGACAGCTGCATCGTCATCGGAGCCTGCCTCCTCTTCATAGAAATCTTCCGCCCCCAACCGCAAAACTGAGCAAACTACGGTAGCGGGTCAGCCCGTCGAGAAGGAGCATAATACCCGGAACGAATAGTAACGCTGTCCACGCGCTCTGGGGCCGTTAACTCGATGCGATGAAATGCGCCGTCGTGCTTCAACTCTGAAGGTTTATATATAAGCCGATATTGATTTCGAAGATCCGCCTCAATGATCTGCAGATCGTCGTAAATTTCAGCTTCGGAAGCCGAAGCACGAAATACGCGACCGCCAGTCTCGGAAGCCAATTCAGATAGCGTTTGAAAACCTGATGATTCCGTCTTCGTCCGAAAGGCGTAAATGGCGGTGTTTGTGTGCTGACACATATCAACCGCCTCTTTGATCGGGAGATAGCTTCCATTATCTTCGCCATCAGAAAAAAGCAGGATAAAGTTTCCGCTGGCGGCGTGATCGATTTTGCCAAACTGGTAACGACATACCCCGTAGATAACGTCGAAGATAGCTGTGGTTGCACCAATACGACTATCTTTACCAGGGATGACCTTGCCGATTCCTGCGGCAAGTGCAACCGGATCGTTACTCCAAGGCTGTAAGGTTCTCGATACGCTGCCAAAATTCATTACGAAGGCCTGATCAGTCCGTTGTCGCAACAACGATCGAGCGTACTTGAGTGAGATCGCACGAGTAACAGGAAGATCGTCCCACATTGACGCACTCGCATCCATAACGATTCCCGCTCGGATGGGAAAGTCCTGAAGCAACTGAAAGGTCAGAATTCTACGCGGTGGTTTGCCATTATCTGAAAGGCGTAACTCATCGAGTTTCAGGTCATTGATAGAAAGCCCATGGGAATCGCTCGCGTGGAAGGTGAGAACGACCTCATCAACAGCAACACTGAGGCTGTAGGGCACAGCAGAGTTCGTCTGCGAATCGATGCGACGCGCATGAGAAAAGAGCACAAAAAGAAACAAGCTGCAAATAACCCAGCGCTCGCGCATTGCGGGAACCTTTTCTGAAGTATATAGCTCGGGCCGCCAAACGAAAGCTAAATGGTTTATTTCGAGAATGTTGAATGAGCGAGCCCACTTAATTCGCGCTCTATCGCTTAATGCCTGAAAATAGAAGTTTGGCCATGAGCGATCAAAAGTCCACCCAGAACCTCGATCAAATCACAATCCGCGGAGCCCGGACCCACAACCTCAAGGGCATCGACGTCGACATCCCCCATAACGCCCTGACTGTCGTCAGCGGCGTCTCCGGCTCCGGCAAATCCTCCCTGGCCTTCGACACCGTCTACGCCGAAGGCCAGCGCCGCTACGTCGAATCCCTCTCCGCCTCGTAACTTGTTTGATTCGCGCCGCATAGGTCCTTCGCAGCAGATAACCTACAATTCGCAACCATGGGCAACCAAGATGAGAACTACAGCGCTACTCAGTCGGAAGAAGTGCGAGTCCCCACATCACTCAACGCCATTGCACTGCTGGTTTCGCTGTTAGCCGGGATTGTTGTATTCCTTCCCTTCGCACTCGACACATCTCCCTTGAACGCAGTGATGCTAAGAGTTCCCGGAAATCAGGGTAACTGGTGGCACGCATTCGTAGGTGCACCATTCTTTGTTGCATTTCCCATGATATGGCTCCGCCCGCGCGCGTTCTTTTCGAAGCAATTGTCCACCCCTGCTGGACGACGCGTCATCTGGATCGCCGTGAGCCTTTCGATCTGCGCGACGATATTGGTTGAGGCGCCATTCTTATTGCACCTCGCCGGGACGAGCGAATGGCAGCGCCTCTCGGTCCTCAGCCTGGGACTTGGCATCGTAATCGCAAGCGCGACAACTTTGTTCTTACACCGGCGCCACATATTTCCAACCCGCGCCTGCCTTGTCGGTCTCAACACCGCCTATCTGGCCAACGCAGCACTTTGTCTGATTGTCTACAGCTCTGCAACAGGCCCCATTCGTTCAAGATCCGGATGGCTTGTAACGATGGTGATTGTGTGGCCTATGGTTCTGGAAATTCTTTGGATCTTCATCCAATCTTCAAAAGCACAAACCCTAGTCGAGGTCGACCGTTGAGATAACGAAAAGAAGCCCTCTAATACCTGCTATTCCAGTTAATTCGCACTCCCCCGCCAAATGCCTGACAATAGAAGTTTGGCCATGAGCGATCAAAAGTCCACCCAGAACCTCGATCAAATCACAATCCGCGGAGCCCGGACCCACAACCTCAAGGGCATCGACGTCGACATCCCGCACAACGCCCTGACCGTAGTCAGCGGCGTCAGCGGTTCCGGCAAAT
>Ga0210396_10000523_pt1 | contig 50282 bp, 45 predicted proteins | sample IncBWH17OmetaG_FD_155466 | JGI IMG/M metagenome (GOLD analysis project Ga0210396, IMG submission 155466) | Forest soil microbial communities from Barre Woods Harvard Forest LTER site, Petersham, Massachusetts, United States - Inc-BW-H-17-O ... | reverse complement strand
TGTCCGAAATAGCGTCGATCACGGTCATCGAGCAACGGAAAAATACTGCGGCTAACTGAAGTACGCGGAGTGCGCTTGTGACCAGCTTCCTTCCAGGCTACGCGAAAGGCGCGAATCTGCGCGGCCTGTTGGATGTGTAACGGCTCGCCGGTCTCGTCGAATTTGAGTGTTGAGCTCTGCAGGTTCATTCCTAACTTCGCTGCCCATACTGCGGTCGCGTTGGAAGCAGACCCCCACCAGATTCGATCACGCAATCCTGCAGAGTATGGCTCAAGGCGCAGCAGACCTGGCGGGTTCGGAAACATTGGACGTGGGTTAGGCTGGGCGAAGCCCTTGCCACGCAGCAGTTCGAGAAATTCTTCGGCATGTCGCCGGCCCATCTCCGCATCGTCCTCGCCTTTATTGGGACTGTAGCCAAAATAGCGCCAACCATCGATGACCTGCTCGGGAGAACCGCGGCTGATTCCCAACTGCAGGCGCCCGCCAGCGATGACGTCCGCCGCGCCTGCATCCTCCACCATGTAATGAGGATTCTCATACCGCATGTCGATTACGGCGGTGCCAATTTCAATCTTTCGTGTTTTAGCGCCAACCGCTGCGAGCAGTGGAAACGGGGATGCCAGTTGCTGTGCAAAGTGATGAACCCGGAAGTAGGCTCCGTCCATTCCCAGTCGCTCGGCCTCGATGGCGAGGTCAATGGATTGCAGAAGCACATCAGCGGCGGACCGTGCTTGTGATTGCGGTGAAGGTGTCCAGTGGCCGAATGAGAGAAAACCAATTTTCTTCATGCAATATTAGTGTCACATACCGTGGATATGGCCGTGCGCCGCCTCTCCGCGTCGCTTCGCGCTAGCTGATCCCAGGCTCTGACTGATTGATCATGAAGGTGGACATCTCATTGAAGAATTTCCGAAGGACTTCTTCGGCGTTGCTTGGCAGCGAAGCTTCGCCCAACGCATTTTCCATCAGCCGCATCCAGCGGTCGCGGATAGTCTGATTGATCGCAAACGGCGAATGTCGCGCCCGGAGGCGGGGATGGCCTCTTTGTTCAATGTAAGTCTGAGGTCCCCCGAACCTACCGATCAGGAAATCTCGGAGGCGCTGCTCGGCCCCTGGAAGATCACTTGCCGGGTAGATTGGCCCCAGAAGGTCGTCTTGAGGGACTTGTCGATAAAAGGCAGCGACTAACCTTGCGAAACCTTCCGCGCCAATCATGGAATAAATTTCGAGTTCCGGCATTCCCATTAGCTCTCCTCATCGAAAAGTTCGGCGATCAGTTCTTGACGAGAAACCGTTTGCCATACGTGACGCACTTCGATCTCGGATGAGGAAGACGTCAGGAACTTCAAGAAAACGGACAACAAGTTTTCGGAAATGCAGGGAAATGGCAGACACCGCGACAGGGCGAGCCTCCTCGCCGAGCTTTTCGAGGGCATCGCTCAGCTCGTGGCTTTCCGCATCTTGGAGCAGCTGACTCATGTTCGCTCAGGCCACATTGGCAAAGGTCGAGAACTGGACCGCACGGTCCAGCTGTTGCGGAACTTCGAATCGCCAGTGAAGCGCTACACGAAACTTGCCTTCGGGGGCGCGCAGACTGATTCGAACCAGCGACTGATGTACACCTCGGCATGAGCCTCACCGCAGTAATGCCGGGCTCCGGGCGCATTGGCCGTTCCAGAATTCCACCGGTACACGGTAAGCTCGGAATCTCGACATCGAATCGCCAACCAGTGGATAGGGTTAGTGGTCACCTGTCTACAAACTTCACATCTAGATTCCCGCAGAGATGTCATGCGCGCCATTCCGTACATCAGTGGTTTGTCGTCTTCACTCCGCGATCGACGCCGGTCGCAGACGTGGCGTCAGAATCGTCAGTTCGCCGACTTGTTCCCTCTTCACGCTACCACGCAAGTGGGCGTGATCCATCATCCAAACCTCGGGAATGATTTCGCCGACCAGCTGTCCATGACAGAAGAGCCGCACCACCGAACTCTCAGAGACGACAATTCCCACCGTTTTGGTAACTGCGCTCATGTTGGCGGCGGCAATGTGACGGCTACCGAGTCCCAACGGCACGTCCACTTGTGCGGCCACGGCATCGAGATAGCGGCACGCGGAAAGGACAATTCCTTGGCGACTAACCACGAACCCGCCGTCCAGCTGCGCCAATTCCTTGATAGTTCCGCGTAAATTTAGATTGGTGACGTGCCGTGAAGCCTCAGGATGTCCCAGCAACGGATCCAAAATTAACGGTCTGGATTTCGCGAGCACTGCCATCTCATCCCCGAGCGTAAATAGCGTGCCAACGCGCCTTCCTTCCCGACCCTCGCGAGCAATTTCGACTGCGAGCTCAATCAGGGACTCTAGAACGTCAGGATCGTATTCCGTGACCTGGCAGAGAATGCTCTCAAACATCCATGAACTCCTCGGTTTGAATCGAAGCCACCGACCACAGCGTAGATATACTGTGCTTTGGATGAAGGGCCTACGAAGAAGATTCACTGCGCCTTCTTCGAGACACGAGCTACCAACTCGTCCAACCTCGAAAGCAAAACCTTCAGGATGGGTGACTCGTTCGACTTTCTGTAGCCGAGAACCAGATCGACAGTCGGCGTGTATCCCTTCAGAGCGCGACTCGTCACAGACGAAGGGAGAAAGTTTTGTGCGTAAGCAGGCAACAGCCCTACGCCGCGCGTCGACACTATTAAGGAAAGTCCCATGGTGACATTGTCCGCCTCGTGAGCGGGCGTGATATTGATTCCGGACCGCTTCAAGTAGTTGTCGATGACCGCACGCAGTACAGGAGCCGTGCCCGAAACAATCACGAATGTCTCGCCTTCTAGATCCTTTGGGCTGATGGCTTTGAGCCCAGCAAGTTGGTGGTCGCTAGGCAAGATCACCATCAAGGGCTCTTTCACGAGAAGACGGAATGCCAGGTTTGGCATGGCCCGTTCCTTTCGAAGAAAAGCAACATCGACTTTTCCTTTCGAAAGGCCCTCCGCAAGCAGCGGGGAGTATTGACTCGATATCATCACGTCGATGTTAGGCAGTTCGTCGCGCAAGATTCGCAAGGCTTCGGGCATCCACGTCAATTCGTGCCCGGTCAGAAAACCCATCGTGAAGCACGGCTTGGCGGGATGAGCTACCCGGCGTGCAGCTGCGGATGCCGCGTCAACCTGCGATAGCACTCCGCGGGCGTGATCGAGAAAGGCTCTACCCGCTGGTGTCAGCTCGATGCCGCGAGCGCGTCGTGTCAAGAGTTGGGCGCCCACCTCGTCCTCAAGATCTCGAATCTGCCGACTCAACGAAGGTTGCGACGTGTGCAGCATTCGGTGTGCTGCCACCGTGAGACTTCCCGCGTCGGCAACCGTGACGAAGTAGCGAAGGTGTCGTAATTCCATTGCCACTCCCATGCTTGGAAAGCATCGGTGCCAGCTTAACAAAGTATGCTTCAAGGGCGCTACCGCGAGTGGGCATCGCAATCTAACAAAGTGATGTGAGCAATGCGGAGCGGGCTGAGCCGATTTATCCATTCCTGGTTCGCATAGCTCTAGATCAAGGAGGTAGTGCGATGAGTTCACCAGTCGTTTTGATTACAGGCGCGCTAACGGGAATCGGTCGTGCCGCAGCAGTAGTCTTTGCGCAAGAAGGAGCACGCGTTGTTGTGTCCGGTCGTCGAGATAAACAAGGACAAGAGTTAGTTGCCGAGCTACAGGGGCTCGGAGCAGAGGCCATTTTTGTCCGCAGTGATGTCCGCAAGGATGAGGATGTTCGCAACCTTGTGGATCAAACGGTCAAGCGTTTCGGACGCCTGGATATTGCAGTAAATAACGCTGGGACAGAAGGTGTGCCCGGCCCTGTGACGGAGCAAACCGCCGAGAGCTTCGCAGCGACGTTCGACACGAATGTGCTCGGCACGTTGTTAAGCATGAAGCACGAATTGCGGGTGATGCTGAACCAAGGGAGCGGGAGCATCGTCAATGTCTCGTCGGCCTATGGAAGTGTCGGCGCTGCAGGGGCGTCCGTTTATGTGGCCAGCAAACATGCCGTGGAGGGACTGACAAAATCCGCTGCGCTGGAAGTCGCGGGGACCGGAGTTCGGATAAATGTAGTCGCTCCGGGCACTACAGACACCGGTATGCTCACGCGCTTCACCAGCACAGATCAAAATAAAGCGGCGCTCGTTTCGACGGTACCCGTCAAGCGTCTGGCAACGTCGGAGGAGATCGCTCACGTGATCGCCTTTGTTGCTTCGGAAAATGCGTCATACATGACAGGTTCTTCAATACCAGTCGATGGAGGCATGATCGCTGGCTAAATCTTTCTTGACTACGGCACCTCGCTGCTCAAGACAAGTCGTATTCTGAATAGCGAGTCACGAAAAGGGTGGAACGACGCCGGCAAACGTGTTTATTTTTGGATTATGAGGGTATACAAATGACTGCACTTCAAGGCAAAATCGCGCTGGTGACAGGCGCGTCACGCGGAATTGGACGGGCTACTGCATCCGTGCTCGCTACCGCCGGTGCGCATGTCCTTGTGCACTACGGCCGTTCCGCGCAGGATGCGGAATCTCTCGTGGCAGGCATCCTTTCAAAAGGGGGACGGGCTGATGCGATCCAGGCGGACCTGGGAACTCCGAACGGCGCTGCGCTGCTAGCCAAAGAGGTGCGCTCCATCGTCGGCGACCGGTTGGATGTGCTTGTGCTCAACGCCGGAATCAGCAAGGCGGCACGCCTGGCGGATCATACGGTTGAAGATTTTGACAATCTGTTTGCGACCAACGTCCGAAGTCCGTTCTTCCTGGTGCAGCAACTGCTGCCCATTCTAGGTGACGGTTCGAACATCATCGTGATCTCTTCGATCGGTTCCCACGCCGTAGTTGGCAAGCCCGGCGTGGACAGCCCTTCGATCCTTGCATACGCCTCGACCAAGGGAGCCTTGGAAACTCTGGTCAAGAACTGGGCTGCCATTCTTGGGCCGCGCGGCATCCGCGTAAATGCTGTCGCACCCGGAGTGATCGACACTGATATGTCGAATTTTACGAAGACTGAAGCAGGCCGCGAGACCGCTCTTGGGATGCAGGCACTAAAGCGAATCGGCAAGCCGGAGGACGTGGCAGATGTTGTCGCGTTCTTGGCCTCCGACAAGGCGCGCTGGATCACCGGTGCCAGTATTCCCGTCGATGGCGGCTCAAAGCTCTAACTGAGAAAGTGAGGAGTGCAATGGAAACCAAGGCGATCAAAGGCAAGGAGATCAGGATTCCCGGGCCCGACCATCCCATCACAATTTCTCCGGCTGAGGGCAGGGTGCGTGTAACGGTCGCCGGCAGGATGGTTGCTGAATCGACGCGAGCGCTTCGACTGGAGGAGAAGGGATATCCCCCCGTTTACTACTTGCCCCGCAACGATGCGGACATGTCGTTGCTCATTCGCACCAAGCATTACAGTTATTGTCCGTACAAGGGTGATTGTACGTACTACAGCATTCCCATCGGCGGATCGAAATCGGAATACGCCGTTTGGACGTACGAAAAACCTTATGAAGCAGTCGCCAGCATTAAGGAGTACCTGGCATTCTATCCCTCACGGGTTGATGCAATCGAAGTGATCTCCTAAAAACATGTTTGCGTGTCCACATGCCTATCACTTGGGGCAGATCACTCTGGCTCTCAAATAACGGAACCTAAATCGTCTCGTTCTCGTCTGGGTCCTTGGCTGACAGCTCTTGGAGCTTCGCCGGCGCTCTTTCTCATATGAACAATGACTCCACCTTCCTCAAAGCGAACTTCATCCATTAACGCTTTCATCACGAGGATGCCACGGCCGTGAACCGACCCATGTTTTCTCGAGCTGTAGGGTCCGGGGACGGTACTAATGTCAAATCCGCTTCCTTCGTCCTTTACAGCGATTGACACTTCGTCAGGCACGCACCGGCAGGTAACGTGGACATGTTTTCGACGATCCTCATGGCCAAGCAAAAGGCAGGCCAATAAAACTGAAGAGCAGCTGTCCCTGCTCGCAGATTGGATTGTTCAGACCGAATTCAGATCAGTACAGACTGGTGGCAAAGCATCCTTGAGGTTTAGCTAGTGAAACTGCGACGCTGCCATAAATCGGAAAACGTGTGATTTATACTGATGCGAAGCCCGGATGGCGGAATTGGCAGACGCGCACGGCTTAGGACCGTGTGCCGCAAGGCGTGCAGGTTCAAGTCCTGTTCCGGGCACCATCATTCCCTCGCCGGAAAGTCCGAGCGTTTTAACTTGTCCCGGAAAGCCTTCCGTAAAGCTCCGAGCGAAACCCCGAGTCAGCATCGCCGAAATATCGGGTGATGAGCGCGCCGTCAGATTTTCTTTTTTGCCACCAACTCCGCGACAGCTTTCTCCGACACCTTTTCGGTATATTGCAATATTTGCAGTCCAGAGGCGAGTTTCGGGAGTTCACCCGGCTGCAGCAAGAACTCCGGGCTCTTAGGTCCATCCAATAGCTTCGCTTGCGGCGAGGTGTAGGTTTTGTAGATAAACAGGCCGCCCGGTCGCAACGCCTTCAGGATTTCCGCAAAACTTATTCGCTCCAGGTAAAAAAACACCATTACGACATCAAATGCGTCCGCAAACTGCATTTGCGCAGCCTTGAAGCGGGTGAGATCATCTACTACAAAGTGAATGTGGGACGCGACCGGTCCGGCGTTCTGCCGTGCCTGTTCGACTCCGGTTTCAGAAATGTCAATGATGGTCGCTTGCCAACCCCGCGTTACCAGCCAGATCGCATGTCTTCCCGCTCCTCCGGCGACGTCGAGCGCGCTTCCACCATCAGGAAATGCGGGCCGGACAAATTCAGAAAAAGCGCGCACCAGAAAGGGATCGGGAGCTGTGCTCGCCTCCGAGCCGGCAACCTCTCCATATTTGCGGTTCCAGCGCTCTTTATCGGTAGACGAAGTTTCCATCGGCTTTGATCTCAAGTCGGATCGCAACTGTAATCGCAGTCTTAATTGCAGCTCATATCTTAAGCCTGATCTTAGCTCCGGCGACTTTACCGTCCGCCAGCAAACCGAGTCTCCACCATGCCGCGACTGACTCCCTTCACAACTCGCGCATCCGGACACCATGGAGCATCGCTCCCGCCACACCACGGCGGCGGTAACGGTGATGGCCGCGGGGGCGACGATGGCGCACCCGATTCAGTTCCGAATTCCATGCCCGACTCCATGCCGAATTATGGCGAACGTCTGCGACGAGCGCGCTTGGGGTTGGCCATCGTGATGACGCCTATCGCGATGCTTTTTATTTCGTTTACAGCCGTCTATCTCATCCGCCGCGGATTCCTGACGTTCGATCAGAATCAGATGGCCTACATTCGATCATGGCTTCCTGTGCGATTGCCATGGATGTTGTTGCTGCTCAATACCGCAGTTCTCATCGCCAGCAGTTTTACGATTGACATGGCGCGGCGCGAGATCACCCGCGAGGCGGCGCTCGCCCCCGTGCGTTCGATCCCCGGCGTCTCGCTCGGCGATGAACGCCGCTTCCCTTGGCTCAGCCTAACCACGGCGCTAGGCATAACCTTCCTCGCTGGCCAACTTTTTATCTGGAGCAAGCTTTCCTCGGCAGGCTTCCACCTCGCCGGCGGCACCAGCAGCTCCTTTGTATACATTCTCACCGCCATGCACGGATTGCATCTCGCGGGCGGCATTCTGGCTCTGATCTTCGCCAACGTCGCGGCCATCCTGCATTGGCCCGTCGAAACTCGGCGCATCGTCGTCGACATTACGTCATGGTATTGGCATTGTATGACGGCGCTCTGGATCTACATCCTTATATTGTTCTCGTTTGCGGCACAGTAAGGCGGTATCACTGCCGCCTTTTCGCGCGCAGCAAGTGCCCATCCGATAAACCCGTTGCATTTTGCGGTGATCGGTATAATCTCCCAACGGAGAATAGCGCCCATGTGTTTTTCAGCGACCGCCAACTTTGTAGGCAGCGGAGTTCTCGGAGCTATTGGCGTCGTCACCCTGACCAAGGTGAAGCACCGGCGCGAACTTCTCTTTGCAGCGTTGCCAACCCTATTCGCCATTCATCAATTTATGGAAGGCTTCGTCTGGCTGGGTTTGGACGGAATTCTGTCGCCTGCAGTCGCGCATGATATGGGAGCGGCTTTCATGCTCTACGCGCAAGGGTTGCTGCCGTTTCTCCTGCCGCTCAGCGTATTTCTCTTCGAAGCTGATCGAAAGAGCCGCCAGCGTATGCTTCCTTTCCTTGTGCTCGGCCTGGGAACGACTCTCTATATTCTCTGGGCGCTGACGGCGTTTCCGCTGCAGCTCTATATCCGGCAAAATACAATCGTGTATATCAATCAAGCCACAAACAACATGACAGTCGCTGTGCTCTATGTCATCGCCACCTGCGGCTCTCTATTTTTTTCCAAGAACAAGATGATGGTCGTCTTCGGAGCGGCTAACCTGGCTATCCTGCTCGCCGTCATGGCGTTCAAACGTTATGCCTTCACTTCGCTGTGGTGCGCATATGCCGCAATCGCCAGCATCATCATTCTTGCCTACTTCTGGAGAAGCATCGAAGAGCGCCCGTTCCGCTACGCCTAGCGCTGCCCATCTCGGCGACTGTGGCCCGTCGGCTGTCCGGCGGGCATCCTGCCCGCCGGCCCGTCGATCACCGTGTCCCCATCACGATTTATAATGAAAAGATTCGGTTATCAGTTTTGATCCGTCTGTAGTGCAGGGAAAAGTGCCAGGGGAAGATGTCGACAGATAGCATTGTGGTTCGCGGGGCCCGGGTTCACAACCTCAAGAACATTGATTTTGAAATCGAGCACAACACTCTAACCGTCGTTACCGGTGTGTCGGGCTCGGGCAAGTCGTCGCTCGCCTTCGACACGATCTACGCCGAAGGCCAGCGGCGATATGTGGAATCGCTGTCCGCATACGCGCGGCAATTTCTCGAGCGAATCGAGAAGCCGGACGTCGATGTAATCGACGGCATCGCGCCCGCAGTAGCAATTAAGCAAAAGAATTCAACACGCAATCCGCGCTCGACTGTCGCGACAGCCACGGAGATCTTCGATTATTTGCGCCTGCTCTTCGCCCGCGTCGGTCGCACCTACTGCCTGCTCTGCGGGCAGGAGGTGAAAAAAGATACGGTGGATGAAGTCGCCGACCGCATTCTGGCTTTGGGCGATGGCACCCGGCTCAATGTGTTTTTTCCAATCCAGATCAACACTCCCGCCTCGCCGGCCGAAAAGAAGAGCGGCAAGAAGATTCGCGGCAAAAAAAACACGCCTGACTCGCGTTTGCCTTCGGATGCGATTAAAGAGCGGCTCTTCGATCTGCGCAAGCGCGGCTTCAACCGGCTGGTTCAAAACGGCCAGGTTTTCGAGTTTTCGACTCCCGAATCGCTGCTGGATATCAACTTCTCCGAGCCAGTCTATGGCCTGGTCGATCGTCTAGTCGTCTCCGCCGACCAGCGCTCGCGCATAGTCGATGCAGTCGAAATCGGCTATCGCGAAGCCGGCGAGGTTATTTTTGAAACCGCTCCTGGATCTGAGGATAGTAATGCCGGGAGCCCCGCTCCTCAGCGCCTGCGCTTCTCGCAACGCTTCGAGTGCAAGAACGATGGCACCCGCTACGAAGAGCCCGAGCCTCGCCTGTTTTCATTCAACAATCCTTACGGCGCCTGCCCGCGTTGCCAGGGCTTTGGCAACACCATTGACTTCGATCTCGATCTCGTTATTCCCGACAAAGGCAAAACTTTGAATGAGGGCGCAATCGAGCCCTGGACCAAGCCAAAATATCGCCCACTATTCACCGAACTCAAGCGCTTCGCGCGTTCCACTGAAATTCCGTTGGATGTTCCCTGGTACGATCTCGAAGAGGAACAGCGGCGGCTCATTGTCGACGGAGGCCGCGGATTTCCCGGCGTGCGCGGCTTCTTCCAGCATCTCGAGCGCAAGAAATACAAGCTGCACGTGCGCGTCTTTCTCAGCCGCTACCGCGGATATTCGCTGTGTTCGGATTGCAGTGGAACTCGCCTGCGGGTCGAAGCCCGCCAGGTAAGGATTCAGGGCAAAAATATTTGCCAGGTGTGCAGCATGACAGTCGAAGGGGCGGCGCGCTTCTTCGATCAACTTTCGCTGACGCCGCAACAGGCCGCCATTGCAGACAAGCTTCTGATCGAACTTCGCGAGCGCCTGCGTTTTCTCAACGAAGTGGGGCTCGAATATCTAACGCTTGATCGTCTAGCGTCGACGTTATCGGGCGGCGAGGCGCAGCGCATTCAACTCGCAACCTCACTCGGCTCGAGACTGGTAGGCACGCTATATGTGCTCGATGAGCCGTCCATCGGCCTCCACAGCCGCGACACCCACCGTCTCATCAAGATCCTGCACGACCTTCGCGACTTGGGAAACACGATTCTCGTGGTCGAGCACGATCCCGACATAATGCGCGCCGCCGATCGCATTATAGATCTTGGCCCGGGCGCGGGAGAAAACGGCGGAAAAGTTGTCGGCGCCGGCACCTACAACGAGATTATCAAGATGCCGCAATCGCTCACCGGCCGTTACCTCGGCGACGAACTCCACATTCAGATTCCGCCCAAGCGCCGGCAGCCAGGACCGCACAAGCTTCGCATCGCCGGCGCGCGCGCCCACAACCTGAAGCGCATCGATCTAGAAATTCCACTCGATATGCTGGTGGCAATCACCGGCGTCTCCGGGTCAGGAAAATCTTCCTTGTTGCATGACGTGCTCTATCAGGCCGTAGCGACAGCAAAGCGGCAAACCAACGGCAGCGCTCCCTCTGCTATTTTGTGGGACAGCCTTGACGGCGAAGACTATCTCGATGAAGTGGTGCTCGTCGATCAATCTCCCATCGGCCGGACTCCGCGGTCAAATCCAGTCACCTATATCAAAGCGTTCGATATCATCCGCGAACTTTTTGCTTCGTTGCCCGAGGCGAAGAAGCGCGGCTTCCCTGCCGGCCATTTCTCCTTCAATGTTCCCGGCGGCCGCTGCGAAAATTGCCAGGGTGACGGGACGGTCACTGTCGAAATGCAATTTCTCGCCGATGTCGAACTGATCTGCGATGAATGCAAAGGCACTCGCTACAAGCCCCAGGTGCTGGAGATTCATTACAAGGGCAAGAACATCCACGAAGTCCTGAATCTCACGATTCGCGAGGCGCTAAGATTTTTCGCTGAAGTTCCTCGGCTCACGGAAAAACTGCGCGTCCTCGATGAAGTCGGCCTTGGCTATCTGCGCTTGGGACAGTCTGCCACAACGCTCTCCGGCGGCGAAGCGCAGCGCATGAAGCTGGCCGCCCACCTCCAACCGGGCGCTCGCGCGATAACTCGGCCATCGGAGGGCGGCGATGCGCCCAGACGCAAGCGCCGCATGCTCTACATTTTCGACGAGCCCACCACCGGCCTGCATTTTGACGATGTGAGCAAACTACTTTCCGCGTTTCGCCGTCTAATCGATGCAGGCGGATCGATCGTCGTCATCGAGCACAATCTTGAAGTAATCAAAACGGCGGACTGGGTCATCGACCTAGGTCCCGAGGGCGGCGATCGTGGCGGAAATATAGTCGGCTCAGGTCCGCCAGAGGCGATTGCCCAATTGAAAGACTCTTATACTGGGCAGTATCTGAAGCAGGTCTTGAACGGAAACGGCGCGCGTCATGGTGGCCAATAATATTGAAACTAAGAAAGATCGTTGCGACACCCGCCCGGCGGCTAAGGTCGCGTTCAATCCGGCGGCACTCTTAATTCTCGCGATCAGTTTTTGCACGTGCCTGCTCGCCCAAACCCACACCACCGTTCGCCACTATAAGGAGCGCGTCGACGACACTCCACCGGAAATCGCCCAGGCCGAAACCGCCATTCAGAAAAACGATTTCGCGGCGGCTGAAACGCTGCTGAAAAAAGCCCTCGACAAAGATCCTGACAATAAACAATCCTGGACCTATCAGGCATGGTTCGATCTCGGATTCGTTCTGAACCGCCTCAATCGCACCGACGAATCCATTGCCGCGTACCGCAAATCGGTTGGCGCTAAGCCCGACGTTTTTGAATCAAACCTCAATCTCGGCCTGATGCTGGACCGCGCCAATGATCCAGACGCCGAACAATTCCTGCTCGCCGCCACCACCCTCAAACCCACCGCGCACGTAGAAGAAGGTCAGGCCCGCGCGTGGCTGGCGCTCGCGCACCTGCTCGAGAATAAAAAGCCCAACGAAGCGCTCGCAGCATACGTCAAAGCCGAGGACCTCACGCCGAAAGATCCGGAACCACATCTCTCCGCCGGACAGTTGCTCGAACGCCAAAAGGAATTCTCCGACGCCGAAGCTGAATATAAACAGGCACTGGCGCTCGATCCGCACTCGACCGACGCTGCCGTCGGCCTCACCAACATCTACATGAAATCGAATCGTCTCAGCGACGCCGAGCCGCTGCTCCGTCGTCTGGCCAGCGCGCATCCCAGCGATGCCATCATTCACCTGCAACTGGGGCGCGTACTCGCCGCCGAGAACAAGAAAGACGACGCTACGACAGAACTGCAAATCGCGCTGAAACTTTCTCCCACCGACGCAGACGCGCAGCGCGAAATTGCCGACCTTTACGCCAGCGCCGGAAAGAACGATCTCGCGGAAGCCGCGTATCGTCCACTCCTCGCAACCCACGCCAACGATCCCGAACTGCATCGCTCTCTCGGCCAGGCTTTATTGCGTGAAAAGAAATTTCCCGAGGCGCAGCAGGAGTTCCTAACCGCCCTCCGACTCAAGCGCGATTGGCCCGACATTTACGTCGACCTGGCCTTTGCCGCTAACGAAAACAAAAATTACGAACTGACGGTGCGAGCTCTGAATGGTCGCGCGCTGTTAAACACTGAAATGCCACCTGTATGCTTTTTTCTCCGTGCCTCAGCTTACGATCACCTCAACGACAAAAAAAACGCCGCACTCGATTATCATCATTTTCTGGACGTAGCCGGCGGGAAGTATCCTGATCAGGAATGGCAGGCTACGCACCGCCTGATCGCCATTGAGCCCAAGAAGCATTGATCGACATGCGCCACCTCGCCTATAGCGTGCTTCTCCTCGTGGTTGTCACTGTCTGCGGCGCAGCCAAGGAAGAAACGCTCGACGAGCTCAAGGCGAGGTTCGAAACTGCGCACCTCGAAGATCGCCCCGAACTCGGCATTCGAATCGCGCGCGCGCAACTTCGCAACGCCGACCAGCTTTACAGCAATGGTAACGTGGAGCAGGCTCGCGCCGCCGTCGACGACATCGTCAACTATGCCGAAAAAGCCCGTGACGCGGCCACGCAAAGAAACAAGCGGCTCAAGGACGTCGAGATCGACGTTCGAAAAATCGCAGATAAACTACGCGACATCAAGCGCACTCTGGCCTTCGAGGACCAGCCTCCCGTAGAGCAGGCGATTCGCCGCCTCGAAGATGTCCGTACCAGCCTACTGCAAGAAATGTTCGCCAAAGATAAAGTCAAGAAGGATCAAAAGAAATGACGCGGACGAGGCATTCTGACCGGCATCGGCGCGGCGCTCTGGCCTTCGTCCTGTTGCTGGGGCCGTTGCTCTTGTCGGTCGCTTTGCCGCTCCTCGGGCAGCAGCACCGCGATCCGCTTGACCCGCTCGAGATCAACCAGCTCCGCGATGCCATGCTCGATCCCGAGGAACGCTTAAAGCTTTTCGTGACATTTTCCCGCGATCGTATAACGAAGCTTGAGCAAATGCGCGCCAACCCCAAAACCACCGAACGCGGCCAGCAGACCCATGACATGCTCGAGGATTTCCTCGCCGTCTATGACGAACTCAACGACAACGTAGATATGTATTTTGGCCGCAAGGATGACATCCGCAAGCCGCTAAGACTTATCATCGAAGCCGACACCGAATTTCAAGCCAAACTGCGCGCGGTTAAGAATTCTCCCAATAGCAGCGCCGCCGAAATCAGCCAGTACGAATTCATGCTGACCAACGCGCTCGACACCGTAGACTCCAGTGCTGACGATCATCGCAAAACCTTGGCCGACGTCGAAGAATATATGAAGCATAAAAAGAAAAAATAGGCGGCGGTCTTGAGCGCTCAGCAATCGGCATTCGGCACTCAGGAAATTATTGAAGGTGTTGCCGAGTGCTGAATGCTGAACGCTGATTGCTCTCCATGCTACCCTTCCCTCAACGTGTCCCCGAGGCTGACTGAAATTTTTAGCGAAGCTTTTCGCGAACTGCGTCCGCGCACCGATCCGCCGCCGATGCATGTTCGCTTTTACGCCTTCGTCTCGATTAACAACACCATCCGGTTGCGACAGGGCGAGCTTTTCATACGCCTATCCGATCTGCTTGAGGGCGCTCCCGAAACCGTGTTGTACTCGATTGCTCACATCCTGCTCGCCAAGCTTTATCGCAAGCCGATCGATCGCGCCCATAGCGCTCGGTATCGCCGCTATATCGCCAACCACGATATAAGCGCCAAGGCTCGCCTGGTGCGGCAGATGCGCGGACGCAAGCACATCCACTCCGCCAGCGGCCATCATTATCACCTTGAAGAACTTTTTGAGGACCTGAATCAGCGTTTCTTTCACGGGCTTATGGGACGGCCGCAACTTACCTGGAGCCGCAACCACGCCCGCAGCAGTCTCGGCCATTACGATCCCGCGCACAACACCATCGTGATCAGCCGCGTCTTCGACCACCCGCGTGTGCCGCGCTACGCCGTTGAATACATCCTGTTTCACGAGATGCTCCATTTGAAGCATCCTGTGAAATTGCGCGGCAGCAGGAGATGCGTGCACTCGCGAGAATTTCTGGCGGAAGAAAAACAATTCCCCGAGCACGCACAGGCTAGGAGGTTCTTGAGGATCATGTGAAAGCGCGAGCGGACTCCGCTTTTCCACTGAATGAAATCGCAATCTACGGACAACTGACATAGACTCAAGGCGACCACCAGGAGATTGTCGTGCACGCAACCAAATCGTGGGCTGTCCTCTTTCTCATCCCGATGCTATGGGCAGTCCCCGCGTTTTCGCAAGAAACTTCGGAATCGAAAGATAGCCTCTACTCCATGGCTCTAGCGGCAGGCGTCGAGCACATGCAAACGCAGTGGGGCTACATCGATGATGGCGATCGCGGAAGCAGGATACGTACTGATTACCACCACTTGATCGTAAGGAAAAACGCGGAGATCACAGACGACTTGCCGTCACAATCCAACGAGTTCCACTTCGAGTATCTGGACGACGCCGCATTGCTTGCAAAATGCAGCAAATTGAAAAAGGGCTTCTCGATCCTTGAGGTCCATCCAGTACACGATAGAGGCGCGACACTGAAAATCCACATTGCTCAGAGTTGGGTTGAGAGCCATCATGGGCGGCTGTGGATCGGAATTTCGGACTGGGCCGACGTCGAATTTCGTTACGACTGCCAGCAACGAGCGTACGTAATCTCGGACGTAAAACTCGGTGGCATCTGAGAAGATTCTTCGCGCGAAACGACCCGAGCTGCTGCTAACGGCGATTTCGCTCCGATACGATAAATGGCTTGGATGTTGCGGAAAAAGGAAAAACCCGAACCACGCGGGTCCGGGTCTCGTGAGCTTATTAGCCTGTCCAGCCATAACGATTATCGCCAGTGAATATCTCAATGTCAACATTACCCAGGGGACTCCCTGTCCTGAGTCCCTGGATCAGCCTCCTACCAAACTGGGAGACCGTGGACCCGGCGGGATTCGAACCCGCACCTTCTAGCTGGACAGGCCAACGTGCTCCCATTACACCACGGGCCCTGTCTCGAGTTTCGCGGCTCATAGTGTTTGAGGGCAAGGTCACGCATCACACGAAGATTGTGATAAATGCATCGCGTTCCCACGATTCCCATTCAATCCCCGGTTTCCCCGTGTGATGCAAATGACGGCGATTCGTGATTCGATGCGTTGACTGCCCCTGCCTGAAACCGTATCCTAGAGATATTGAAATTGAAATTCATTTTCAATTAGAAAGCGGCATTTTTCAATGTTACAGGCATTCATTATTACCCTCCGCGAAGGCGTTGAGGCGGCGCTGATCGTCGGCATCACTCTCGCCTATCTGGCCAAAATCGGCCGCAACGATCTGCGCAAATCAGTCTACGCTGCGCTAGCCGCAGCTTTTGTCGGATCGATCGGCGTCGCCGTGGTGCTCTCCCGCTTCAAACTAAACGAAGACATCTTCGAAGGCTGGGTCATGCTGGTCGCGGCCGTCTTTGTCGTCACCATGATCGTCTTCATGATGAAGACCGGGCGCAAACTTAAGGGCGAAATCGAAAGCAAAGTCGGCTTGTTCGCGCGCGGCGACGCATGGCTCGGCCTCTTCGCCTTCGTCTTTCTCATGGTGCTGCGCGAGGGCGCTGAAACCGTCCTGATTCTCTCGGCCGTCACCCTCAACTCCAGCGAATTGATGAGCTTCATCGGCACCGTCACGGGAGTCGTGGTCGCGGTGCTGTTCGGCGTCATGTTCGTCAAGGGCAGCGTCAAGATCAATCTCCAGAAATTCTTTAGAGTTACAACCGCGATTCTCTTCCTCGTGGCTGGGCAGTTGGTCATTTCGGGTCTACACGAACTTTCCGAGAATGGCGTGCTTCCCTCTTCTCGACAAGAGATGGCGATCATCGGCCCCATCGTGCGCAACGATTTCTTTTTCTTTATCACCATTCTGGCTTTGGCGGCGCTGATGGTGCTCTTTGAAATGAAGAGCCGTCAACCGCTTGCGCTGCCCGAAACAAGCGCAGCCCGCCGCAAAGCGCTTTGGACGGCCCGCCGCGAACGTCTCTGGATGGCCTCGGTTTACATTTTCTCCTTCGCTTTTATCGTCATGGTCACGGCCAGCTTTATCTATGAGAAGAGCGCCAGCGCGCTTTCGCCCGCCACCGAAGTCACCTTCGTAAACGGAAAGGTCTCGATCCCATTAAAGCAAGTCTACGACGGCGAATTGCATCGCTACGAAGCGAACCAAGGCGGAGTCGAGGTGCGCTTCTGGCTTTATCAAAAACCCGACGGAAAAATCGCCACCCTGCTCGATGCCTGCGAAATCTGCGGCGCTGTCGGCTTCTATAAGGGTCCGAGTGGAGTGGTTTGCAAAAACTGCGCCGCGCCCATTAATCCGCAATCCGTAGGAATGGCCGGAGGATGCAATCCGATTCCGCTGAAAGCGCAAGTCACTGACGACGCGGTCATTGTTTCCGAGGCCGACATCGCAGCCGGGCGCCACTACTTCGAGCAGAAATGATGTTTCCCCGCCTCGTCTACGAATCGTTTCGCCACCAGCCCCGGCGCAAGCTTCTCGCCGGCATCGCGATCACCTTGGGCGTAGCGGTTGCCACAGCGATGATTGCGGTCGCAACCGATATCGGCGACAAAATCAATCGAGAACTCCGCAGCTACGGCGCTAATCTGGTGGTCACGCCGCAAGAAGACACGCTGGATGTCGAAGTCGGAGGCGTCAACCTCAAGCCTCCGAGCGACGGTGCCTTCCTCAACGAGGTCGACCTGCCAAAAATTCGCGGCACATTCTGGCACAACAATATCGTCGGCTTCTCGCCGATGTTGCCAGCCACGGTGAAAATCGCCGGCGAAGCGCAAGACGTTACACTCTTCGGAACCTACTTCAACAAAGCCCTGCGATTCGGCAAAGAAGATTTCAGCACCGGCGTACGGATCACGCATCCCTGGTGGAGAGTGCAGGGCTCGTGCGGGGACGGGCGCCTCGCCCGTTCAGGCCGAGTCGAAGACTTGCCAGATGCCTGCGGATGGCCGCACGATGATTCTCAAGACATTCTGGTCGGCGAGCGCTTGGCAGCGAAGCTCGGCAAGAAACCCGGCGACATGCTAGATGTTTCTGGCCGTCAACTCGCGATCTCAGGCATTCTTTCCACGGGCGGCGCCGAGGACGACCAGATCGTCGCGCCGCTAGCATTGGCGCAGCAACTTCTCGGCAAGCCCGGCGCGGTTCGCCGCGTCTACGTCAGCGCACTGACCAAGCCTCCTGACGCGCTCTCCGTGCGTGATCCCAAAACGATGACTCCAGAAGTTTACGACCGCTGGTACTGCTCGCCCTATGTCGAGTCAATCGCCTACCAGCTGCAGGAGGTCATTCCCCATTCGCACGCAGAGCAGATTCGTCAGGTTGCGCAAAACGAAGGCACCGTGCTCGCGCGCATCAAGGGACTGATGTTGCTGATCACGTTTGCCGCGCTATTTGCTTCTGCGCTTGCGGTATCGGCCGCCATGGCCACCGCGATCTATGAGCGTCGCGTAGAAGTTGGCTTGATGAAAGCTCTCGGCGCCGGCAATCTCGCTGTCTCATCAATTTTCTTTGCGGAGGCGCTGCTGCTGGCGTTGGTCGGCGGCATCGCCGGCTTTTCCGCCGGAGCGCTCCTCGCGCGCCAGATCGGCCGCTCCATTTTCAGTTCGCAGATTTCAATCGAGCCTGTGCTCTTCCCTGTCATTCTCGCCATCGCCGTATTCGTAACCTTCGCCGGGAGCGCCGCTGCCATTCGCCGCGCCGTGAAATTCGATCCTGTCTTCGCGTTGCGAGGTGAAGGATGATCACAGCTTCCGAGATGCTACTCAGCTCGAAGCAGGTCGCCGATCGCCGCGCTCCCGGCCCGCATGTCTCCATGTTCGCTCGCATGCTTCTGCGCGCCGCTGTCCTGCGCCGCAGGCGTGCCGCCTCTGCTCTGCTAGCCATGATTGTCGCGGCCGCCGTCGCAACTGCGATGATGAACCTCTACGTTGATGTGCAAGCCAAGCTTCGCAGTGAATTCCGAAATTATGGAGCGAACGTAGTCATCGTCGCTAAAGACGGCCAGACACTCCCCACCGACGCGCTGACTAAGGTCGAATCTGTTTTAGGCGCGAAAACGCTAGCCGTTCCTTTTTCGTATGCCGTAGCGCGCAGCAAAGACGGGCAATCTGTGGTCGTCGTTGGCACTGATTTCGCTCGCGCCCGCCAACTTAACCACTGGTGGAAAGTAAACCATTGGCCGGAAGCACCCGATGACGCGCTGGTTGGGATGCGCGCCGCGACTGTCGTCAGCAACAAGCGCCAGCCCTTCGAACTTTCTTTCCAGGGCAAGACAATCCAACTCACTCCCGCGGGAATGCTGCAAACCGGCGCCGGTGAAGACAGCCGTATTTATCTCGATCAATCTGAATTTCGGCAGTGGACCGGCGTCGCTCCTTCCACCATCGAAATAGCCGCTAATGGTACGACTGCGGAAGTCGACGCGTCGATCCGCCAGCTTGCGCAGCTTCTGCCCGCAGCCGACGTACGCCCAGTCCGCCAGATCATGGAAGGCGAAGCGAACGTGCTCACCAAGACGCGAGCGACGCTCTATGCCTCCGCCACGCTGGTAATTCTGACCTCCGCCCTCTGCGTGCTGGCGACGCTCATGGGATGGGTCTTCGATCGTCGCCGCGACTTCGCTATTATGAAAGCGCTCGGCGCCTCCGAACGTCTGGTCAACGGATTCTTTGCCGCTGAAGCTGCGGCGTTAGGCGTGATCGGCGCGATTTTCGGCTTTTTCATCGGAATCGGCGTCGCCGCTTGGATCGGTCGCGTGAACTTTCATGCGCCGGTGGTTCCGCGATTCAGCGTTTTTCCGTATGTGCTTGCCGGAAGCATTACCGTGGCTCTGATCTCGGCCATACTACCAATAGTGCTGCTGCGGCGCGTGCAACCGGCTATCATTTTGAGAGGTGAGTAGAAGGTGAGATTCGAATGATTCGGCTCAACAACGTCACCAGGAGTTATCCCGCCAGAGCGGAAGAGAACAACGGCGGCCTGATTAAGGCGCTCGACGACATTTCTCTCGCCATCGCGCCGGGTGAGTGGCTCGCAATGATGGGCCCATCCGGCTCCGGCAAAAGCACCATGGTCAATCTCATCGGATGTCTCGATCGCCCCACCAGCGGCGAGATCTGGCTTGATGGACAAAATGTCGCCAGCCTCAGCGCCTCCGAACTCAACCACGTTCGCGCCGAAACCATCGGCTTCGTCTTCCAGCAATTTCACATGATTCCCTATCTCACCGCCATCGAAAACGTCATGCTCGCGCAATACTTCCACAGCATGACCGATGAAAAAGAGGCCCGCGAAGCGCTCGATCGCGTTGGCCTCAAAGACCGCGCTGGCCATCTCCCCGCGCAGCTTTCCGGCGGAGAGCAGCAACGTGTGTGCATCGCTCGCGCCCTCATTAACGATCCGAAGATCGTTCTTGCCGACGAGCCCACCGGCAACCTCGATGCCCTCAACGAAGAGATCGTTCTACGTTTGTTGCGAGAACTTCATCAGCAGGGACGCACCATCGTGATGGTGACGCATGATCCCGTGGTGGCGCGACTGGCGGACCGCCGCATCGAATTGCATCACGGCAAAGTCGCCGCGCAGGAAGTTTTCTCCATGGCGGACGACGAGCAGTTCGACGAAGTGCTCGAAGAACTATTCGCACTCGAAGAGCATGGCCAACTAGCCGAAATCGGCAGGATGGAAGTTCACGGCGCTCTGCCGGTATCAATCGCGGTAGAGAAAATGGCGGCTATGGGTTTGGTTGCCACACGTCCGCACCCGCCAGAAACCCACGACCACAAGCCCTTCGTCAATCCCTGCCACGACGCCCTGAAGCCAACCGGCTTTTCCACGGGCGACGGCTCCGAGATCGTCGAACTCACCCCTCGCGGATATCAGCGGGCAGCCGATATCATCCGCCGCCATCGCCTGGCCGAGCGCCTATTCACCGATTCCCTCGCCATGGATAGCGAAACTGAAATCGAGCAACAGGCTTGCAAGTTCGAACACATTCTTTCGCCGGAAGCCACCGACAAAATTTGCACGTTCCTCAATCATCCGCTCACTTGCCCGCACGGAGCCGCCATCCCGCCCGGACCTTGCTGCGGTCGCCGCGCCGAACCGAGGCAAATTAACGCAGAATTGTTCCGTCAGCAACGTTAGTTTGGAGTTTGGCTAGTTCGTGCGAGCATCAGACGCGGCTGGTTCCACTACCCCGTGCTCCCTACTTCTTCCGGAAAAACTTCCCGAAGCCCAAGCGCACCTGCACCGTATTCACTCCCGGATTCGGGACCGTAAGCCCTGCATTTGAAATATGCAGATATCGCACATCCAGCGACCACGCTCGATCGCCGAGAAAATACATCCCGAACGCTGTCCCCGGAGTGAAGTTGATCGTCGACGTGCCGTAGGGCACGTTGTGCGAAGTAAAAAGTACTCCTCCGTTTAACTCCAGAAACGGCACCACGCGCCCGCGCGTGGCAAAAATCCATTTGAATCCCACCGGATTCACTCCCGCTCCATACGCCGTGCTTGTCGGTTGGAATATAACAAACGCCGGGACCGCGTCCACCGCCAACTCGAACCGTCCCTTAAGAAATCCTGGCCCGTGCGGAGCCGTCAATATCCAGCCATAGCGAACTCCGAGATTCCACGCGCTCGTGTCTTTTGTACCGCCCGGAACCGAGTGCCCTCCGCCCGTCCAAATCTGAAGTTCGTGGCCGCCTTCCTCAGGACGATCCTGCGCCAGCGTTGGGGTAGCCAGAAATATCGTCAGCAAAGTCGACAGAAGTAAAGCACCATGGTTCCGTCTGGATCGTGTCATAGATATGAGTAACGTCGAAAAGGAACGATACGCGAACAGCCGCCCAATATTCAATCGGAGATACTTGACGCAGCTAAAGTCCCAGCCCGCCATCGACCGCCAGGACCTGGCCGGTAATAAAGTGAGGAGCCGCAGCAAAGAACATGACTGCCGCAGCAATATCAGACGCCGTTCCATTCCGTCGCATCGGCGTTTGCTTGGACATCTTCTTCATAAACGCAGCTGCGGCCTTCTCGCCCAAGTCGATCATCCCCGGAGCAACCGCATTCACCGCAATCTCCGGCGCCAGCGCCTTGGCCATCACTTTCGTCAGCATGTGCACCGCCGCTTTCGATGAGCAATAGTGCGCATGCGTCGCCCACGGCCGCAAGCCGCCGAGCGATCCCATATTAATAATGTGCCCTTTGCGCTTTTTCAAATATGGCAGCGCCTCTCGCGACACCAGAAAAGGCCCGCGAGTATTCGACGCGAAGATTGCGTCCCACTCCGCCACCGTGATTTTGCCGAAGGCAGCGGTCTCGTAGTTGGCGGCATTGTTCACCAGCACATCAATCCCGCCGAATTCCCGAGCCACTTCCTTTACCATTTCGCGAACGCTTTCCTCATCCGTAACATCGCATCGCACCGCCAGCGCCTCCACTCCCAACCGTGCCAGTTCCTCGGTCAATGCCCGCGCCTCGCGTTCTGACTCGCGAAAAGTGATCGCCACATCCGCACCATTCTCTGCCGCTGCCAGTGCGGTCGCACGCCCCAACCGCTTCGCCGCTCCAGTAACCAATAGCGTCTTGCCAGAAAGTATGCGTCCCGTCGTTGTCATCCCGAAATTCTACGCGAACCGGGATTGTAGCGCCGCCGCCCGGTCGGTTGTCCGGTGGGCGTCGTGCCCGCCGAGCTTAGGACGAGCACGCCCTCAGGTTAGCCAACAAGAATGTTGGCGATACTGGCGCGATAACTTGCGCCAAACGAGTGCACTACCCCGTCTTGGATACCCCTGCCCAAAACTGCTACACTGCCTCGCATGACGCAGCCCCGCGAGGTCGTTGTCTATTCCCGCAAAGGATGTCACCTCTGCGAGATCGTCAAGGAGAGCCTCGTCAAACTACACAAGCGTGGTGGCTTCACCTGGCGTGAAATCGACGTTGATTCCGACGCCGAAATCCGGCGTCAATATACCGACGAAGTTCCAGTGGTCTTTATCAACGGCCGTAAAGCCTTCAAGTACCGCATGGATGAACAGGAATTCCTCCGCAGATTAGGCGCCTGAGCGCTGATCCCTTTCAACTTCGACGCCCTGCCACTACAATCTCCTGCGATGCTTCGCACCCAGCTTTATGCCGATCCCACCGGGCGCTTTGTCCACGATATTGTTCTCGATAGTTGCCGCCGAAATAGCGCTAAGACCGCTCTGGTAGATACTTCCTCCAGTCGCCGCATCACCTTCGCCGAATACGGCAGCACGGTGGAATCGCTGGCCCGCGGCCTGGTCTCCGCCGGACTCGCTCCGGGAGAAGTGGTCGCTATCTTTCTTCCCAACTCGTGGGAGTTCGCCATCACCTACCATGCGGCGACGCTCGCCGGAGGCATTCCCACACTGCTGAATCCTTCTTACCGCGAGCGTGAGATTCGTTATCAACTGGAAAACTCCGGCGCGGTTTTTCTCGTCACCAATACGCCTCTCATCGAAAACGTAAACCTCTCCGGACTTCCCGCTTTGCGCCGCATGTTCACCACTCGCACTGAACGCCGCGGTTGCGAGAATTTCGCCACTCTACTGCGACCAACATCCGCCAGATTTCCAGAGCCTGCCCGCAGTCCGCAAGAAACTATCGCCGCTCTTCCCTATTCCAGCGGCACCACAGGATTGCCGAAGGGCGTAATGCTCTCGCACTATAACCTCGTCGCCAATGTCTATCAGATCCTCGGCCCAAATGCTGCGCCGCTCGCGCCCGATACCGTTATGCTCTGCTTCCTCCCGCTTTACCATATTTATGGGCTCACGGTGGCGCTCACGCTTTCCCTGGCACTCGGCTCAACCCTGGTTCTGATGCCGCGCTTCGACGTCCAAAAACTCTGCGCGCTTTTGATCGAAGAAGGCATCACCATGATGCCTCTCGTGCCACCGGCCATCAACGCACTTTGCCAGGCCGTGGAAGCTGGGATTTTCCCCAAACAGCACAAGGTCGGTTGGGTCAAATGCGGCGCCGCGCCGCTAGCTCCCGATCTCGCCCGCCGCCTGACCGACCTCACCGGCATCCTGGTCAATCAAGGATACGGAATGACAGAAGCCTCTCCCGTCACCCATGTCGGCTTTATCGCTCCGCCAGAAATGTATCGTCCCGCCTCGATTGGCCAACCGGTGGCCTTGACCGACTGCCGGATCGTCGATGTGACCAACAAAAACCCCACTGGCCAAGAGGTCGCGCCAGGCGAACCCGGCGAACTCGTGATGCGCGGCCCCCAAATCATGATGGGATACTGGAAAGAGCCGCAAGCGACCGCCACCGTCCTTCGCGATGGCTGGTATTTCTCCGGCGACGTCGTGCACCGCGACGCCGAGGGCTTCTATTATGTCCTCGATCGCAGCAAAGAAATGATCAAGTACAAAGGATTCCCCGTCGCTCCCGCCGAAGTCGAATCCGTTCTACTCGAGCACGCTGCCGTCCGTGACTGCGGCGTGATCGCCAAACCCGACCTCGCCGCCGGAGAAATTCCCTGCGCTTTCGTAGTGCTCCGCGAAGGCTTCGCAGCGTCGGCCGCGCTCGACGAACAGCTACGAGGTTTTGTCGCCGATCGTCTAGCCCACCACAAACAGCCCCGCGAGGTTCACTTTGTGGATGCTGTACCGCGAACGCCATCGGGCAAAATTCTGCGCCGCGAACTGCGCAAAATGGTTACCTAGGATCGAGTAGGTGTTTTCTTACCTTGCCTTATTACCTTTTTGGTCTTTGAACAGAGGCGACCCTCTGCTACCCTCCATTGTCAGTATCGAGCGGAGGGCTCTTGCGCGCTATATATTTGCTGATTGTTCTTTCTCTTTTTTCATCGCTGTTCTTCGCGGAAGAGATTCAACTGAAAGACGGCTCTAAAGTTACCGGCAAGATTATCGCGGTTGATGGCAATATTTTTCAGGTGAAAACTGCGTACGGAGAGATTAAGGTTCCGCGTCCGGAAATCGTGGCCATCCAATTCCCAGAAAACAGCGCTAAGAAGGACGGAAGCAGCGATGAGGCGGCTTCCCAAGTCAGCGAACTGCTCGACGGGACACTTTATTCCAATCGCACAGCCCACTTTCAAGTTACTGTTCCCGCAGGTTGGGTACTCGCGCCAGAGTTAAGGCAGACCAAGGACGTAGTAGCCGCTCTGAAAGCTCCCGATCAAGCACATTTCTTCATGGTAACCCCGGAACTGTATACCGGCAGTCTGGCGACCTATCGTGTCCTTGCGGAAACCCAGTTTCAAAGCAAGTTTGACGATTATCAGAAACTCTCTGAATCCGACGCGAAGTTGGATGGCCGAACCGGACTCCGCTTGGTTTGGAAAGGCAAGACTCGCGACTCGAACATCAAAGGCATCTTTCTGGTCTATATCCTTCCTTATGATGATCGCATGGTCCGGCTGAGCTTTTACACCCTCGAGCCGCTCTTCGACGATGCGGTTCCAATCTTCGAAAAGATCGCGACATCCTACCACTCGACCTCGGACAAGCCCGTAGCCAAACTGATCGAGCTCTACCCAGGCGTGGCGCGACTGCGACCTCGAGCTGAACTTTCGGAGGAGTACATTAAGAACGGGAAACCACAAGATTGTTGCGCCGTTCGCTAGACGCCCGTCACAAGTATTTTGATTTCGCTACCGGCACGGATACGGTGTGCCCGGCGTCCCCGGCGTGCCTGGAATAACCGTCTCTGGCGTGCCCGGGCTATCTCCTATCGGCGGCGTTCCCGGAATAACCGTGGGTGGCGTTCCGGGACTGCCCGGCGTGAAACATATTCCCCGATCATAGTACCGGTACGGCAACGGCCGCGGAGCAGCCGTTGGCGCGGCGACTGGGTGTTCCTGAGCTTGTCGAAGCGCATCGGCCGCTCGTGTCGCAGATAACACTAGCGGCTGTGTAAGTGTCATCTCCATAGGCGAGCCCACGTCTACAAAGAAGTGGCGACTGTTCAGCAGAATGGCGAAGGACACCGCTCCGCCGATAGCCAATCCAACCATGCTGCCTATCGCTAATCCTTTTGGCGTGCTCGATGTCAGTGTCGTCCCGCCCAGGCTAGTGCTTTGCGTGGTGTGAACAGCGCTGCCAATCAGCGCTCCGAGACCGCCTCCCGCAATCGGCGCGATGATCGCTCCGGCTCTCGCCGCGGTGCTCGGATTCCTCCAAGCCGTTCCTTCATCACTTTCCACGTTCAGCGGTCGGGCAATGTTGACGATATAGCCGTTAGGAAAAACGACCAAAGCAGAAGACATCAGCATCTCAGCACGGCTGCCGTTGCGGGTGAGTTTCTCGAGCTTTCCTTGCACAAAAATGCCCGCGGGAATCACGGTCCGGTCGCCGACAATAACGGGCGCGGTCGTTTGCGCATAAACCACATCTCCCCGATGCATGGTGTTGGTGGATACGGGGTTCGTCAACACGAGCGCCAATCTTGTGCTCGTGGGAATGGTGACGAACTCCGCTTGAGGTAGCGCGACAGCAGCCGAGTCAGTCGGCGGGGTTGAAGCTGTAGTTTGGTCTTGAGCGAAACAGGAGAGGGTGAGAAGAAGAATAGAGACGATCGCGATACTTTGCTTCGCCCCGGCGGCGGCCGGAATTTGAAGATGAGCTGCGGCCGAAACGGCTCGACGGAAGTGATCTTGATTCGGCATGGTCGGTCTCCTGCGAGAGCGCTTGGAGCTTACGACTTATGCGCATTTTGTGTAGAACTCGCTCTCGATCACTTAGACCTCAATGCTTCAGAAACGATATCGCCTCGCGAGTAAAGGTTTGCATAGAGTCAGTAGGGATTTGTAAACGCTTTGGCACGGAGCCACGATGACCATCGCAGTCACGTACTCAATCAGCATTGCAAATGCTAAACTCGCAACGCATGCGGACGGACATTCTGCCCCTTTGCGATCAGCATTACCGCACTATGGAGCCGGTATTAGCTCCTTACAATGCTGACTATTCGATTGAATTCTTTCGCTGCACCGACAAATTTTGTCATCGATGCTTCGGCGAGCGAGTCGGCTACGTCACGCCAAAGCGAGGAGAGGCGCCCAATCTAGCACCCCATCAGCCCTCTTGCGATCGCCATGGGCGTCCCATGTTCATCATCAGCCTCGACCGCCAGCGTAACCACGTGACCTACGCCTGCCCCGAACCCGATTGCCCAGAGCGCTTACTCCGGCCATAGTGGGCTCTCGAGATTAGGCGTCGAGCTATAACTTCTTTGCAAACAAAACTTTCCGGTGTATATTGCTCAGCCACAGCGCAGGGGCGCCATTTTTTGCTTCTCACTCTGGAGGTTCCAAGTGTCCATTCTCCCGCTGCCGGATCTTACTCCGGAGATTTCTCAGGCTCCTGCCAACAACACTGTTTCTGCCCCAGAAAACATTCATCTTCATTTGTCGTCTCTTGAGGCGTATACCGGTCAGCCTGGCGCTTTAGCCGGCGTCTCCTTTTGGCCACGGGTCGGGGCGCGTGTCATCGACTCGATAGTCCACTACCTCGTGGCGGTCTCTAGCGGCTTTGTTTTTGGCGTGATGCTTGCAATCGTTGCAAGTCTCCGGCACAATCCGCGCCCCCTTACTCTCGTTGGTCGGCCGAACGGTCAATTGACGCTGGTCTTTTTTAGCTTGGTGGGTATGATCGCCCTTGAAACCATATGTGAAGGTGTGCATGGCAGTACCTTGGGCAAGTTACTTTTAGGGTTTGTGGTGGTACAAGAGGATGGCACTCCTTGCCGAGTCCGATCAGCCTTCATCCGCTCTCTTGCTTATTTTGTCGACGGACTTTTCTTTGGCTTGATTGCTTACTTCGCCATGCAGAAGACTCCTCAGGAGCAGCGTCACGGCGATGACTGGGCGCATACGATCGTATGCCGCCGAGCACAGGTCACGTCACCAAACCTCCGCGGTTTTGGCCAGTTCGCGATGGTGTTCCTGCTGGCTTTGATGGCAGATGCGACGCTCATGATCACGGGGTTACTGATTAAGATTCTGGCCTGACTCCGCAGCGCGAGCCTCAGCTGAAGCGACACCTCCGGCCCAGCCCCTAGTCATCCACCAGCCAGCTATACTGCGACGCCGTCAGCGGCACCACGCTCAATCGCCCCTGCCTTACCAGCGGAGAATCTGCAAACGCCGCTCGCGCTTTAATTTCCGCTAGCGTCTTCGGCTTCGCGACCGGTTTACCCAGTTTGATTTTCACCAGCGGCGTCTTGGGATCGCTGGCATCCACCGATACCACGGCCGCCGTGCCCACGGCGCTCTTCTCGTCGCCGGTGTGGTAGATCACCAGCCGCTCTCCTGCCTTCATCTCGCGCAGGTGCTTCACTGCTGCGGGATTGGTTACGCCGTCCCAGATCGTTGTCTTTTCCCGCTCAAGGTCGGCAAACGAATATACGCTCGGTTCAGTTTTCAGAAGGTAGTCCATGGGGAAGCATTGTAAACAAGTCGCAACTCCGCGTCTTGCGCCGCGCCTCAGGCTCTCCATTCATCTTGTTACCCCCGACACTTCCCTTCTGCCCCGCTTTCGCCAACAATAGAAGAAGTGACGCAAACCTCCTCTAACCCGGGCGGGACGACAACCGCTAAGGCCATCGAGCGCTACTTTACTGTCGCCCTCTATCTGCTTGTGCTCACGGGCTTCGGCGCTCTGGCTTCAACAGGAGGCCTCGATCTGCCGGCGGTAATTCTGGTTGCTTTCGCGCTCCTGCTCCGCGGTTACCAACTCGTAACCCTCCACGAGTCTGTCATCTCCGAACGATGGACCAACGTCCTCACCCTGGTTTACCTCTTCGTCTATCTTGCGGATTACTTCCTGGTTTCGCGCGGCTTCCTCGGCGCGACCGTTCACCTTGCGCTTTTTGTCATGGTCGTCCGCCTGTTTTCGCTCCGCGGAACACGCGACCACTACATGCTCGCCGCCCTCTCATTTGGCATGATTCTCGCGGCCAGTGTGCTGACTGTCGGCAGCGTCTTCCTCTTTTCATTTGCCATTTTCCTGCTGGTCGCGATCATTACTTTTGTGTTGATGGAGATGCGGCATTCGATCTCCGAAGAGCCCGTGCAAGCCAACGAACCGCTCACTGGCGCCGGCGGAACCGCGGCAGCAGCCAGCATGGCCTCTTCCAACCAGCGCATGGCCTATGCCCTGCTCTCCATCGCGCCCGCGCTCATGCTGATGGTTCTGGGCGGCAGCTTTCTGATCTTTTTCCTCCTTCCCCGCGTTTCTTCCCGTTATCTCAGCGCCTACGCTCCCACCAGCGACGTCTCCACCGGCTTCAGCGATCGCGTGCAACTAGGGCGCATAGGTCAGATTCAACAATCCAGTGCCGTCGTGATGCACATCGAGATTCAAGACGATCTGCAAGGCGCTTACGACCTGAAGTGGCGCGGAATCGCGCTCAGCAACTTCGACGGCAAAGCCTGGACGAACTCGTACGAACAAACCCCGCTGCGCCCATCGAGCGACGGCAGCTATCGACTCGCTCCATCGGTAGCAACTCGTAACGCACTGCCTCGCCGCGCGATTCACTATCGCGTCTTGATGGAACCGCTGGGAACGAATGTTTTTTTTCTCGCGGAGAGAGCGCAGAGTCTCACGGGAAATTTCCGCCAGGTGAGCATCGACACCGGCGGCTCAGTCTATGATCTCGATGCCGATCATCCCATCACTCGCTACGACGCGGAATCACTATTATCCGAGCCTGATAGCGACGAACTTCGCCTCGCCGCGAACCTCGCGCCTCGCGGCATGGAACCGTATCTAAAATTGCCGCCACTCGATCACCGCATCACGAAGTTAGCGGCGGATATCACCGCGACCGCTCCCAGCAACTATGACAAAGCGGTGGCCATGGAACGCTACCTGTCCACGCATTTCGGCTACACGCTCGAGCTCCCGCGAACTCTGCCAGCCGATCCGCTGGCCTATTTCTTGTTCGAAAGAAAAAAGGGCCACTGCGAGTTTTTTGCGAGTTCCATGGCCGTGATGCTCCGCTCTTTGCGGATTCCTTCGCGCATCGTGACTGGGTTTCGTGGCGGTGAATTTAACGACCTCACCGGCCAGTACGTGGTGCGCGCGAGCGACGCTCATTCCTGGGTTGAGGCTTACTTCCCAGGATCAGGCTGGGTCAGCTTTGACCCTACTCCTGCGGGAAACAATCCGACACGAACCGGTTGGTCGCGTATGCAGTTGTATATCGATGCAGCAGCATCTTTCTGGCGAGAATGGATTGTTAACTACGATGTCAGCCATCAGCGCAGTTTAGGAAGAACCGCGGCGACCAACACCCGCCAATTCTTCGAAGGGCTTCGCGAATGGCTGGGGCGGGAGCATCGCGCTCTTCTGCGATCGGCCCGGCGCCTGCACCGGCACATATCTGACTTTCCGATGCACTGGCTGGGCGGAGCAATCGCGTTCGCCGCAGCATTCATTACGCTGCTGAATTTGCGACGCTTGCTTAGAAACCTCCGCGATTATCGCCTGCGGGCGCACCCGGGAAATGCCCCTCGCGAATCCGCTGCGCTCTGGTATGACCGTATGGTGGGGCGCATGGCGCGACTGGGATGGCACAAGTCGCCGTCGCAAACTCCACTTGACTTTGTGGCAGCCATACAGGAAGCAACGCTACAGAAGAAAGTCGCGAACTTTACCCGTGCCTACGAATCGGCCCGTTTTGGCCGCTCCGTAGATGACGCGGCAACCCTGCCAGAGCTTTTCAGGGAGATCACGACCGGTGAAGTGGCAGAATCTACCACTCCGACCAACCACGCAGCCGTCGGCTAGAACCGGTGCATGACTCCGGCTCCGACGTAGTAGTTGTGCTGGCGGCTTCGTCCCGTATCGACATCCAGACTCGGAACCCCGGAATAAAAATCACGCGCTTCGAAGCGCGCCCCCCAACGGTGCCAAAACCACACATCCAGGCCGGCTCCTGCTTGAACTACGCCCGTGTTAGTTCCGGTCGGACCGGGATTCGTTCCGTAGTAATAGAGTGACGAAGACTCCCAAAAGCGGCCATATCCGCCCCCGGCGCTAACCCACGGAGTTACCGAGTCCCCCGCGAAAATATTCAACCGAATCGAGGGAGTCGCAAATAGCGCCCCGATGTCATGGGGAATTTTGCCAGGATAGTAGTTCAGATCCATCTTCGGAAAAACCGCAACCGGGATTTCTGCGCTGATTCCGAATATCTTACGGATAACGAGAAGGCGGCCGTAATCGACGGTAAAGCTCGCAGGGTTTCCGAAGTGTATCGGATCCCCGCTGCTCGGCACCGTTTGGGTGCTGACAAAAAATCGACCCGCCGTAACGGAAAGGTCATTCTTCTGCGCCCACGCACTGGACGCCAAAATTAAAACTGGAACTACCAGAACTGCGAGGCGCTTGGCCAACATCTCTCCTCCGGAGTCTTGAAAGATGTATTTTTGTTTCGATAAGCTTAGCACGGGCCGCCCTCATCGGCAGAAAACGATCGGCAGAAAACATAGCATACCCCGCGTGGCGCCCGGAATCCCCGCCTCGGCGAGCATTGGCGAAGGGAGTTGGATGCTAGAATTGAACAGACGCGTTTCGATCTGCCATTAACCGTCAATATCGTTGTCGTCTTGTCCCAATGCCCGTAAAGAAAAGCATTTCCGCGATCTCGGAGCCCAACGCTCCAGCCAAGGTAGGTTTTGTGAGCCTCGGCTGCCCCAAGAACCTCGTCGACAGCGAGGTGATGATGGGCATGCTGGCGCAGGCCGGCGCCGAACTTACTCCCGACGCCGGGGATGCCGACGTTATCGTGGTCAATACCTGCTCCTTTATTGGCAGCGCCCAACAGGAATCCGTTGATACCATCCTCGAAATGGCCCGTCATAAGACGGGCGGCAAGGCAAAGAGGCTGGTCGTTGCCGGATGCCTGGTCGAGCGTTTTCACGACGAGATTCGAAAAAACATCCCTGAGGTGGACGCGGTCGTCGGCACCGGCGAATTAGACAAGATTCTCGCCGCCGCCGGCATTGCAAAAGCGCCGCGAGTCCCCTCTCCGTTCAATATCCTAACCTCGCGTCCCGAGGGCGATCATCGCCGCGAACAGGGCCGTTTCGCCCGCGATTCATGGGATGGCGCTGTCGCCGATCTACCCAACTACCTTTATGACGACCACACCCCTCGCATCCTGACCACCCCGCGATATTCGGCTTACATAAAGATCGCCGAGGGTTGCGATCATCCGTGCAGCTTCTGCATCATTCCACAATTGCGAGGCCAATTCCGCTCGCGCCGCTTCGAATCGGTGATCGCTGAAGCCGAGCGCCTGGCGCAATCCGGCGTGCGCGAGATCACCCTCATTGGCCAGGACACCACCTGTTACGGCGAAGATCTCGGACTAAAAGACGGATTAGCACTCCTGCTGGAGAAACTGGCCAGCGTCGACGGCCTCCAGTGGATTCGCTTCCTCTACGCTTATCCCAACAAAATCACGGGACGCCTGCTGACCACCATCGCCGCCCATGACAACATTTGTTCCTACATCGATGTGCCACTGCAGCACGCGTCCTCCACGGTTTTGAAACGAATGAAGCGCGGCGGCGGAGCAGACATATTCCTACGCTCCATTGAGAAAATGCGTCGCGAAATTCCCGGCGTCACCTTACGGACATCCTTCATCGTAGGCTTTCCCGGCGAAACCGAGAAAGAATTCGACGAACTTTGCGGCTTCGTGAAAGAAGCAGCGTTCGATTGGATGGGTGCCTTCGGCTATTCCGACCAGGAAGGCGCTGGAGCGTTCGATTTTGACAACGACAAAAAGCTTTCCGCGCGCGAGATCGAAAGCCGCCGCAAATCGCTGATGTCGATCCAGCAAAAAATCAGCCGGAACAAAAAGAAAATGCTGATTGGCCAGGAACTCGGTCTGCTCCTCGAAGGTCCCTCGGCCGAGTCCGGCCTGCTGCTCGAAGGCCGCACCGCGATGCACGCGCCCGAGATTGACGGCACGGTTTTCGTGAACGATTATCCGGCGGGCGACGAACCAAAAGAAGGCGAATTCTACCGTTGCCGCATCACGGCCGCGCACGATTACGATTTGGTAGCGGAAATTGTTTAAAGGCAGAAGTTAGAGGTCAATTGCAGAACTCAAAACCGGCCCAAGGTTTTCTCAGATCTGCAATCCGACCTCTAACCTCTCCGATCCCTATATGCCGCGCAAACGCACAATCAAACTCCGCTGCCCCATCTGCAAAAAACCGACGAAGACCGCGGACGCTGACTTCCCTTTCTGCAGCGATCGCTGCCGCCTCATAGACCTCGGCAAGTGGGCCAGCGGCGGATACGTAATTTCGTCGCCGGTCGACGATGCCGAAGAAGCGGTCCGTCAAGATACTCGCGACGAAGAACCATGAACCCCGCTCCCCAACCTGTAACCGATCCAGCACCAGAATCCGCGCCCATCGACCGTAGCGCCGGCGTCCCGCCGGCTGTCGCGGGGACGTCTCGCCCCCGCTCGCCCATCTGGGCCACCCTGGTCGCCACTTTCTTCGGCATTGGCCGCCTCAAGCCCGGCCCCGGAACCTGGGGATCTTTAGCAACTGTGCTCTTATGGGCGGCCGCAAGCTCGCGCATCCCGACCGAATCCCGTATCTCGGCGACAATCATCGCGGCCGCCGTGATAACCCTCGTCGGCATTCCCGCCGCTACCCTGGTCGCACGCGCCGCTAGTTCGAAAGACCCGCAATTTGTCGTGATCGATGAAGTTGCCGGACAGCTCGTCGTCCTCATCGCCATTCCTCTGGCGTGGAAAACCTTCCTCGCGGGCTTTATACTTTTTCGTGTCTTCGATATGTGGAAGCCGTTTCCGATTCGACATTTGGAACGGCTGCCCGAAGGCACCGGTATCGTGGTCGACGACCTAGCGGCGGGGGTCTACGCCTTGATCGTCATGCATCTCTTGTTGCACTTGGGTCTTCTAATGAAGTAGCGCGAACTTAAAGGGTTCCGGAATAAACTCATGAGCATTTCTGATCGTCTCCTGGGAAAGAAAAGCGTCAACGGCAAGCCGCATATCGAAACGGTGGCGCCCACTTGCGCCTTGCCTGGAGGCGACATTCGCATTGTTGGAAAAGGCCTGCGTCCCGCCGAGTTGCGGCGCCCGAGCGTTCACTTTGGCGACGTCGAGGGCTCCGTACTTATCAGTTCCGATGATTTCGTGGTGGCCCGAGTGCCCGAAGGTGCGTCGTCGGGGCCAGTATTAGTGAGCACCAACGGGGGAGCCGGCGGACACGTCAGCAATCCTCACTCGATCAACGTTGCTGTCCCCGTCGCCGGCGATCTTCATCCCGTCACCAATCCTGCGCTCGACCGCGAAGGCAATATCTACGCAACTTTTTCCGGCACGCGCGGCCAAAAAGTTCCGGTATCGATTTTCAAAATCGACACCAACTACAACAGCAAGCCTTTCCTCAGCGACATGATGAATGCCACCGCGATTGCCTTCGACCGCGATGGACAGATGTACGTCTCCTCGCGACACGACGAAGCCGTCTACAAAGTCGCGCCAAACGGCACCATGTCGACCTACGCCGAGGGCATGGGCATCGCAACCGGCATCGCCTTCGACGCCGCCGAGAATCTTTACGTCGGCGACCGCAGTGGAACTATTTTTAAGATCGCACGTGACCGGCAAATTTTTGTGTTTGCCACACTGGAGCCGAGCGTTTCCGCTTACCACATTGCCTTTGGCCCGCAGGGCGATATGTTCGTCACCGGGCCCAGCACTTCCAGTTTTGACTGCGTCTACAAAGTCGATCCGCACGGAACCGTGTCAGTGTTTTATCGTGGCTTGGGGCGTCCTCAAGGCTTGGCGCTCGACGTTGACGGAAACATCTATGTCGCCGCCTCTCTCGGCGGCAAACGCGGAATCGTAAAAATCACTCCACAAGGCAAAGCCACCCTCGAAGTCTCCGGCCAGGGATTGGTCGGACTGGCATTCGCGCGCGGCAAGTCAGCCATCCTCGCCACCAACGGCGCGGTGCATCACATCTCCTGGAATATTCAAGGACTGCCTCTTGCGGCGGAATAACTAAGAATCGCTGCCAATCTTGCCTGTAACTTCATACAACGCCGGGAATAGCGACTCTTCGTGCCGGTTCAATTCTTTTATCCACTCCTGTATTCCCTGCTGGGCAATCGAAGACAGAGGATAAAATTCGAATCCTGATTTGGCGTCACTGCTGTGGCGTACGGTCGCGAGTAGTTCCAGCGTGGAATTGCGAACCGGCAGCGCGATCACGACGGTCTCCCCCTTTTGTGGCGCGCCACAGACAATGGCTGACATGCCTCGAACGCTTACATCGAGCGTGATCGCTCGGGTCATGAACGGTCCGAAACGCAAGAAACGTTGAACTTTGACAGGAATGCTGGAAACAAAGCGTCGATCACGCCGCCGAAAGTTGTAGGGCACGGCTCGCGCAATCGTGCCCCCGCTGTCCAAATACATAGTGTTCTCCCTGGGTAAAATACGCTGATCAGAAGGGCGAGGGATTGCAACCGTCAGGACGGCAATGGTCCGCCCCAGCCCCATCCAGCCTGCAGGCTGGCGCGAATCACTCCCAGCAATTCCTCATTGTCGGCGGGCTTCTGAAAGAACGCGACAGCGCCCGACTCAAGAGTCCGTTTTTCGTTCCCCTCGGCATCGCGAGCTGTAAGTACGATCACAGGAATGCCGGAAAGCGCTGGGTATTGCTGAAGATTTTTCAGCACGGCAAATCCGTCGCCCGCCGGCAGCCCGAGATCGAGAATGATCAAATGCGGTTTCTCTTTCTGCGCCATGGCGATGGCGGAATAACCGTCGCAGACATTGACAGTATCGAAATTATTGGCGCGCAGTCGAAGACTCAGAGCCTGTCTCAGATCGGGATCATCATCCACTACCATAATTTTTGCGCGATTCATGGGCGGTCCATCGATGCTCGTTTCGCTACGCATTGCCGTGATGCTCCTTTTCGATTGAGTTGGGTTGGCTTGTTAGACCGTGCTGAATTACTTCTGTGACATAATCGGCGACTCCCCAGACTTGTTGTTCCAGGGTTCGGGGATCGATAGCGGGCGGCCCTGGAATCGCCTCGGCGGTTACACGCAGGGTGCCGCTGGCCTTCAACTTCGGCAGCGAGCCCACCTCTTGGCGAATTCGATCCATCAAAATGTGCACTCGCTTCATGTCGGTGGAAGCGACCACAAAGAACGTTTCCACCGGCCCGCTCGTTCCCATCGGCGGAAGAACCACATCCTTGCCCACTTCAATGCATTGGCGCAGGCTATCCAAACATTGTTGACGAGTTTCTTTCCAACCTCCTCGCAGTGCCTTCGAGCGCGGAGCCAGTTCAACTCCCACCAGCACCAGCGATTCTCGCAGGTGCCCCTGCGTCGTAATCGCCGGCTCCAGCAGCTTGCCCAGAGAATAAAGCGGCAAAGTGAATGAAAACGTACTGCCGCTTCCCGGTTCGCTCGCAACCCACATCCTCCCGCCGTGGAGAGTCACAATTTCTTTGGCAAGGTACAGTCCCAGGCCGAGGCCGCTGCGGTTCCCATCCACTGCATCTGGGTCCTGATAGAGACGGTCGAAAACCAGCGGAAGCGTATCCTGCGGAATGCCCCGGCCGGTGTCGCAGACCGACAGATACACCGAAGTTGGATCGGTCTCGACCAGCGCCGCTTTCACGGTCACCGAGCCATTCGGAGGCGTGAACTTGATGCCATTGTCAATCAGGTTGATGAGCACCTGGCAGGTCCGGTCCGGATCCGCATAGACGAGAGGAATCGTTAGATCCAGTCCGGCGGCCAGGCCAACGTGTTTTTCCCCTGCCCGAGGCTGCATCATGGCCACCGCCTGCTGCATCAGATCGCCAATATCTATGCAGCGCGGTTCGATGCGCGTCTTCCCGCTCTCGACCCGCGCCGCCTCCAGCAGGTCGTGAATCATCGCGTGCAACTGATTCACGCTTTTGAGAACAGTTCTCAGATGGTCGATCTGGTCGGGAGCCACAGGGCCCGCCAGCCCATCTAACAGAAGCGTTATGTACTGGTGAATGCAGGTCAGCGGAGTTCGCAACTCATGCGAAACGTGAGATAAAAACTGATTCTTAAACTCAATCTGCTGCTTGCGCGTAACTTCGAGAGCGCGGAGGATGCCCTGGCGTTCGACCGCGAAGCGGAGAGCGTTCTCCAGTTGCTTGCTGGTAACGTCGGCTTTGACCAGGTAATCTTGCACGCCCTGGTGAACGGCTTTGATCGCCATCGACTGATCGTCCTGACCAGACAGGATTACCACCGGCACATTCGGCGCTTTCTTCATGACTTGGCGAAAAGTGTCTGCGCCATGGCTATCAGGAAGATTTAAGTCGAGGAGCACCAGTGTGGGCGGCTCGGCATCCAGACACGTGAGAGCGTCCGAGAGTCTGGGGACACAGTTCACTTGCACGTCCGAGTGACTCTCCACCAGCCGCAGCCGCACCAGGTCGGCATCCCCCGGATTATCTTCGATCAGCAAAACGCGTGTGGGTTCATTTTCCATTTACTATTTTTCCTCTCCTGGCAGGCTCGCAGACCCAAACCAGAAATCGGCGATCGAGTGCATAGCCAGGAAATAGTCGTTCAGATTTCCCGGCTTGCTGACGTAGCAGTTGGCTCCTAATTTGTAACTCTTCGCGATGTCCGACTGCGCCCGCGATGTGCTGAATACAACAATCGGAATCATGCAAAGATCTTTGTCGGCTTTCACATCAGCTAACACTGCTCGACCATCTTTTTTGGGAAGATTCAGATCCAGTATGACGAGTTCGGGCCGGAACGCTTCCGCATACCGCCCATCGCGATGCAGAAACGCCAGAGCTGCCTCGCCATCTGGCACATCACTGATGTCGGTTGGGTGCCTGCCCCCGGTCAGCGCCTCACGCGCAAGACCGACGTCGGCCGGGTTGTCATCTACAAGAAGGACCTTAGGCAATCGCTTCACCGTCTGGCTCCCCCCTTCTCATGTTGATGACTGGCAGGCAAGTTGAACTTAAAATCCGGAGCGCGACGCACATGAAAACCCAGGTGGCCGTTCCGGAGATGCCAACCGCAACCAGCGGATCGCACCACCCATGCAAGACACATAGCTCTTCATATAAATATCTATCGTCCCCTCCATAGCGCTCTTGAGACCCTAAAGACAGACTTAAGAATCGCCGAGGAACACAAGGATGCTGCTATTCGGCCCTGTCCCTGTGGACGTACTTAGAGAGGAGTTGCAGAAATTCGCTGGAGGGCACTACCGATAACGTCTCTACTGCTGGTGCCAAATCTTCACCTCGACTTCCACAGGGTGAAGAATTACTTTCTGTAGACAGTGGGTTGCGGGCCCTTCTCGAGCGTCTCGCGATCCCAGATCATGCCCTCGCGAGTGTAGTTCGCAAGCTCGAAATCCTGGGTAAGCTCAAGCGCATCGGTGGGACAAGCATCTTCGCACAGACCGCAGAACATGCAGCGGCTCAGGTCGTAAGTAAAGTTGACGAGCTCTTTGCGCCGAGTTTTCTCATTGCGCTCGCTCGTAACCACTATCAGGTTTTCCGGACACACCAAAGCGCAAAGGTCGCAGGAAATGCAGAGTGACTCATTGGTATCGGGGTTAACATTCAGCCGCGGCGCTCCTCTATAACGCTCGGCGACCTGCGGCCGCTCCAGAGGATACTGCTCGGTATAGATTTCCTTGGGATCCTGATAGCGGAAGGTCACACCCAGCCCCTGGATCAGATCGAGCAATAACACTTTCCGCAGGATGTCAGGAATTCGCACCACGCTCTAGCATATCACCGGGCCAACGTGCCAAGCCGAATTGCGTCCCAAATCTCCGCCTCGCGACTGTGGCGCCGCCGTTCCCGCGGCTGTCCGGTGGGCGTCCTCGCCCACCGAGCCGAAGCTACACCACCCGGCGCCACCTATCCCGCAACGCGCAAAATTAGAACACTCCTCTAGAATGAAGTTCTGTGGCAACTCGCCCTCGGTGATAACCAACTGACGCTCTCTGACGCTCCTTCTTCTGCCGAGCTTTATTCTGATGAACTCTGGATGGAAGAAGCGTTACGCTGCGCTCAGCGCGCGCTCCGTGCCGGCGAAGTACCAGTGGGAGCTGTCATCGTCTGCGCAGGCCGTATCGTGGGCCGAGGCTGGAATCGCAACATCAGTGAGCACGATCCCACTGCCCACGCCGAAATCATTGCCCTGCGTGAGGCCGGACGAAACGTTGGCAACCACCGTCTACTCGACTGCGATTTGTTTGTCACTATCGAGCCCTGCTCGATGTGCGCAGGTGCTGCCGTGCACGCGCGCGTTCGACGCTTGGTCTATGGCGCCGATGATCCCAAAGCGGGCGCCGTCCGTTCGCTGTTACAAGTGGTAAATCACCCCGCCCTGAATCATCAGATGGTAATCCGTAGCGGAGTCTTAGCCGGACGTTGCGCGGAAATCGTCCAGGAATTCTTCAGGCAGCGTCGATAGAGTCTAGCAATCATAGCGGCGTCGATGTAACATTGCTGGCTCCGCGCGCTTCGGGTGAGCGCATCTGTCCCTGACGGCGCATCGCCGCACCAGGAGCGGTCAGTTTCGATCTTAGTTTCCGCAGTCCCCTGAGCCAGCCTCTTCTATTAGGCAAGACTCTTTCTTCCCTCGAAAGGCCGTTTTGTGTGACACTTGAACGCCGAAAGCAAATCCAAACGAGGCAAAATGACTTCCACCAAGTTGACCTTGATCGTTGTCTGTTTCACACTGCTCTCCGGCAACCCGTCCCTGTCTCAGGAATTGAACGCAAATTTTGCCCGCGATCCCGGCCAGCCCATCGATCAGCAGTACACCGATCAAATACATAAATACACCACCGATCCCTCCTTTATTTCTCCGCTGGTCGATTACCTCCCAGCGTCGAAAACCGTTCCCACGCCGGCCAAAGTTCTCGGCGACGTGTCCGGAGCGCCCGACATGCTGCCTTATGCCGAGGACGTTTATAAATATTTCCGTCTGCTAGAGGCTAGCAGTCCGCGGGTGAAGGTCTTCAGTATCGGTCACTCCGAAGAAGGACGAGAGATGATCGCCGCGGCCATCGCCGACGAAAAACTTCTAGCCGCCGCGAAGGAGAATGACGCGCGCCTGGCCCAGCTTGCCGACCCGAGAAAGATTGGCCTCGACGATGCGAAAGCGCGCCAGGTCATCGACCGATCCTGGCCCGTCTATTACATTACCGGCACCATCCACTCACCCGAGACCGGAGCGCCCACGGCCCTGATGGAACTCGCCTATCGTCTGGCGGTTGACGATGCACCTTATATCAAATACATCCGCTCGCACATGATCGTCCTCATCACTCCCGTGGTCGAGGTGGATGGCCGCGACCGCATGGTCGACATTTACAAATGGCACAAGGCCCATCCCGGCGAGGTTTGGCCGCGCCTTTTGTATTGGGGACACTACGTTGCGCACGATAATAATCGCGATGCCATGGGTATGACTCTCGAACTGACGCGCAGCGTTCTCGACACTTATCTTGGCTGGCATGCGCAGGTGCTGCATGATTTGCACGAGTCGGTTCCTTTCCTCTACGACAATACGGTGGGTGATGGACCTTATAACGCATGGGTCGATCCGATTCTCGCCGACGAATGGGCGGAACTGGGCTGGAACAACGTTGCCCAGATGCAGAGCTTCGGCATGCCCGGAGTGTTCACGCACGGCGACTTCGATACCTGGAGTCCCGGCTACCTGATGTTTCTGGCGAGCATGCATAACGGCATCAGCCGCCTCTACGAAACTTTCGGCAACGGCGGCGCTGACACCGAGAAGCGAATCCTCCGGCCGGAGGATTACGCGCGCACGTGGTACCGGCAGAATCCGCCGCTTCCGGTGGTGAACTGGTCGCAGCGCGATAACAACAACTACGAAGAAAGCGCTTTGCTCTCCACCATCTCCTATTTCTCGCACAACACGCACCACTTCCTCGAGAATTACTACGGCAAGAGCAAGCGCGCCGTGGAAAAGCCGTCGCTTGAAGGGCCGGCCGCTTACGTGATCCCAGCCGATCCGGCCGATGCGAATCGCCAGGTCGAGTTGCTCAAAGTATTGAAGCGCCAGCATGTCGAGATCGAACGATTATCCGAGGCAGTGACTTTCAACGTCCCGGCGGAAAAGCGCGGAGACAAGCCGAAGGATGCAGCGTTTCCTGCGGGCAGCATTGTTATTCGAATGGATCAGCCCTACTCCCGCGTGGCCGATGCGCTGCTCGATCGGCAGTTCTGGGCGGCGGGCGATCCGCAGAAGCATCCCTATGACGATACGGGATGGTCTTTTTCTCATCTCTTCAATGTGAAGGTTGTGCGCGTTGTCGATCCCACGATTCTCAAGTCGAAGATGACGCCGCTTGACGATCCGTCGACTCTCGCTGGCAAGGTCTCTGGCTCCGGCGGTGTGCTGGTCGTGGCGAACACTGGTCAGATTTCGCTTTTGCCGCTGGTCTATTCTCCGAAGCTTAAAGGTGCAACCGTTCAAGTCGCGGAAAAAGCTTTCGATGCTGACGGCAAACATTTCGCGGTCGGTTCGCTGCTCATCACCAACACTGCCAATAACAATAACGATGACAGCGTGACCAAAATTCTGCGCGACCTCTCTCTCGACGCATCGCGACTCGGTGCAGCGCCGTCCGTTCCGGTCCATGCGGTCGCTGCTCCGCGCATCGCGTTCATGCACACCTGGCTGGGCACGCAGACGGAAGGCTGGTGGCGCTATGCCTTCGATAATCTGGGCATCCCCTTCGATTACATCAACACGCAAACCGTGGCCAAGGAATCAGGCCTGCGCGCAAAATACGATGTCATCATATTTGCGCCGGTTGGCCGAGCCTCTACGCTTGAAATTCTCAACGGCATTCCGCGGTGGAATAATCCGATGCCGTGGCAGAAATCTGACCTGACTCCAAACCTCGGCGTCATCGACAGCACCTCTGACATCCGTCCCGGCTTGGGTTACGACGGACTCGCTCACCTGAAAGAGTTTGTTGAGCAAGGCGGGCTCCTGATCACCTGTGAAGACACGGCTCAGTTCGCCATCGATACGGGTCTCGCGCCCGGAGTGAGCGTCGCTCCGCAAGGCGACGCGCGCGTTGTCGGCACAGTGCTGAACACAGTTTTCGTCAACCGCGACCATCCGGTAGCCTTCGGTTACGGGCCCGGCGTTCCTGTCATAAGCTCCAGCGGCATGGCCTTCAACGTCAGCAACATACTCGGGCGAACGAGCGGCCGCACTTTAATGGATCCGTTAACCGATCCGCTCGACCCTTACGCGAAACGAGCGACCGGCCGCGGCAGCGTCGACGACAGTGACGAGCCGCAGGGGAGAAAGATCACCGAGCCCGAGCCACTCGTGAAACAGCAGCCTTGGGAACCGAAGCCGTTAGATGAGGAACAAACGCGCAACAACCCGCTGGTGATTCCGACGCAAAGCCGGCCGGATGTCATCCTGCGCTTTTCTGACGCCAAGACCTTGCTGCTCGACGGCCTGCTCGACAAGGGCGGTTCGATCGCCGAACATGCCGTGGTAGTAAACGCGCACCTCGGCCAGGGAAACGTGCTCCTGTTCGGCGACAATCCGGTTTATCGCGGTGAGACGATCGGGACGTACCCGCTAGTATTCAATGCCATCCTCAACTATCAGCACCTCGCGCACGTTTCTGCGCCGGCAGACAAACAGACGCCCGACAATGACAATAAGGCAACGCCGTAACAGGGAATGCTCTCCGCGCGACAGCCCAAGCTCGACGCGGAAAGCGGGACGATAGCCAAAATCATAGGGTCTCTTGTTGTAGCACTTGCCTAATTGCGTTATGTCGCAAGGCCGACATTGCCCCCAAGTGCGTGAGGAATGATTAATCCACCGATGACTAATCGACGAGAAAATGAAAACTAGAACCTACCCCAACCCTAAGCCGTATCCCGAGAAGGTGCGGCTCGTTATCCTGGATCTGGATGCCTTTCTCTACCCCTACGATAAGGCATACCGCAACGCCGTTCTGCGAGCGTGGCGGGCGGTAGAAAAGGAATACGGCCTTCCCATATTCCGGAAGAGAATTGCGCAAAAATTGATTGAAGAGGCAAAGGAACAGGCGAAGAAGAATCCGGATAACGAATTATGCCGGCACGTCAGCCAGACCGCGGAACGCCTGGAAAGCATGGGCTACCCCGGCGCGTCGGTGATCGGAATGCTCGAAGCCTATCGTCGCAGCCGCAGGTTAGCGCGCTCCGTTGAGACGGAAGTTGGAACTGAAGTAGCTATACGCCACAATCACTCCCTCGACCCGCCCTACAAACACATGATCGCCATGGCCTTTAATCTGAGGTTACTTCAGGATCAGACGAGCAAAAAGAAACCAGGACTCACGCGCGACGAACTGCGAGGAAAAATCCTGGAGGGAGAAAAAGGGGTTACGCGGTTGTGGAATAAACACATGGGCAGCGGTTTCATCCGACCCGATGCCGGACTGGTACGCAAGATACAGCGGCTAACTGACGCCGGAATCGAGATCGCTGTCCTCTCGCATTCGTTCAAGCACGGCGAAGGACAGGCTATGGAAAAGTTGGAAAAGCTTGGCCTCAAAGGAGTGATTCCCGAGCACAAAGTTTTTGGGCTGGAAGAGATTTCTCCCGATAAAAAAGGCAAAGACCCGGAGGCGTTTGAGAAAGTGCTTGCGGCGATTAACAACATGCGCGACCCAGCGGACCCGATCAAGCCGTCCGAGACAATCATGGCAGAAGATACGATCGTCAACCTGCACGGTGCCAAGAAAGCAGGCATGCAAACCGTGTGGGTGCCGCGCAGTCACAAAGACACGCCAGATCGTCCCTCACCGAAGCTCCAGAAAAAGCTCGCGTCGGTCGATTATATCGTCGATCACACCTATGCCACGCCGCATCAGTTTTTGGACGCGCTGGATGCTGCGATCCGTGCTTCCAAATGAAGACCGCGGCTAACGAATTACGCGATCATCAATCGCACTTTCCTCGGGTCGATAGCCCTCCAGGCCACCAGTTCCAATCGCCCGCAATACGAAGGAGCGCGGGACCGATCACAATACGAACGAGTGTTGCATCAATCAACACGGCGATCGCCAAGGTAAATCCGATCATCTTGACCACCAGGAAACTTCCGAAAGTGAATGCCGCGAATACCACGATCATGATCGCGGCGGCGCTTGTGATCAGGCCTGCGGTTCTAGCCATACCCTCCGGGATCGCATCCATTTCGCTTAGCCCACTTCTTCTGGCTTCGAGCACGCGTGCCACCAGAAAGACCTCGTAGTCCATGCTTAATCCGAAAACGATGGCAAAGGCGACGATCGGAACCAGAGGGAACACGCTGCCGGTTGGGTCAGGGACCCCCAGGAACCTGCTGCCGTACCCACTTTGGAAAACCAAGACCAATGCCCCGAACGACGCGGCAACCGAAAACAGGTTGAGCGCGATGGCCTTCAGGGCCGCGAAGACAGAGCGGAAGCCGCAGAGTAGCGCAAGGAGCGTCCCGCCGACTACGAGCCCCATTACCCGCGGAAAGCGGTCTCGGATAATCGTTTCGTAATCGGCATTGAGCGCCGGGATGCCGCCTACTAAAAGGGATGCGTCAGGCACTCCGGTAAGAGCCAGCGCACCGGTTTTGCGAATCTCGCGCACCCAGTTGACCTGGTCGCGCACCGAGACCGCACTCGCGGGTACGACTTCGATCAACGCCGCTAGTCCGTCGCTACTCAGAAAGGTTCGGCGAGTGTCGCGCGCAATGTTGAGGAGGGAAGACCGGTTGCCCTCCGCGATCGTAGTGATGGAAATCACGCGCTCAGAACGACGGTCGCTCGCAAGGCGCTTGGAGAGACGATCCAGCACATTCCAGCCAGCGTCGGTTTGCGCGATGGAGTCGGACGGAAGTTCGACAACGATGCGCAACGATTCAACCACGCCTTCCCGATCCATTCGTTTCAGGGCGTGGAGCGCACGGACGGATTCCGCCGCCGGCGGGAGCCAATCTCCTCGCGGAAGACTGGTATCCAATCGCTGAACCTGCCAGGCGAGGAGCAGCAAAGGAGTGCCTGCCACAAAGAGGGCAAGCCATGGATGCGCGACGATCACCGTGCCCCATTTCCGCCAGCGAACGCCAGTGCACTCAGACCGACGCGCATCCAGCTTTGGAGTAAACGGCAATCGGCCAATATTGATCCGCGGACCGAGCCACGCCAGCGCTGTCGGAACGATGGTATTGGTGAGCAACACACACATGCCCGCGACCAGGAATCCCGCGATACCAATGGAACGGATTTCGCTGATCGGCACGGTCAAGAGCGCTGAAAATCCGATGGCTACGGTTGAGGCTGAAATCAGGAGGGTGTGACCCGCCTGACGTGCCGCAATGACGGAGGCTGCGGCTCCGTCGTGCCCGGCGGAAATCGCTTCGCGGAAGCGGCTAACCATGAGGAGCGCATAGTCGATTCCCAGGCCCAGGCCAAGCATGGTGGCCAGATTCTGAACCAGAATTGACAAGTGCCATCGCTGGGCAAGGAAGCCCGTAATCGCCATCGTGGTCGCGATGGCAAGCTGGCCCACCGCCAATGGAATCAAAGCGGCGATGAAGCTTCCAAAAGCCACCAGCAGTAGTGCGAGGGTCGCGGGGATCACCAGACTTTCGCCGCGGTCCACGTCGTCGGAGCTCGCTTTCCGAATGTCGAAATTCAGTGGAATTTCGCCCGTGAGTTCGATATTCACCCTCGGATAACGGCCGTGCAGTTGATTTTGAAGCGAGCTTGCGAGCTCGTGAAGCTTCGGAACAAGCAACTCAATTGGACCTTCGCTTGATGTGAGTCCTACGAGAACAAACGTTCCCCCTCCGCGGCCCAGGAAGATGGAATCGTGAGAGTCGAGATAGGACACCACTCCTGAAACTCCGGGTTGGTCTTTGAGAGCTGCCGCGATGGGCTCTAATGCTTGCGCGCCGTCCGCTGAATCTGCCGGCGGCAGTCCCTGAATCACCAGGACTACTTCGTCCACGAACGGCGAATGAAAACGGTCGGCCAACTCTTGCCGGACAGTTTCAGCCTGGCTGCCTTCTACCCGGGTCGCGGTCTCCAGATGGCGCTCCGCATGAAAGGAGAATGGAAGAAGTGCAATGGCTGCTGCGAGGACGATTCCTGACACCCATAAACGGTTCACATCCATCGCATTCATCATGTCATACAAGATCGTCGTTACGAAAGCTCTCTTGCGGAGGGGGAGGTAGTGTCCTGATTCCCGCGGGCGACGGTAGCGCCAACGTCCCGGCGGCTGTCCAGCAGGCGTCACGCCCGCCGCGCCGAGGGCGACGACGCCCAATTCGGCAAGCTCAGGCCGGGTCCCTCCGGATAGCCGGTAGGATGCCGGCGCTAGATAGGCGGCGATAACAGGCTATGCGAATCTGCTAAACTTTCGTCATCTACGGGGAGGCTTCATTCGCACCTTACTGCTGTTTGTACTGCTTGCCGCCGCGCAACTCGCCGTTGCGCAATCTGGAGCGCCAGACCCTCGCATTGGCGTCTGGACGCTCATCTCTGCGCAGTCCAGCCTCGATCCTCCGAACCGGCTCACCATTACACACGTACATGGCGGCGAGGTGCATGTAGTCATGTCAGGCGAAACCCATTTCGATTTCACTGCGAACCGCAACGGACACGATTCCCCCGCACCCGGCAATCTCGGCTTCAATCAGATTGATCTGCACAAGATCGATAAACACCTAGCCGAGGTCACGCAGAAAAAGGACGGAACCGTCGTGGCAACGGTTCGCGAACAAGTTTCAAAGGATGGCAAGGAACTAACGGCCACGACTGTGACGGCGGGCCACGCGGATAAGATCACGGTGTGGACGCGAACCGGAGGTCAGAAGCTCGCCATTGACCCGTTTGTCGGCGAGTGGACGCAGGATCTCGGCAAAACGCGTTTACGGCAGGGGTTGGTGCTCAAAATCGAGGCGGACGGAAGCGGTGGGGTCCGTTTTATGGGCGACTTCAGCTATACAGCCCGTTTTGACGGAAAGCCATACGATCTAAAGAACTCGCGCAACGATACCGTGACGCTCGGACTGGTTGATCCTCACACCGTGGATGCGAGTTACCAGCGGGACGGTCAAGTTACTCAAAAAGACAGGTGCGCGGTTTCCGTGGATGGGCAACAGATGACCATAGCCACCACAGGCACGCTGGAAACGGGCCAACGGCTGACGGAGAAGCTCGTGTTTAAGAAGCAGTAGCGCATGATGCGTCTGCGCGGTGCATAGGTAGATCGTCCTGGGGGCGATGAGTGTAATCGGATATTTCGCCAAGTGAGTGGCAACACGGATGTGGATCTACTTCGCCTTGTCATCTTCTAGGTAATGCCACTGGCCGTCTGCACGTTTCTCGTAAACAAAATTGTAGGCGTTCGATTTCTTGAGGATGAACCCGGTGGCCTTTTCGTTCGCACTCACGATAGCTGACCGAAACTGGCCGTTTTCAGCATCCAGCTTGAAAACCGCGAAAATCTCGTCCACTTCTTTCCGCAATGCATCCTTGTCGCCGACTTTGAGGTCGGTTTCATATTTCAGCATCAGGGCAGGCGGTTCCTGCGCGAAGTTGATACGTAAGATTCCTAGCACCTTGACAATACGACCGGAAGGTAACTTCATTGGCTGCGATGGTTGCTCCGCATTGCATGAACAGCAGAACGAGATCGCGAGCGACACAGCGAGAAGCTTCCGAAGCGTGGTTAGTCTCACGGCTAGCAATATAGCGCAATAAGGCAGGATTGAAAACGAGGACTCCATTATTGGCGGAGCCAGGCCACTTTACTCATTACCCCGCCATCATCTCACAGCTGCTCCGAGGCTTCGACCTTTGGAATCTCCGCGACGCACTCAGGCTCTCCAGCTTCCGCCATGCATTCGAGGCAATTCGTACCGCAGTCTATACCTCTCCGATGAGTCTTAATGGCCAGATCGAGCTCGCGGATCGTTGACACCGCACGGGCCTCGCGCGCCGCCACTGAAATGATTCCCTTGCGGTACATAAATTTCAGAATGCCATTGACTGTGTCTTCAAGAGACGGGTCAGGTTTGCCCCAGACGGAGGCATCGCGGGCCATTTGATAGGAAGAGTTTTCATATCGTTTGAACTCCATCGCGGAGATGTTGTCGACAGAGCCCACGAGAAAATCGAGCAGCGGAAAGAGAAGATCTTCCTTCCGGCATCTCCGGATCAGCTCGGGGACAAAATCGGGAAGGCTGAATATCTCGAATCGCCGGCCAGTCGCTTTGGTAATAAGGCCGGTAATATCCATCATGTTCGAATAATCGTCCCGAACGACATGGTAAGTCTTATTCGCTGTGCCGGGAGTGGTCGAGATCGCAACGATATTGTTCGCGACAATGTCGGCCGGAACAAAACTGACCTGGTTGAGAGTGTCGACGCCAATCCCATGATTCACCATAAAGGCAACCAGGCGAACCGCGATATCGAAGTTGTTGCCTCCGCCCGTGACGGAAGGACTCACCAGCGCCGGCCGGAAGATCCGCGCGGAAAGTCCCCGGCTCCGCGCGTCGACAACCACTTGTTCCGCGACCCATTTCGATTGGCTGTAGCCGAAATCGAGAAGCTCCATATTCTCGTTCAGGTCGGTCTCATACAAAACCGATTTGACCGCCCAGCCGAACACGAAGGTCGTCGAAACATAATTGAACTCTTTGGGCCTTCCCTCGAACGCCAATCTCAGGACTTCATTGGTTCCGAGCACGTTCGCATCGCGCATCAGGTCGTAATTGAGCAGGTAGTTCACCGTTGCACCGTTGTGGAAGACGGTGTCGATTTCACTCGCGAGAAAATCCCACGCGTCCTGCGGCAGGCCCAATCTCGGTTGCCCCAGATCACCGGAAACGGGGATTACGCGGGCGTCAAACATCTCCATCAGCGCTTTCCCGCATGGTCCCATTGACGCCATTGCAGATCTGAGTCTTTGCTTGCCCTGCTTTTCGTCGGAAGACCGGACGAGAACATAGATTTTCGCCCGCGTCTGTTCCAGCAAGCTTTTTATGAGGAATGGCCCTATGAAGCCGGTCCCGCCGGTGAGCAGCACGTGTTTCAGCGTCGGTATCTTCTTCGGTATCATCTTCGGTATCTCTGGCATGGGCGCAGGCACGGGAGGCTCGAAGATGAGCTTCCTGTCGTCGTTCATCATCTGTTTCTCGGCGGCGGACTGCTCTTCACGGAAAGCCGCAAGAGAGTGGCGTAGATGATCGAGCGCCTCTTCGGGAGCACTCTCCAGTTGTTCGGCTAATTCAAACAACTCGGCTACACTGACACGCTGAATGACGCCGATGTCGACCTGCCGCGCCAGCATCTCGGCGCCCTTATCTTTCAGCAGTTCCTTGAGTTCATGCATGAACACAACAAGGTCCAGGGAATCGAGGCCTGCTTCGACGAGGTTGTATGACTCCTGACCGGTCAGGTTGTATCTGGCTTTCAATTCGGCGAAAGTGGAATTGATGTCGGAAACGGACCCACAGTTTCCGGCGTCCTTCTCTCGCGAAAAGTCGGAGAGAACTTTGAACTCGCCTTGCAGCCACATCTGTTTGGTCTTATGACGCATGATCTTCCCCGAACTCGTTCTCGGGATTGCGCGAGGCGCGATGAGGGAAATCACAGCCACTTCCACGTTGAGATAATTGCGGACCGCGGCGGCAATCTTTCGTGCTTCGGGAAGCGTTTTAGGATTTTTGACTTCGGCGACGATGGCCAGCGCAGGTTCGCTGTCTTCCTGAATCTGGAACGCGACGATGCAATTGTGCCGGAGCAGATTGGACGATTTCTCGACGATGTTCTCGATGTCTTGCGGGTAGTAGTTTTGCCCGCGGAGAATAATCATGTCCTTGATGCGACCGCACACGTAGAGTTCGCCCTCGTGAATGAATCCAATGTCGCCGGTACGCAAGTAGCCATCGTCATAGGGAGTATCGTCCACCAGACGCGCTCGAAACTGTTTGAGAGTCAATTCGGGGTTGTTCCAATATCCCTGGCACTTGCCGCTTCCGGCAACCCAGATTTCTCCCGTGCGCTCTGGCTTAAGAGCGAAGTGTCCTTCCGGATCGACGATCTTCAGGTCGAGACCTGGGAGTGGGATCCCACAACTGACAATCTGCGTGGCCCCACCGATTTCTGAGACCTCCGTAGTCAAGCGGGCCTTCCCGAGCGCGAGCGCACGCTTATTGACGGAAACGATATTACGGCCGCCCAGCGAGACCGCCAGAGTATTTTCGGCCAGTCCGAAGGCAACATAGAAACTCTCAGACTTGAGTCCGTAAGGCTG